>Ga0075154_10002001_pt1 | contig 13754 bp, 10 predicted proteins | sample JI71714BDNA_FD_70965 | JGI IMG/M metagenome (GOLD analysis project Ga0075154, IMG submission 70965) | Wastewater effluent complex algal communities from Wisconsin, to seasonally profile nutrient transformation and Carbon sequestration -... | ecosystem: Engineered > WWTP > Effluent > Algae... | reverse complement strand
CGCGCTGCGAGACCGACGAGGGCTGGGCGCGATCGGCTTCGCCGAGGACACGAGCAATGCCGAAGTCCAGCAGGCACGGACGTCCGTCCGCCAGTACGAGTATGTTGCTCGGCTTCAGATCGCAGTGCACCACCAGCCGGGCATGGGCGTAGGCCAACGCCTCGCAGACCGGGATCAGCAGCCGCAGCAGGATCGGCAGGTCGGGCCGCCGCTCCCGGCAGTAACGATCAATCGGCTCGCCATCGAGGTACTCCATGACGATGTAGGGCTCACCCGCCGGGGTGGTGCCGCCGTCGAGCAGTCGCGCGATGTTCGGATGATTCAGGGAGGCGAGGATCCGCCGCTCGCGGGCGAGGTATTCCAGTGCGATGGCGCTCGGGATCCCACGCAGCAGCTTGACGGCAGCGACCTGCTCGTAAAGCCCGTCACTGCGCCGCGCCGCATAGACCGTGCCCATGCCGCCTTCGCCGACCTTGCGCTCCAGTGTCCAGACACCCAACGTCGTCCCCGACGCTGTCGCATCTGTCGCGAGCGACCCCATCAGGGCGACCACCGGCGCCTCGATCTCCTTGGTCATCCCGGACTGGGCGAGCATCCTGCGCACCCGGGCGACGATCTCCGGTCCGGCATCGCTGGCGGCGAGCGCGCGCTCCCTCGCGGCCGGGTCGAGGTCGGCGAGCGCGTCGTACAGAGCCCGGATGCGGGCGTAGGACTCAGCATCCATGGCGGCACTCCCGTCGGCCGCAGCCGGCGTGGTCGGTGCCGACCGGCGTGGTGCATTCGATCATCACGGTCTGGCTCATCTGGACTCTGTTGCGCTCACCCGGAAGGGCGTCTACAAAGCTGGCGGAATAAGGACTGCAGGACTGTCAGACGTCCTGGCGCAGGCTTCAGCGGCCCTTGAGCTCACCGTGCACCCAGGCGCGCGCGAAACGCAGATCGCGATCCACGGTGGCCAGCGACAACTTCAACACGTCCGCAATCTGCTGCCGGTCGAGGCCGGCAAAGCAGTTCAAGTGCAGGATGTCCGCGCATCGCGGGTCGAGCTCGGCCAGCCGACGCAGGCTCTGGTCCAGCGCCAGTAGCTCGCCAATCATCGACTCCTCGCCGTCCCGCACCTCGGACAGGCTGATCTGCAGCTCGCCGCCGCCGCGCTTGGCTGCCTGCCGCGCCCGTGCGTGATCGACCAGCGCCGAACGGATGTACAGCGACATGCCGGCGAAGAAATGCGCACGGTTCTCGAACACGACGCTGCCATCCAGCACGCGCAGGCAGGCCTCGTGCAGCAGCGCCGTCGGCGACAGCGTCGACGGCGCGTCGGACTGCCGCAGTCGCTGGGCAGCGATGCGTTTCAGTTCGGCGTAGGCCAGATCGAAAGCCCGGCCCATCGCGACACTCTCGCCCTCGCGCCAGGCTTCCAACAGGCGCGTCAGGCCCGGGCTGGCCCCGTCCACGGGGATGGAGCCCTCCGCCGGCGTCGGCTGAGCAGCCGCGAGGCGCACTCCGCCCATACCCGGTCCTCAGCGATTGCTGAAAACCACGATGGTCTTGCCGGCCGCCGTGATCTTGCCCTCTTCCTGCAATTGCTTCAGCACGCGACCGACCATCTCGCGCGAGCAACCGACGATGCGGCTGATCTCCTGCCGGCTGATCCGGATCTGCGTGCCCTGCGGATGGCTCATGGCATCCGGCTCGGTGCAAAGGTCCACCAGCGTGCGGCTGACCCGACTGGTCACGTCCATGAAGGCCAGTCGCGATACCTTGCGGCTCGTCTGCAGCAGACGCTTGGTCAGCTGCTGGGCAATCGTGAACAGGATGCGCGGACATTCATCCTTGAGCGGACCATCGAAGAGCTGGAACAGCCGCTCGTAGCTGACCTCGGCCAGTTCGCAGGCGGTACGGGTCCGCACCAGCACTTCGCGCTTCTCCGCCTCCATGAACAGGCCCATCTCGCCGATGAAATCGCCAGCGTTGACGTAGGCCAGGATCAGTTCGCGACCCTCCTCGTCCTCGCTCATCACCGCCAGCGAGCCGTCGATGACGTAGTACAGCGTGGTGGCGACGTCTCCGGGGCGGATGATTGCCGCCTTCGAGGGGTAACGGCGGCGGTGGCAGAGCTGCAGGAAGTTCTCGATGTGATGCGGCTGCGGCGCCAGCGGCCGCAGCTCGGCCATCTTCCGGATGTTCATCGCCAGCGAATACCGCATCAGCGGCAACCGCGACTTGCCTGATGGCACATCCATTCCGAACTTCCTCCCGACGATGTTGACGCCGGGCTTATACCATGCACCCGATCGGCCCGAATCGGGGACGCGATCAGGCGTGTGTCCCGCGCCTGAATCCGGCCGACGCGCTCGAATGCCCGGCTAGTTCACTCGGCGCCCCGGACCGATACTTGACCAATCCCACGCCTGAAGAACGCCGCGCCCGCCGGAGCGAGCGCTGGCGTTCCCGCCCCCGTCTGCCGGAGTTGCTGCGCATGGTCAAACCGTTGCCGCGTCTGAAGCTGCAAGGCTTCAACAATCTGACGAAGTCGTTGTCTTTCAACATCTACGACGTCTGTTTCGCCAATACCGAGGCGCAGCGCAAGCGCTACATCGAGTACATCGACGAAGCCTACAACGCCGAGCGGCTGACCCAGATCCTCACCGAGGTGTCGGAGATCATCGGCGCGAACGTGCTCAACGTCGCCCGCCAGGATTACGACCCGCAGGGCGCTTCGGTGACGATCCTGATCTCCGAGCAGCCGGTGCTGGACCATTCCGAAGTCGGCGGCGAAACCATCGATGCCGCGATGCGCGATTATGTCGACGGCGTCCCGGAGACCAGCGTGGTCGGCCACCTGGACAAGAGCCACATCACCGTCCATACCTACCCCGAGAGCCATCCGACCAACGGCATCTCGACCTTTCGGGCGGACATCGACGTGTCGACCTGCGGCGTGATTTCACCGTTGAAGGCGCTGAACTACCTGATCGACTCGTTCGAGAGCGACATCGTCACGATGGACTACCGCATCCGCGGCGCCACCCGTGACGTGAAGGGCCGCAAGCACTTCATCGACCACCGGATCACCTCGATCCAGGACTTCCTGTCGCGCTCGATCAAGCGCCGCTACGAGATGTTCGACGTCAACGTCTATCAGGAGAACATCTTCCACACGAAGATGCATATCAAGGACTTCGACCTCGACGGCTATCTCTTCGAGACCAACAAGGAAGATTTCTCGCTGCGCGAGCGCGCCAAGATCGAGACGCTGGTCAAGCGCGAGATCGAGGAACTGTTCCACGGCCGCAATCTGGACTGGTGGGACTGAGTCCCGCCTCGGCGCCGATTCGCGGGTAACCGCGGATCGGCGCGACCCCGAAGCTCAGGCCTCCAGCAGGGCGACCACGCCCATGCCGCCGGCTGTGCACAGCGACAGCAGCGCGCGACCACCACCCCGTTCCGCCAGCTGACGCGCCGCCGTCATCAGCAGCCGCGCCCCGGTCGCCGCAAAAGGGTGACCCAGCGCCAGCGAAGATCCGACCGGATTGAGTCGGGCTGGGTCGATGGCGCCCAGCGGCTCGCGATTCAGCCGCTTGGCACACCAATCGGCATCGGCCAGCGCCGCCAGCGTGCACAGCACCTGCGCCGCAAAGGCCTCGTGGATCTCGAAGATGTCGATGTCGGCCAGCGATAGCCGATGGGCGTCGAGCAACTCGGCGATCGCCATCACCGGCGCCATCAGCAAGCCCTCGCCTGCCTCGAAGTCCACCGCCGCGACGCGGGAATCGACCAGCCAGGCCAGTGGCGCGAGACCGCGCTCGCGGGCGAAGGATTCGCTACCGAGCAGCACCGCCGCCGCACCGTCCGACAGGGCGCTGCTGTTGCCGGCGGTCAGAGTGCCGTAGCCGCTCTTTCGATCGAAGGCCGGCTTCAGCGTCGCCAGCTTGTCCAGCGAGGTGTCCGGACGCAGCAACGCGTCGCGCGCCAGTCCGAAGGCCGGCGCCAGTTGCGAAGCGAAGAAGCCGCGATCGTGGGCGGCCGCCGCGCGCTGGTGGGAGGCCAACGCCAACCGATCCTGCGCCTCTCGACCGATCCGCCAAGCCTTCGCCATGTCCTCGCAATGCTCGCCCATGCTGCGGCCGGTCCGCGCCTCGCGGACGGCCGGGGACTCTGGCTTCAGTTCACCGAAGCGGAAGCCGGAGAGCAGGGCCGAGAGCTTGCCGCCGATCCCCTTCGCCCGCGCCAGCGCCAGCAACCGACGGTTGAGCCGGGCGTCCAGCACCAACGGCACCTCACTGGTGCTGTCGGCGCCACCCGCAATGCCGGCGGCGGCCTGACCGAGCGCGATCTTGTTGGCGACCGTGATGGCGGCATCCAGCCCGGTACCGCAGGCCCGCTGCAGCGTCAGGCCGGGCGTTTGCGCCGACAGGCCACTGCGCAGCACCACTTCCCGCGCCAGATTCCAGTCGCGCGCGTGGCGGATGACGGCGCCGAAGGCCAGCTCACCGAGCGTCACCCGCTCCAGACCGCTGCGACTGACCAGCGGGGCAACGCAGGCCGCACCGAGATCGGCCACCGAGCACTCGGCGTAATGGCCGAACTGGCGGGCGAAGGGCGTGCGCAGCCCGTCGAGAATCGCGACGGGCTGCGCCCCGATACTGGCTGATCGGGGCACGGTCACGCGCGTCAGACCGGATGCGACTCGGCGTGGCTATCGCCGCGCGCCTTGATGCGGATGCGCGCGCGCAACTGACGCTTTTCGTCGTCTTCCAGCGGCCGGCCGGCGTACTCGCGGGCCACACCCAGCAGCGAACGGTCGATGTAGCCCGGGATCGGCTCGCGCTCGCCCAGATTGGCGACCACGCCGACGTCATCCTCGGTCATGTGGGCGGCGGCTTCGTCGATGGCCTGCTGCATCCAGTCCGGGATCTCGACCGCGGTGTCACTCGGCCGCGACAGGTCCAGACGCGGCTCGACCCGCTCCAGCAGCTCGGCCAGCTCGGACTTCATCAGCGTGCGAACCGTGTCGGCTTCCTGCCGGAGCATGGAGGACTGGCTGGTGTTGTACATGTCCGGCGCATCGGTGTCCGGATCCTGGATCCCGAGCAGATGCACGCGGATGCCGAAGTTCTGCGCCTGCAGCACGCCGACCCGCAGGTCCTCGTCACCGCTCAGGATCACCGCGTCGCAGATCGCGCGATTGCGCGACAGGTCGACCAGATCGCTGATCAGCAGGGCATCGATGCCCTTCTGCCGACCGCTCTTGCTGACAAAACCGAGCCGCATCTTGACGTTGTCCAGATAGGACAACGCCAGGTGACTGCGGGTCGGGCCCGAGTTCGAACCGTCGTACCAGTAGATCCGGAGCAGGGGCAGTCCGGTCCATTCGGTCGCACGGCGGGCCAGATGTTCGACGAACTGGCGGTTCTTCAGCCGCATTTCCCCGCGTGACAGCGGCGCGTTGAACAACAACTTGCAGCCTTGACCGAACAGATAACCAGCGTCCACGAATACAGCAACGCGATCCATCGCGAGACTCCTCTTTTCGTAACTATTTTGTGAAAGTGTTGAAGGTCTTGGGGCCGACCGGCATCGGCGAGTCCCTCCGCCCGGGCCGAGTATCGCAAAGCGCCGCCGTTCCGGATGCATGACTTTGGGCACGGCTCACGAAAAGTTGCGACATCTGGCGTCGCGATCGGGCCTTGCATGACCGTGACCGGCAAGGCGCTACGCTTCACCCATGGCCAGCATCCCCGAGTCCTATCTCAACGAACTCCTGCGCCGGGTCGATGTCGTCGAGATCGTCGGCCGTCGATTGCCGCTGAAGCGCGCCGGCCGCGAGTACCGGGCCCGTTGCCCGTTCCACGACGAGCGTACGCCCTCCTTCTGGGTCAGCCCAGCGAAGCAGTTTTTCCACTGCTTCGGCTGCGGCGCCCATGGCAGTGCGATCGGCTTCGTCATGAAGTACGACGGGCTGGACTTCCGCGATGCCGTCGAGGTGCTGGCGCAGCAGGCCGGCCTCGCGCCACCGCCGAGCACGGGCCGCGCCGATGCCGGCGACACCCGACAGGACTACGCGCTGCTCGATGCCGCCGCCCGCTGGTTCCAGCAGCAGTTGCGCAGCGAGGCCCGAGCACAGGCCTATCTCGCCGGTCGCGGCCTGTCTGCCGAGGTCATCGAGCAATTCGGCGTCGGCTTCGCCCCGAGCGACGCGGAAGCGCTGGGCAGCGCGCTGGGGCTCGGGCCCGAACGACGCCAGACCTTGCTGGCCCACGGACTGCTGGCCGAGGGTCAGCGCGGCGTCTACGCCAAGTTCCGCGACCGGGTCATGTTCCCGATCGCCGACCGCCGCGGTCGCACGATCGCTTTTGGCGGCCGCGTGCTGGGCGATGGCCAGCCGAAGTACCTGAATTCGCCGGAGACCGCGCTGTTCCACAAGGGTCGCGAGCTCTATGGCCTCTGGCAGGCGAAGCAGCGCCGCGAGGAGCTGAAGCGGCTGATCGTGGTGGAGGGCTATCTCGACGTGATCGCGTTGGCGCAGGCCGGCGTGCCCGGCGCCGTCGCCACACTCGGCACCGCCACCACCCGCGAGCAGGCCGAGCTGCTGTTTCGCAACGCCGACGACGTGGTGTTCTGCTTCGACGGAGACCGCGCCGGACGCCAGGCCGCCTGGCGGGCACTGACTCAGGTGCTGCCGCGGATGCGCGAGGGCCGCCAGGCCTTCTTCCTGTTTCTGCCGGATGGCGAGGATCCGGACTCGCTCGTCCGGCAGGAAGGCCGCGAGGCTTTCGAGACCCGGCTGCATCGCGACGCCATCCCCAGCAGCCGCTACTTTTTCAACGAACTCGAGCGCGAGTGCGACCTCGGCACCACCGAAGGCAAGTCACGCCTCGCCGCCCGCGCGCGGCCGCTGCTGACCGAAGTGCCGGACGGCAGCTTTCGTGACCTGATGCTCGCCGAACTGGAACGCAAGGTCGGTACCCCCGTGACGCTGGCCGGGCCCGACGCTGGCCGGGCGGCCGCCACGCGGTCCCGGACCGGACCCCAGCAGCCGTCACTGGTCCGTCACGCCATCGAGGCGGTGCTGCTGAACCCGCTCGGCGTCCGCGCCCTGCCGCCACCACCGTGGGGTTTCGAAGCCCTCGATCGACCGGGCGTCGAGCTGCTGGTGCGCTTGCTGAACCATTGTCGGGATCACGGCGCGGAACATGGCACGGAGCTGCTGCGCGCCTTCGAGGAGGATCCGGCGCACCCGGCCTTGTTGAAGCTGTTCACCAATGGCGCGGCCGCCACACCGGAGAACCTGACGGTGATGCTGCAGGAGAGCCTCCAGCGGCTGGCCGAAGAGCGCCGCCGCGAGCGCCGCACCGCCCTGGCCGCCCGTGCCGATCGCGGCGAGCTCAGCGCCGAGGAGGCCGTGGAACTGCGGCAGCTGTGGCGACCGGAGGGCTGAGCCCGATTCGTCACCCACGTCGGCGACATCTCGGGCTCAGTCGACCTCCCGGCCGCCGCGGCGACATGGGTCAGTCCAGCGCGAGCCAGCCCTCGGACACCGGCACGACACCGCCACCGAGCCAGGCCTCGACCAGGGCACCGTCGGCAACCGTCAGCCGCAGGTCGAGCGCCGAGGGCCGACCCATCTCGACGCCCTGCGTGAGGGTCAGGGCATGCCGGCCCTCGCCGAGCGTCTCGGCGATGACCAGACTCAGCGCGGCCGCAGCCGAACCGGTCGCCGGGTCCTCGAAGACCCCGAGCGCCGGCGCGAACATCCGAGTACGCCACGCGCCGCGGACATAGGCATACACCTGCTGGGCGTCGGCCGGCAGATCCGCCTCGAAGGCCTCCGCGTTCGGCCGCAGCACCGCCAGTGCCTCCACAGTGGTCAGTTCCACCAGCCAGAACGGCACACCGGCGCTGACCAGCCGGACGTCACCGAGCGCCGCCGGATCGGCACCCACCACTCGACGCCAATCCGGACGCACCTGGGTCGGCATCATTACCGGCAGCCGCGGCAACCGGAAAGCAGCGCCGGCCGCATCCACCCGACAGCGCACGGGACCAATGCGCTCGTCGATCACGAACTCGGCTCCAGCACCGCGCTGGCCGAGCGCCCAGGCAGTTCCCACGGTCGGATGCCCGGCGAACGGCAATTCTCCACCCGGCGTCCAGATGCGCAGGGCGGCGACACGGTCCGTCGCCGTCGCCCGCTGCACGAACACGGTCTCCGACAAATTGAACTCGCGGGCGATGGCGTGCTGGGTTGCGTCGCTCAGACCATCCGCCAGAAAGACCACGGCCAACGGATTACCGGCATGGCGCGTATTGGTGAACACATCGAGGGTGCAGTAGGGCAGTCGAGTCGGCATCGGGGCGGGGCGGTGCGGAAGGGTCAGACGGCAGAGCCTGCAGGCATCCAGCGGCACAAACAACAACGCCGAGGTGTCACCACCCCGGCGCTTTCGATGCAGCGCGCCGAAGCGCGCAGCCGACTTCAGGCCTTGACGACGTACCCGGCGCACCAGCCCTTGGCGTTGACGGCCTTGCCCGGGAACAGCTGGCAGGGCATCCAGTCCTTCGGCTCGCCCTGCACCAGCTTGCAGTTCTTGCACATCTGCTCGGCTGTGTGCTTCGGGTACTTGGCCGCGTCGACCTTGGTGGTGTCGTGCTTGTAGCCGAGCGCCTTGCCGGTCGGATCGTTCTCATCCAGCTGCGGCAGGTCGGCGGCTACCGCCATCTGCATCTGCGCCAGTACCGGCAGCGCGGCCACGGTGATGCAGAGATTGCGGATCAGCTTGCGGCGGGAAAGATTTTCCATGGACGAACTCCTTCAGGGTGGCGTGGCGAACGAATCAGCTGCCGAGACTACGCGGCGTCCGTCAAGACCGGCAGAAGAAAGCGCCTGCTGCGGCCGGATGCCGCAGATTTCCGGGTCTGCATGAAACTGCGAGCGGTTATTGTTTGTCGGCTGTCAGAGAATCCGGCGGTCCACGCTTCGGGAACGTCGTCATGCCTCCACGTCCGGGCGCCGTCGCCGAACCGGCCGCGCTGATCCTCGCCGCGTTGCTGATCGCCGGCTGCGGCCTTTGCTATCAGTTGATCCTCGCAACCCTCGCGACCTGGCTGGTCGGCAACGGCATCCTGCAGTTCTCACTGACCATCGGCGGTTTTCTGGCGGCGATGGGCGTCGGTGCCTGGGCCTCGGCGCAGGTCAACGACCTGCCCGGCGTGTTTCGCCGCAGCGAATTGCTGCTCTCGCTGATTGGCGGGCACTCGGCCTTGCTGCTGTTGGCCGCCTGGGCCTGGACCGAGGACGCCTGGCCCGTCGCTTTCGGCGGCCTGCTGCTGGTACTGGGCGGACTGATCGGGCTGGAGCTGCCGCTGCTGCTGCGCTGGGCCCGCCGCTATGCCGCACTGCGGCAGACCGTCGCGCGACTGTTCGCAGCGGACTATCTGGGCGCCCTGCTGGCCGGCCTCGCCTTCCCGCTGCTGCTGTTGCCGCTGCTCGGCCTGGTGCGCACGGCTTTTCTGGTCGGCCTGATCAACTGGGCCACCGTGCTGCTGACCCACCTTGCCTTCCGCGAGCGTCCCGGCCGCGGCACGACCGTGGCGCTGGTCGGAAGCGGATTGTTGCTAACTGCCGGACTGTTCTACGGCGGACCGGCCGCCGACCGGATCGAGCGGGCGCTGTATGCCGACCCGGTGGTCCATGCCAGCCAGTCGGCGTACCAGCGCATCGTGCTGACCCTGCGCGACGGCGATCTGCGGCTGTTTCTGGACGGCGAGCTGCAGTTCTCCTCACGCGACGAGTACCGCTATCACGAGGCGCTGATCCAGCCGGCACTCGCCCTGGCGCAAAGTCGCCAGCCCGATCCCGAGGCGCCGCTGGAGGTGCTGGTCATCGGCGGCGGCGATGGCCTCGGTCTGCGCGAGCTGCTCGGCCAGCCCGGCGTAGGCCACGTGGTGCTGGTTGATCTGGATCCGGCGATCGTCGAGCTCGCCCGCGAACACGCCGCGCTGCGACGCCTGAACGCTGCGGCGCTCGACGACCCCCGTGTCGAGATCGTCCACGAGGACGGCTTCCGCCACGTGCGCGAGCAGACCCGCCGCTATCCGCTGATCGTGCTGGACCTGCCCGACCCGCGCAGCGAGGGGCTGGCGCGTCTGTACTCGCGCGAGTTCCACGGGCTGCTGCGCCAGCGCCTGAGCCCGGGCGGCGTGCTGGTCACCCAGGCCAGCTCGCCGCTGTACGTCCGCGAGGCCTACTGGACCGTGGTTGCCACACTGGAGGCCGCCGGCTTCCGGACGCTGCCGATCCACACCAGCGTGCCGAGCTTCGGGCCGTGGGGCTTCGTCATCGCCACGCCGACGGAGGATCCGCCGCCGCAGCCAGTGAGGTTGCCGGCCGGCCTGCGCTCGATCGAAGCCGAGGCCTGGACCCGGTTGAGCGGGTTCCCGCCCGACATGGCGAGGATTCCGTCCGAGATCAGCACGCTGACCCGGCCCACGGTCTGGCAGGTCTACGACCGGGCCATGCGCGGCGGCTGAGCCCGGCGGCCAAGCGGGGCCAGAGCCCACCGGGTCTTTCGCGGTCGCCCTCAGTCGTCCCAGAGCGACTGCATTTCCCGACGCGCCGCTGCGGCGGCCTCGGCGCTGGCCGGGGTCGGCGCGGGCGCCCGCACGTCTCGCCGGGAGGCGGCCGCTCCGGGCCGAGTGGCCGCGGGCGGCTGGACCGGGGCCGGCGCCCGCGGGGTCGGCACCGTCCGCGCCGGCGGTGGCGCCTCGCCCAGCTCCGCCCAGATCTCCGCACCCATCGCCGCGGCCACCTTGCGGGCGCGCTCGTCCGGCAGACCATCGGCCGCGGGCTCGGCCTGCGCCGACAGGTGCTCGGCCGGCAGCTCGTCGAGGAAGCGACTGGGCTTCAGAATCTCGATCTCGCCCCAGCGCTTGCGCTTTTTCACGCGCGTCAACCGCAGCGTCTGCCGGGCGCGGGTGATGCCGACATACAGCAGCCGCCGCTCCTCCTCCAGCCGACCCTCGTCGATCGCCCCCTGGTGCGGCAGCGTCCCGTCCTCCAGACCGACCAGGAAGACATGGTCGAACTCCAGCCCCTTCGCCGAGTGTAGCGTCATCAGCCGCACCACCTCGCCGGTGTCGGGTTCCTCGCGATCGGCCAGCGCCAACTGGGTCAGCACGCGGTCCAGCGACGCCTTGCCGCTGCCCTTGGTGTTGTTGGTCAGCCACTGGATGAAGGCGGTGATGTTCTCCAGCCGCCGCTCGGCCGTCACCGGATCGCGCACCTGCGCCTTGATCGCCGCGCGATAGCCGCTGTCCTCGGCGATACGCTCGGTCAACGGCCCGGGCCCCAGCGTCTCGGCCATCGCGGTCCATCGGGCGAGATCCGCGGCAAATCGCTGCAGCACCTGACCGGCGCGCGGTGGCAGCGCGGTCAACAGGCCCGGCGCAGCAATCGCCGCCAGCAGAGACAGGCCGCGGGCCTGCGCGGCCTGCGCCAGACGCTCCAGCGACACATCACCCAGATCGCGGCGCGGATTGCGGACCGCGCGCAGGAATCCCACATCGTCATCCGGATTGATCAACAACCGCAGATAGGCCGACAGATCCTTGATTTCCTGCCGGGCAAAGAAGCTGGTGCCGCCGCTCAGGTGATAGGGAATCGAGGCCGCACGCAGCGCCAGTTCCAGCTCGCGGGATTGATGATTACCGCGATACAGCACGGCGTACTGGCCGGGCCGGTGACCGTCGACCTTGACGCCGAGTGAAATCGTGCTGGCCACGTATTGCGCTTCGTCCTCGACACCATCGAAGGCCTTGACCGGCACCTTCGAGCCCGCCGGATGCGTGCTCCACAGGCGCTTCTCGAACAGATGCGGATTATTGGCGATCAGCCGATTGGCCAGATCCAGAATCCGGCCGCTGCAGCGGTAATTCTGCTCCAGCTTGATCACCGTCAGGGCCGGATAATCCTGCTGCAGCTGCGCCAGATTTTCCGGATTGGCGCCGCGCCAGGCGTAGATCGACTGGTCATCGTCGCCCACTGCGGTAAACGCACCACGCGTACCGGCCAGCGATTTCAGCAGCGCGTACTGGGTATCGTTGGTGTCCTGATACTCGTCGACCAGCAGATAACGGATCCGCCGCTGCCAGCGCTCGCGGACGATGACGTCATCCTTCAGCAACTGCAGCGGTTTCAGGATCAGATCGTCGAAATCCAGCGCGCCGAACGCCGCCAGTCGCCGCTGATAATCCGCATACAGCTGCGCGCCTTCGCGCTCGCGCGGCGACTTCGCCATCGTCGTCGCCGCCGCCGGATCCAGCGCGCGGTTCTTGGTCGCCGAAATCAGCCCGCGCCAGCGCTGGATGTCCTCGTTCTTCGTGCCCTTGGGCAGCATCTCGCGAACGATCGCCTGCGTTTCATCCTCGTCCAGCACCGCGAAATGCCGACGCAGCCCCGCCGCCTGATGCTCGCGACGCAGCAGATTCAAGCCGAAGGCGTGAAAAGTCGACACCGTCAGCGCCTCGCGCACCGCCGGGTCCTCGCCCTTCAGCAGTTTCCCGACGCGCTCGCGCATTTCGCGGGCGGCCTTGTTGGTGAAGGTGATCGCCACGATGCCCTCGGCCGGCACGGCGTGATCGCGGATCAGATGCACGATCTTCTCGGTGATCACCCGGGTCTTGCCGGAGCCCGCACCGGCCAGCACCAGCAGCGGCCCGTGCACATGGCGGACGGCATCGGCCTGCGCCGGATTCAGCATGTCCGCGTGCCCAGCAAGTCCTGCAGCGCGACGACGGTCTGCCGGATATCCGCGCCACCGACGTCGTAATGCGTGACGAAACGCACCGTCCGCGGGTTGATTGCCAGCGCCAGAATGCCGCGCGCCTTCAACTCGGCGATCAGGCCGGGCGCATCCAGGCAGGCGCCGGCCAGCCCGGCGATCACGATGTTGGTCTCCACCGGCGCCACCTGCACGCCCGGCAATTCGGCCAGCGCGGTGGCCAGCGCCTGCGCATGGGCATGGTCCTCGAGCAACCGCGGCGGGGATTCGTCGAGCGCCACCAGCCCGGCCGCCGCCAGCACGCCGACCTGCCGCATCCCGCCGCCGAGCCGCTTGCGCCAGACCCGCGCCTCACTGATCAGCTCCGCCGAGCCGCAGAGCAGCGAGCCGATCGGCGCGCCGAGCCCCTTCGACAGGCAGACCATCACGGTGTCCACCCCCGCGCAGAGCGTCGCCACCGACTGCCCGGTCGCCGCCGCAGCATTGAAAATCCGCGCCCCGTCCAGATGCACTGGAATGCCATGCGTCCGCGCCAGCGCCACGATCGCCTGCTGCGCAACCACGGGCAACAACCGGCCACCGGCCATGTTGTGGGTGTTCTCCAGCGCGATCAGGCTGGTCGGCGAGACGTAGTACGGCGCGCCAACGTGCAGCGCCGCCGCGACCGAGTCCGCATCCAGCAGGCCCTCCGCCGTCGGCACCACCCGCGGCAACACGCCGCTGATGCTGGCCATTGCCGCCAGCTCGTAGTTGTAGAGGTGCGAACGGGCTTCGACGATCACCTCGGTGCCGGGCCGGGTGTGCAGCTTCACGGCCAGCTGGTTGCCCATTGATCCAGTGGGCACGAACAAGCCCGCCGCCATCCCGGTCAGCTCGGCCATCCGCGCCTCCAGCACGCACACGGTCGGATCCTCTCCGTACACGTCATCGCCCACTTCGGCGTTGGCCATCGCCCGACGCATCGCGGGCGTT
>Ga0075154_10001997_pt1 | contig 13784 bp, 9 predicted proteins | sample JI71714BDNA_FD_70965 | JGI IMG/M metagenome (GOLD analysis project Ga0075154, IMG submission 70965) | Wastewater effluent complex algal communities from Wisconsin, to seasonally profile nutrient transformation and Carbon sequestration -... | ecosystem: Engineered > WWTP > Effluent > Algae... | reverse complement strand
AGGTGGCCGGACGACACCGAAACGACTGGCCGGTTCACACCGAAATAGGTGGCCGGACGATACCGAAATGACTGGCCGGTTCACACCGAAATGAGTGGCCGGACGACCCCGAAATTCGCAAAAGGAATTCGTCGATGCTGAAACAAATATTAAGGCTTTTTGACCGTTCACACTCAAGCTCGCCTGAATTTGAAGATACCTACGCTCACGCCTTCTCGAGTCCTGAATTGCTTTTTCGTTACATTAATGCGCATCTATTAAATGCAGATTTTGAATCCGAAAACATCCTACATATAAATAAAATAGGAACAAAATTTGTCATACCCTCGCATTGTGCAAGCCAATACGTCAAAGAACGTGAGTTAATTCTGATTGCAGGAGTGCTTTTTTATGTAAAGCGAGCCTCTCCTAACCAGTTTTATCTAACTCTAAGAGGGTACTTTGTAGATGCTATGTTCAACGAAAGATCACGAAATGATTCAATGCTCGATCGTGACGAAGTTGACCAAGTATTAAGTTATTATGAGGGCGAAGAAGATCCTTACAATTGCACAGAATTCTTTCTAGCGAGGGTATTTGGTGGACTTGCAATAATAGATGAACTAAGAGGAAGCGAACTCATACTGAATGTTAGCTTTAACTACATCCTCTCAATCTCGGAAATTATGCGTGAAGATCATAAGCGGGCTTTAAGTACAAAAGCCCAAAAATAATCAACACTCAGCACCTTTAGTTGCAAATAAATGTTGGTTCAAACCACTTGGGTTGTACAAAGGTTCTGCTTTTCGCTTGAAGATGTTATTCCCAAACTGACAGCAAACCCAGCGCCGTCATCCGCGGAGTGAGCGATCAAAAGTGAGCGCGGGAGGCGCGAACGGGCGAAAGCAGTGGTGGCGGTGCTGACTTTGCCACGATACGTCTGTTTCACGCTCAAAACTTTATAAAAAAGCGCAACCAAAGCTGCGCTTTTAGACCCCGCACAAACTCTATGCTTATCAGCCCGCCGTCAAAAAAGTCCGATAAGAACTATTGCCGCTGACCAGCTGGTACGGATAACCCAACGCATCTAAATGCCCTTCAATCTCGGCTGGTTCAGCAATCTCAAACCCGGCCAGCACGTCGCCCGTAGCGGCGCCGTGGTTGCGGTAGTGGAATAATGTGATGTTCCATTTCTCGCCGAGGGTGTTGAGGAAGTTCATCAGGGCGCCGGGGTATTCCGGGAAGTTGAACTGGTAGACTTGTTCGTTGACGAGGCGCGGTGGCATGCCGCCGACCATGTAACGGACGTGCAGTTTGGCCAGTTCGTCGTCGGATAAATCCTGGAACTGATAACCAGCGTCCGTTAGTGCTTGCGTGACTTGTGCCAGTTCCTGTGCGCCGTTGCGAAGTTTAATGCCAACAAAAATATGCGCTTTGTTGTCACTGGCGTAGCGGTAGTTAAATTCGGTGATGGCGCGCCCGCCCAGCGTCTGGCAGAAGCGGCGGAAACTGCCTTTTTCCTCCGGAATGGTGACGGCGAACACCGCTTCTTTTTTCTCACCCAGTTCACAGCGCTCGGATACGTATCTGAGCGTGTCAAAGTTCAGGTTGGCCCCGCTTAAAACGGCCGCCAGCTGTGTCTGCTCAGTCACATCGCCGGTTTGGCTATGTTGCTGGGCGTATTTTTTCAGTCCAGCCAAGGCCAAAGCACCGGCAGGTTCCGCTACGGCGCGTAAGTCTTCAAAGATGTCTTTGATGGCGGCGCAAATTTCGTCGCTGGAGACTGTGACCACTTCGTCGCAAAACAGCCGGGCCAGTTTAAAAGTCTCTACCCCGATGCGTTTGACCGCGACGCCGTCGGCGAACAGGCCTACCCGGTCTAAGGTCACCGGTTCACCGGCTTTGAGCGCGGCGTCTAAACAGGCGGCGTCGTCTGGCTCTACGCCAATCACCCGCACATTCGGCAGTACGGCTTTGATATAGACCGCCATACCTGCCAACAAACCACCGCCGCCAACCGGAATAAATACGGCGCTTAACTGGTTGTTTTGCGTCAGTAATTCTTTGGCGACAGTGCCTTGCCCGGCAATCACATCGACATCGTCAAACGGCGGAATGTAAGTGGCACCGGTGCTTTTCGCCAGTTCAATGGCGTGGCGATTGGCTTCGTCAAACGCCGTACCGTGCAGCAGCACATTGCCGCCAAAACCGCGCACCGCGCTGACTTTAATTTCCGGCGTGGTGATCGGCATCACAATGGTCGCGTGCAGGCCCAGTTTGCTGGCTGACAAAGCCACGCCTTGGGCATGGTTACCGGCGGATGCACAAATGACGCGCGTGCTGTCTAAAGTGCCGGCCGCCGTGGCTTTCGCGGCCACTTTATGCAGCTTATGAAAAGCGCCACGCAGCTTAAAGGAATACACCGGCTGATGGTCTTCGCGTTTTAATTCGACCTGGCAGCCGAGGCGCTTGCTCAGTTTCGGCATCGCCTGCAACGGGGTTTCGACCGCCGCCTGATACACCGGCGACAGCAAAATTTCGCGTAAATAAAATTGTTGCAAAGCAGCACGCTCATCCACCGGCTGGACTTGCAACGTGGCAGCGCTTTTTACCGGCACAGCCACTGGTTGTAACGCAGTCATTCTTTCTCGCCTTTCTGAATGGCCGGGCTGCTCCTGTCGGGAGCCAGCGCCGGCCTGAAACGATTAATCTTCCAGCTTGGACAAATCGCGCACGGCGCCTTTGTCGGCAGAACTGGCCAATAGGGCATAGGCTTTCAGCGCAGGGCTGACATAACGGACCCGGTCAACCGGTCTCCAACCTTGCTTGCCTTTGGCGTCCATCGCAGCGCGACGTGCAGCGAGTGTTTCGTCAGAAATTCGAATATTAATACTGCGGTTTGGAATATCGATGTCGATGCCGTCGCCGTCTTCCACCAGCGCGATAGCACCGCCGCTGGCCGCTTCCGGCGAGACGTGACCAATCGACAAGCCTGAAGTGCCGCCGGAGAAGCGGCCGTCTGTGACTAAAGCACAAGCCTTACCGAGGCCCGTCGATTTTAAGTAGCTGGTTGGGTACAGCATTTCCTGCATACCCGGGCCGCCTTTTGGCCCTTCGTAGCGGATCACCACCACATCACCGGCTTTGACTGCGCCACCTAAAATGGCGGTCACAGCGTCGTCTTGCGATTCAAACACCCGCGCCACGCCGTTAAAGACTAAACAACTTTCATCAACACCGGCGGTTTTGACGATACAACCATTCGGTGCCAGGTTGCCGAATAACACGGCCAGGCCACCATCCTGTGAGTACGCATGTTCTTTGCTGCGGATACAACCGTTTTCACGGTCATCATCCAGCGTTGGATAGCGGCAACTTTGCGAGAAAGCCTGCGTGGTGCGAATACCGGCTGGACCTGCGCGATAGAATTCTTTCACCGCTTCGTCCTGCGTGGTCATGATGTCATAACGTGCTAATACATCGCCCATTGAGCTGCCCGCGACGTGCGGTGTATCCGGGTTGAGTAAACCGGCGCGATTCAGTTCGGCCAAAATGGCGATAACGCCGCCAGCGCGGTGCACATCTTCCATATGATATTTCTGCGTCGACGGCGCTACTTTGGATAAATGCGGCACGATCCGGGATAAACGGTCGATGTCTGCCATACCAAAATCAACCTGCGCCTCGATCGCTGCAGCCAATAAGTGCAGTACTGTATTGGTCGAGCCGCCCATCGCGATGTCGAGCATCACCGCATTTTCAAAGGCCGTTTTATTCGCAATAGAACGGGGTAAAGCACTAACATCATCCTGGAAATACCAACGTTTAGTCAGGTCCATAATGCGGTGACCGGCACTGATAAACAGCGCTTTACGATCACTATGGGTTGCCAGCATCGAACCATTACCCGGCTGACCTAACCCTAAAGCTTCGACTAAACAGTTCATCGAGTTGGCGGTGAACATGCCTGAACAGGAACCACAGGTTGGGCAGGCGCTCTTTTCAATTTTTTCGCTGTCGGCGTCCGACACATTCGGATCAGCGGCCGACACCATCGCATCGACTAAATCCAGTTTAATGATTTGGTCTGACAGCTTGGTCTTCCCGGCTTCCATCGGGCCACCGGAGACAAAAATGGCCGGAATATTTAACCGAAGTGCCGCCATCAGCATGCCCGGCGTAATTTTATCGCAGTTCGAAATACAGACGATGGCATCGGCGCAGTGGCCATTGACCATGTACTCCACTGAGTCGGCGATGATTTCACGCGACGGCAGACTGTACAGCATGCCGCCGTGGCCCATCGCGATGCCGTCGTCGATGGCGATAGTGTTAAATTCTTTGGCGATACCACCGGACGCTTCAATACTTTCAGCGACCAGTTTGCCCAAATCGCGTAAATGCACGTGACCCGGTACAAATTGGGTGAATGAGTTCACCACGGCGATGATTGGTTTTCCGAAGTCGGTGTCTTTGACACCAGTGGCGCGCCATAAGGCACGGGCCCCCGCCATATTGCGGCCTTCGGTCGTAGTGGCTGAACGTAATTTAGGCATGCGGTTTACTCCTGCATTAACAAATTTAAGATCGCGGCGTCTGGCTGCTTTTCATTACACAGCAGGACGCAGCCGCGTCAGGTTTTGGGTTCAGGGCCACTTGGTTGTAACGTCACCGCCTGTGGCGGTGATCATGCCGGGCTGTTATGGGTGCCCGTGCTTTTTTTATGTTGCCGGTTTTCGGTCCGGCACCGTTTATTCAATACTTGCTGCTGTCACGTTGCTTCACTGGGCTCTGGTGAACACATGGAGCAGACCCTCTGCGGCAGGGACGCCGCAGAGGAGCCTACAGGGATGTATTCACGGCGTGTCTGCGGAATGTTTCGCCAGAGTCCAGCACAACGATATCGCCTTGTGCTTCACGCCCTAAGCGCACCGGCTTCCGCCTGATGCAACTCCAGATCCAGCACGTCATACAGTTTATTCAGCTGATTGACCAGCAGGCTGATCGGCTTGTCGCTGACCACGCTTAAGGTTACCAGTAAACCACTGACATCAGCCAGCGGCTTTAATTCAAGACCCGCTAAAGTAAAGCCGCGGTAACGGGTGACCTGCAACAAGCGCTCAATGGCGACCGCTTCGTGCCGGGTGTGGATAGTTAAAGTATGCTGGTGGCTCATGGTTATTCCTCCCACTGGGGTAAGTCGGTCATCATGTCGTGGTTGGCAGCACCGGGGGGTACTAATGGCCAGACGTTGTCCGTTTCGTCGATGCGTACGTGTAACAAATAGGGGCCCGGCCAGCTGAACATGGCGTCTAAGGCCGATTCCACTTCATCTTTGTGGCTGATGCTGTGGCCGGGGATGGCAAAAGCCGCCGCCAGCGAGACAAAATCCGGGTTGTCGGATAAATCCGTTTCGCTGTAGCGACCGGCAAAAAACAGCTGCTGCCATTGTTTCACCATGCCGAGGCGTTGATTGTCGATCACAACGATTTTGACCGGCAGGCGGAAGCGTTTGATGGTCGCCAGTTCCTGCACGTTCATCATAAAAGAGCCATCGCCGGTCACCAGCACGCTGGTATCCTGTGGCCGCGAGATTTTGGCACCGATGGCGGCCGGCAGGCCAAAGCCCATAGTGCCGAGGCCACCGCTGGATAAATGATTACGCGGCGAGTTAAAACTCATGTGCTGCGCCACCCACATCTGATGCTGGCCAACATCGCAGCTGACCACCGAATTGTCCGGCATCCGTTCGCTCAGCTGTTTCAGCAGCAAAGGTGCGTAGATCCGCTCGCCCGGATGGTCGTAACGCCAGCCATATTGTTGCTTCAGTGCAGCACAATGCGCCTGCCATGCGCGGTAATCGCCGGCGGCGGTCATTGCGGGTAAAAGGGCTTTTAAATCGCCCAGCATCGCGACTTCGGCAAAACGTAACTTGTTGATTTCGGCCGGGTCGATATCGATATGGATGACTTTTGCCTCTGGTGCGAATTTTTTCAGGTTGCCAGTCACCCGGTCATCAAAACGTGCGCCTAAACACAGCAATAAATCGGTCTGCTGCACGGCTAAATTCGCCGCCTGGGTGCCATGCATGCCGAGCATGCCTAAATAATGCGGATTGGCTTTTTCCACCGAGCCCATGGCTTTGAGCGTGGTGACGGCAGGGATGCCGGTCGCCGTTAAAAAGGCGTTCAGCTCAGGCAAAGCGTCGGCCATATGCACCCCACCACCAATGTAGGCGATGGGCTTTTGCGCGGCAGCCAATAAGGCCCGCGCTTTGGCGATAGCATCAAGGTGGCCGCCCAACGCGTCATGCGGTTGCGTATCGACGGCAGTTAAGCGGGCCGGATGATAATCCACCTGCGCCAGCTGCACGTCTTTTGGGATATCGACCAGCACCGGGCCTGGCCGGCCGCTTTGCGCCAAACGGAAGGCTTCGTCCAACGTGGCGGCTAAATCATTGACGTTGCGCACATAAAAACTGTGTTTGGTCACGGTCAGGCTTAAGCCCAGCACGTCAACTTCCTGAAAGGCGTCGGTGCCCGCCACAGCCTGCGACACCTGGCCGGTGATCGCGACGACCGGCACCGAATCGAGCAGCGCGTCGGCTAATGACGTGATGAGGTTCGTCGCGCCCGGGCCTGAGGTTGCCATACACACGCCGACTTTGCCGGACGCGCGGGCGTAGCCGATGGCGGAGAAAGCGCCGCCCTGTTCGTGGCGGCACAGATAGTGTTTGACCGGGCTTTGGTAGAGCGCGTCATAAATTGGCATGATAGCGCCGCCGGGATAGCCGAAGATGCTATCTACGCCGCGCTCTGTCAGCAATTTGATTAATAATTCTGCGCCCGTCATACCCTGTCTCTCCTCTGTGGTGCCACGCATTGTTGCTGCACCGGATTTGTTGCTTTCGCCTGGTTGCCTGCAGCGGGATTTCATTCCCGCCGACCCGCACTGCATTTTTCCGGGGCCCTGAAAGCACAAAACCCCCGGACCTTGCGGTGCGGGGGTTTTGTCGGAATCTGATTATTTTACGGTCTCAGTCCCAAACAGCAGCCCCCGCGGCGACTAATAATCACCACGTTTACGAGGACCACAATAATGTTCAGGATGGTTGTTTTACGCATAATGTTTGTAGCAATAACTCTGTTGGTTATATGTCTGAAAACGGCCATGACAACTCGGTCATAGCGAAACGCTATTAGAAATAGCCGTCTGCACGGCCTAAGTCAACAGTTATTTTCCGTTTTGGCGAAATCAGCCATCAAAACGGCTGCGGATTAACATTTGTACAGGGCTTGGCGACAGAATCAGCAAGGCCAGCGGCTTGGCAGTGAGGCTGCAGATTGGGTAGACTCAAGCCATGCCAGCGCTGCCGCCATCTCAGGTGCCATGGACCAACTCGAGCTGTTTGACTTACCCAACCCCTGTATCGGGGTGTGCCAGAGCAATAACCGCGGTTATTGCATGGGGTGCCTGCGCTCGCGCGATGAACGCTTTAACTGGCATCAGAAACCGGCGACTGAACGCGCCCGCATCCTGAAACTGCTGGAACAACGCCGTATCCGTCGTGACGCCGCGCGCCTGGCCGGCAAACCCGACACCAGCCTGGAAGCCGATGAGCCGCCGGCGACGCCCGATTTATTTGGCTTCTGAGCGGTTGGCATCAGGCTCTACCAGCAACGCAAATCGCACTTCAAAAGTCGTCCCGAGCCCTTCTTCACATCTGAAGCTAATTTGGCCTCCCATGTACTCGACCAACTGTTTGCTGATAGATAAGCCAAGACCACTGCCCGGATGGCTTTGTCCTGACGGCACACCGAGCTGGGTGAAAGGCTCAAAAATTTTATTGCGCATTGCCTCAGGAATACCGCTGCCCTGATCCTGTACGCCGATCACCAGCTGGTTATTTTCACTGCGGGACCACACCATCACCACGCTGTGCCTGGGCGAAAATTTCACCGCATTCGACAACAGATTGGCGATGATCTGCTGCAGCCGGTCCGGGTCGACATTCAGCACGGCATGCGGCGCCTGATCGTTGAACAAAATCTTAGAGCCAAATTCCTGCGCATAACCTTGCATACTTTCGGTGCAAGACCGCAGTAACTGACTGGCATCCACCGGCGTCGTGGTGATCTCTAATTTGCCTTGTTCGATTTTTTGCAGGTCCAGTAAGTCATTCACCAGAAACAACAATCGCTCAGAGTTGTACTGACAGATCCGCGCCATATCCTCGGCACGTTTTGGAATATCACCTAAAGCACCGCCCAGCATCAGGCCGATACTGCCGCGAATAGCGGTCAATGGTGTGCGCAGTTCATGGCTGACATTGGCGATAAACTCATTTTTGTGTTGCTCCGCCATCGCCTGCCGGCTGATATCCTCGAACACGGTGATGCCATAGCCAATCTCACCGTTTTCCAGATAACCCGGCCACCCCCAACAGCGCACGACCGTCTCGCCCTGGCTGGTTTCTAATGATGCGGCATCGATAAACAGATTGTCGCCCCGTAATGCTGCAATAGCCGGTAGCTGCCCGGCACGCAGCGGTGTCCCGCTGGTTTTATCGCGCAAATGCGCCGTCATCTGCATCGGCACACCGGCCGGGCTGTCCTCGCCAAACAAGCGGCTGGCCGCATGATTGTGGTAATAAGCTTTATTTTCTAAATCAACAACTTCCAGCGCGAGCGGCAAGTCATCCAGCCACTGCCGGTACTGATGTTGTGTCACCGCCATCAACTGCTGCTGCTGCGCCTGAACCGCCCGGAGCAGGATCACCACCATCATGACGGCGGTCAGCAGAAAATTCAGCCAGGAACTCACGCCCTGCATATAGACATCCAGGTTGGTTTGAGCCTGCAGTATCCCCGTGCTGTAGCCGGCAAAATGAGCGAGAAAAATAGCCATCGCCAGGGCGCAGACCAGATACATAGTGCGGGCTGAATACAAAAAACCGGTAATGAGGCAAGCGCAAATCAGCCAGAAAGTGCCATTGGCCGCCAGCGCAAAGCTGAACAGCCCACCCGCGCCAAGGAGCAGCATCACCGCAACGATGAAAAAACCCTTCAGCTGCACCGGCAGACGCTGCCGGTTCAGCGCGATGATGATGACGATAGCCGCCACCAGCACATGCACAATGTACAAATTCAGCCAGCCGGTATGCATGATCCGGCTCAGTGAAATGGGTAATACCACCGCGGTCAGGACGAGTAAATCACGCCAGACGGTATCAAGGAATTTGCCGGCAATTGCCGTTTTTTGCTGTTGTAACCAGGTTGGAGCAGATGACTGTTGCAATGGAAGCATTCACTTATTGATGACAAGCCAAATGTTAAAAATAGGTCTTTGCTGCAGAAATGCCAGCAAAATAGCTGAATCTTCGATGGAAGGGGCGCCCGGCCCTTTAAAAAGTCCGCTGTCACTGCACAACCGCACAAAATTGGGTGCGACAAACATCAGTTACAGGGGACCGGGGTACACTCGGAACCAGGGCGCCAAAAACGCAGAATTGGGCAGCTCAGCTGCCCGGATCTCAGTTTGACCAGCTACGCAACTGCCAGCCAGCCAGCTGAGTGGCATCTGCAGCCGCTTCGTTCCAGCCACTGTTCAGACTTTTATCCTGTAACAATTCGACCGGCAGCGCTTGGGGTTCTGCCGACAAATTCAGCACGAATACTGACTTTTTACCTGCCAGTTCGCGGCTAATTTGCAGCAATTGCCCGCCATTTAGTGTTTTCGCTTCATAGCTGCCATCGACACCAAACTCGGCACGCTGTTGCTTTTGCGTGATGAGAAATTTGTATAGCGACCACAGCGATGTTGCGGCCTGCTGCTGATCTGCCACCGTCACTTTGGCCGCTAGCTGTGCTTGCAGGAACGGTGTCCACCAGCTGGTTTCTTGTTGCGGTGGAAACAGTTGGTCGGATTGCACCCAGGCAGTGCTTGCACTGGTGAAACCAGCCTGTGGGCTTTGATCCCACAACATTGGCGCCCGCCGCTGAATATGTTCAACATCCGAGGCCTGACTTAAACCAATCTCTTCACCGTAATACAGGTAAGTAGTCCCCGGCGAGGTCAGTAACATCGCAGCGGCCAGTTTGGCTTTGGCCTGATCACCCTGTAACTGCCAAGCGATCCGTGGTTGGTCATGATTGGTCAGGAATGGGCTGAAGTAACCCATCGCAACGCCCGCGGCTTTGCGGGCGTTGTAGTTGGCCTGCAGGATATGTTCAGCCGCTGTGGCGCTGGCGTTATTCATCGTGCCAAATTCGGCTTTGACACCCCCGCTGCCTTGCAGCAATTCCAGCACCTTGTAGCCAAACTCAAAATCAAATCCGGCATCCAGCGCCTGACCATCGCCGGCATATTTGGCCGCAACCGGTAAGTCTGCCCAAGCTTCGCCCACCAGCATGGCATCAGGCTTGACCGATTTGACGTATTGGGTGAAGTCTTTCCAGTACTCGATAGTCTCGTGGGTATCGGCCTGGCCGTCCGGACCGGTTTCAATCGCATAACGGACCGCGTCGAGGCGGAAACCGGCGACACCGAGGTCGAGCCAGTACTTCGCCATTTTTTTCATTTCAGCGATCACGTCGGGATGCGTCAGATTGACGTCCGGTTGTGAGGCGCCAAACGCCGCGTAATAATATTCTTTGCGGCCTTCATGGTAATGCCAAACCACTTTCGGATCGGTTTTGCTGGCATCCCAGGCCGGGCCCCAGCCGTCGGTCGGCAGGTCTTTGCGCCAGATAAAATAGTCTTTGTACGGTGCTTCGCCGGCCGCTGAACGCTTAAACCAATCATGTTGGTCGGAGATATGGTTGATCACTAAATCGAGGATAATGCGGATATCTTTCGCTGCTGCTGCATCAATCAGCGCCTTAAACTCCTGCGGACTGCCATAGTCGGGTTCTACCTGATAAAACTCGGTGAAGTCGTAACCATGGTAACTCGGCGCTTCAAACATCGGTGTCAGCCATAACGCATCAACACCTAAATCAGCTAAATAAGGCAACTTTTGCGTGATGCCGGCAAAGTCGCCGGTGCCATCGCCGTTACTGTCGGCAAAACTGCGCGGCCAAATCTGATACACCACGGCATCTTGCCACCAGGGTTTGGTGACCGGCACTGCAGTGCTGGCCACAGTCTGTGGTGCACTCGCCGTCTGCTGGCTGGCAGGTTCGCTGACGGTGTTGCCCGCTTCCGGCGCCGGTTGGCAACCAGACAACAGGGCAGCCAGGGCCAACATGGCCACAGATCGACGACAGGCTAAGGCAACAGGGGAGAAGGCATTACGCAGCATTGGTGTGGCCATGGGCGGCTCCGATAAGTTAAGACCGCCTCAGCTTAGACGAAGACGATGCACCACGAACAGCACCGCTTTGGTGCAAATGCACTGCATACGATTGCAGTCGGTGCCGCTGTTTCGCTGGCAACGCTCTGATACAATATTTGCAACTTCTGCGCGTAGCTCTGATCACTGATGCAACTGTTCAATCTCAACACATACCCGGACTTCATTCCACTGCTCGCGCAATGGCATTTTCAGCAATGGCACGCCTTGTTCCCGCATAAATCGGTGGAAGATTTCGCCGCTGATCTGCGTGAGTCGCTGCAGCAGGATGGGCTGCCACAAACCTGGGTGTTATTGAATGAACAGGGCGAACCGGCCGGCACTGCGTCGTTGTTGCTGTCGGATATGACAACCAATCAGGAACTAAGCCCGTGGCTTGCCAATATCTATATTCACCCGCTGCAACGCGGTAAAGGATTGGGGAAACAAGTGGTGCAACAGGTGATGGCCGAAGCGCGCCAACGCGGCTTGCGTACCTTGTATCTGTTTACCGAAGACCAGCAGGCGTTTTACGAAAAATTGGGTTGGGAGCTGCATCACCGCGAGTTCTATGAGAACCATTGGGTTGCGGTGATGCAGTATGATTTTTCCTGATTAACTTGCACTACGCTGATAGTGATAAGCGTAATACACCACCGGGATCACGACCAAAGTTAAGGCGGTCGACACGCCAAGACCGGCAATCAATGCCACCGCCAGACCACCAAAAATTGGGTCGTCCAGAATAAACATCGCGCCTAACATCGCTGCCAGCGCCGTCAAAATAATAGGCCGTGCCCGCAGCGCAGAAGCGTGCACCACCGCTTGCTCCAAGTCGACACCGGCTGACGTTTGCTGCTGTATGGCATCGACCAGCAAAATCGAGTTACGCACGATAATACCGGCCAGCGCAATCATGCCAATCATCGAAGTGGCCGTGAACTGCACGCCGAGCAGCCAATGACCCGGCATGATGCCGATGATCGTCAGCGGGATCGGCGCCATGATCATCAGCGGTACGCCGTAGGATTTAAACTGCGCCACCACCAGCAGGTAAATCATGATGAGGCCAACGCCATAAGCGATGCCCATGTCGCGGAAGGTCTCAAAAGTGATTTGCCACTCGCCGTCCCACTTGATGCTGATTTGGTCGGTATCCGTTGGCACGCTGAACAGTTGCTGCGTAGGCGCAGCGGGCTGTTGTGACAGCGCAGCTTTGACATCCAGCATGCCGTACAGCGGGCTGTCCGGGCCACCGGCCAGGTCGGCCGTGACAAACACCACGGGTCGTAAGTCTTTGCGATAAATCGTGTTTTCCCGCGTGGTTTCGACTTTGCGCGTCAGTTCCGACAACGCAATCAGTTGACCAGTTTGGCTCACCACCGGCAACTGCCCGAGCGCTGTCCAGTTGGCCAGCACCCCTTCGCCCAGTTGCAGCTCAACCGGCGTTAGCTGGCGCTTGTGGTCGTCACGCAGGAAGGTCGCGGTATGACCGGATACGGCCATCTGTAACGTCTGATTAATCGCCTCAACCGAGACGCCCAGCAGCGCGGCTTTTTGCTGGTCGGCGATAAGCTGCCAGCGCGGCTGTGGCGCTTCGACCGTGCTGTCGATATCGACCAGCAGCGGTGTGGCGGCAAACTGCTGTTGTAACGCGGTAGCGGCTTTAAGCTGCGCCTGATAGTCCGGGCCATAAACTTCGGCGACCAGCGGTGCCATCACCGGTGGGCCGGGTGGCACTTCCACCAGCTTGATGCTGGCGCCGGTGCTTTGTTCGAGTTTGCTCAATAACGGCCGGACGCGCAGTGCAATGGCATGGCTTTGTTCGTCGCGTTGATGACGGTCCTGCAGATTGACTTGCACGTCGCCCTGCCAGGGCTGCTGACGCAAAAAGTATTGCCGCACCAGGCCATTAAAATTCATCGGCGCGGCGGTGCCGGCGTAAGTCTGTAAATGAGTGACTTCCGGCAAGGTCAAAAGCGCCTGACTCACCTGATTCAACACGCCCTGCGTTTGCTCCAGCGTGCTGCCTTCGGGCAAATCCACCACCACCTGAAACTCGGATTTGTTATCAAACGGCAGCATTTTCAGCACCACTTGCTGACTGGTCACCAGCAGCACCGACATCGTGATCGCCGCCAGCAGGCCCACCAGCAGTTTCACCCGGTTGCTGCGCCCTGCGCGCGCCCGCAGCATCGGTTGCATCAGGCGGCGGAAGAAGTGCTCTAATTTTTCATCCTGCGCATGGTGTGCGCCGGCCGCAGGCGTGCGGTTGGCAAACATCTTGAGGAATAACCAGGGCGTGAAAATAAAGGCCACCAGCAGGCTGATCAGCATGCCCATACTGGCATTGAGCGGAATAGGGCTCATATAAGGCCCCATCAGCCCGCTGACAAAAGCCATCGGCAATAACGCGGCAATGACAGTGAAAGTGGCCAGAATAGTCGGGCTGCCGACTTCCTCGACCGCCAGC
>Ga0075154_10001995_pt1 | contig 13793 bp, 8 predicted proteins | sample JI71714BDNA_FD_70965 | JGI IMG/M metagenome (GOLD analysis project Ga0075154, IMG submission 70965) | Wastewater effluent complex algal communities from Wisconsin, to seasonally profile nutrient transformation and Carbon sequestration -... | ecosystem: Engineered > WWTP > Effluent > Algae... | reverse complement strand
CAGCTGACCCCGGAATTCTGGTCCATGGTCAAACATGCCATGCAGGAAGCTAAACGCCTGAAATTACAGTTAGGCGTGCACGTGAGTGATGGCTTTGCCCTCGCCGGTGGCCCCTGGATCAAACCGGAACAAAGTATGCAGAAACTGGTCTGGACAAAAACCTATCTCAAAGAAGGACAAACCGATAAGGTCAACCTGACTCAACCGGAAGCCTTCCAGGGTTTTTATAAAGATATTGCGGTGTATGCCTATCCGGCCAATAGCCAGAATGCCTTTGCGGATATAACCATGGTGCCATCAGTTACCAGCAGCACCGGCGCCCGGCCTTCTTTTCTCGCCTTTCACCAGGAAGAGAGTGATAGTTTTAAATCAGACAGCAGCTGCTGGATCCAGTATAAATATGCAGAACCGGTAACCTGCCGGTCCATTACCGTTAAAACGGCCGGTAATAATTACCAGGCACTCCGGCTTGAGTTGCAGGTGAGTGATGGAACGGGTTTCCGCAGTGTGGTAAAACTTGAAGCTCCCCGTCATGGCTGGCAGGATGGCGATGAGGATTATACCTGGTCCATCCCCGAAGTCTCAGCCCGCTTTTTCCGCTTTGTTTATTCTAAAGAAGGATCCGAACCTGGGACCGAAGACCTGGATGCGGCCAAATGGAAACCTTCACTTAAGATAAAGGGCATCTACCTGAATGATGAACCTGTCATCAATCAGTATCAGGCTAAGAACGGTTCGGTGTGGCGGGTGGCCCGTAATACTTATGATGGAGCCGTGACTATTTCTAATTCGGTTCCGGTGAAAAGAATACTTAATCTATCATCAAAAATGGATGCGGCTGGTAATCTCAACTGGAAAGCACCGGCCGGTAACTGGATAGTTGTACGGATCGGGCATACTTCACAGGGACATACCAATTATACCGGCGGTGGCGGACTCGGATTGGAATGTGATAAGTTCAGCCCGGAGGCAGTGAAACTGCAACTGAAAAACTGGTTCGGACAATTTTATACAAAAACGGATCCTGTACTGGCTAAACAGGTGATCAAGGTATTGCATGTGGACAGCTGGGAAGCCGGCAGCCAGAACTGGACCGCTGATTTTCCGGCTGAGTTCAGGAAAAGAAGGGGCTATGATCTCATGCCCTGGCTGCTGACCATGACCGGTGTGCCGATCAACAGTGCAGAGACATCTGAGAAAATACTCTTTGATGTTCGTCTCACCATTTCAGAATTAGTCAATGAAGTATTTTATACGGTAGTGAAGAAAGAAGCAAAGGCAAAGGGCTGTTTACTCAGTGCCGAAGCCATTGCCCCCACCATGCTGAGCGATGGATTGTCCCATTATAAATATGCTGATCTGCCGATGGGTGAATTCTGGAACAACAGTCCCACCCATGACAAACCCAATGACATGCTTGATGCCATCAGCGGGGCGCATATTTACGGAAAGAATATTGTACAGGCTGAATCCTTCACTACTGTCCGCATGGACTGGAGTGAACATCCCGGTAAATTAAAAGCCCTCGGTGACAGGCAGTTTGCATTGGGTGTAAATAAGTTGGTATTCCATGTATTTACCCAGAATCCCTGGATGGATAAAAAACCAGGGATGACATTGGATGGGGTAGGTTTATATTTTCAGCGCGATCAGACCTGGTTTAAACAAAGCAAGGCCTGGATGGAATACCTGGCCCGTTGTCAATCCGTTTTGCAATTGGGTAAACCGGTTACGGATATTGCGGTATTTACCAGTGATGAATTGCCGCGCCGGGCGGTATTGCCCGATCGCCTGGTCAATGTATTGCCCGGTTTAATCGGTCAGAAAAAACTGGATGCAGAAAAAATCCGCCTGGAAAATAAAGGAACACCGCAACGTACCATACCTGACGGGGTTACCCATTCCGCGAATATGGCCGATCCAGAAGACTGGGTTGATCCGCTGAATGGCTACACCTACGATTCGTTCAACCCGGATGTGCTGATGCAGATGAAAGTGCAGAATGGAAGAGTGGTTACGCCCGGTGGTGCCAGTTATGCCCTGCTGGTATTTCCGGCAGCGCATAAACTGAATCCCAATGCTCTTTGGATGACAGTGCCGGTAGCGGTTAAAATACTGGAGCTGCTCAACCAGGGAGCCAATATTCTGCTCGAAGAGGATGTGGTGCATGGACGCGGATGGAAGGATGATGATGGCACGATCCGTTTATTGATGGACAAGATCAAAACGGGGACTTTTAAAGGTTGGAACCTGCGTGGTCCCTGGAAAGAAACAGCCTTGCCCTTTGTGACAAAAGATGTGGATGTGATAAAAGGAAAGCATCAGCTTGCCTGGACGCACCGGCGGACGGAGGATACCGACATCTATTTTATCAGCAATCAGTCAAATGAAAAGCTGGATGCCGAAATGGTATTCAGGCAGCAAGGTTCCATGATGCGGGTATTTGACCCGGTTAAAGGTACAAGCAGCCGGTTTTATTCAAAGAAAATTGATTCGGCCCGGATTAAATACAGTCTGACCCTTCAGCCGGCACAATCTTTATTTATTGTGTTCAATAAAGACATGATGATTGGTATGCCGGCACCACCGCCGAATAAGAACAATATTCAACTCTCGCTTTCCAATGACTGGCAGGTGCGGTTTGATCCCAAATCAGGCGGACCGGCAAACCTTGTCTCCATGAATCAACTCGTCAGCTGGACCAGTAATGCCGACTCCGCCATTAAATACTATTCGGGCACTGCGGTATACATAAAAACTATTTCCCTTATGCCCGAGCTCCCGCTTTCCTCCGCCAGCCTGGAGCTCGATAGTGTATTTAATATCGCAACCGTTAAAGTTAACGGGATTGACTGCGGCACCATCTGGACTTTTCCGTATAAAGTGGATATTAAGAAAGCAATTCAGCCAGGTGAAAATAAGATTGAGATTGCCGTCACCAATACCTGGCACAACCGCCTCATTGCTGATGAACGTCAGCCGGCAGATAAAAGAATTACATTTACCACGGCCCCTTTCCGTTTAAAAGACAAACCCCTGCTGCCTGCAGGTATTACTGGCTCCGTTAAAATCATTGTTCAATGAGAAACTTTTTTTTAATTGAGCAACGACAGTGCACTTGTCATGCTGAGCTTGCCGAAGCATTATCCACGTCACCCTTCGGCAAGCTCAGGGTGACAGTACTGCCGGGCATTCTGGAAATTGTTAAAATAATTGTGCAATGAAGAAATTATTCCAGGGAAACAACCTGTTGAGATGCTGCCTTCTCAACCTGTTAACCTTTCAACTTGTCAACCTCTCCGGACAAATTCCATCATCTTACGATATCATCTGGAATAGCCCGAGCAACAATCCCTCCGAATCCATGCCCTGCGGCGGCGGCGATATCGGGATGAATGTATGGGTGGAAAAGGGAGAGTTATTCGTCTATGTGGCCAAAAGCGGCAGTCTGGATGAACATAATACCATGCTCAAAGCGGGCCGTATCCGGGTAAAATTATTTCCGAATCCGTTTGATGGAGGACGTTTCAAACAACAGTTGCACCTGCAGCAGGGGTATATAACGGTAGAAGGAGAGAGTAAGGGTATAAAAGCTACTGTAACCATACGCGCTGATATCGGCCTGTCCATTGCACACATCGATATTAAATCAAACCGGAAGATCAGCACGGTGGCGGCTTATGAAAGCTGGCGTTACCGGGACCGGGTGGTGAAGGCCCGGGAGAATTTTGCCAACAGCTGGAAATGGGCGGCACCGAAGAATAACGTGTATAAGCGCGACAGCATCGCTTTTGAGGACAACACGGTTTTGTTTTATCACTATAATGGCACGCAGACCATTTTTGATGTAACCGTGGCCCAGCAGGGTCTGGAAAATGTAAAGGATCAGTTGTATGATCCGTTAAAACAACTGGTATCCGGTGGCGTTTTTGAAGGAAAGGATTTTATCCCGGCCGGCACCGATACAGGTACGTATGTAAATACAGACTTTAAGGCCTGGAAACTGAAAAGCAAATCGCCTTCCACCTCTCATTCGCTCAGGCTCTGCCTGCAAAACGGACAATATGGAAGTATTAAATTATGGAAAGAGGTATTGAATGCCAGCCGGACGGTGTTTACTGAAACGGCCCGGGATAATGCGCAGTGGTGGACTGATTTCTGGAAGCGGAGTTTTATCGTGGTGGATAGTATGCAGCAGGATAAGACCGCCTGGGAAGTTGGCCGCAATTACCAGTTGTTCCGCTATATGCTCGCCCTGAATACATACGGGGTATGGCCTACCAAGTTCAATGGCGGGTTACTCACTGTGGATCCGGTGTATACCGATAAAAATGAACTGACGCCCGATTACCGCAACTGGGGCGGAGGGCTGCATACGGCACAGAACCAGCGGCTGGTGTATTTCCCCATGATCAAAGCGGGTGACTGGGATATGTTGCAGAGTCAACTGAATTTTTACAAGCGTATTTTAAAGAATGCCGAACTCCGTTCAAAAGTATACTGGAATCATGAAGGGGCCTGTTTCACCGAGCAGATGGAGAATTTCGGGTTGCCCAATTATGCAGAGTACGGAAGCAAACGGCCAGACTATTTTGACAAAGGCGTGGAGTACAATGCCTGGCTGGAATATGAATGGGATACCGTACTTGAATTCTGCCTGATGGTGCTGGAAGAAGAACGATATACGGGACATGATATCACCGCATTTATGCCTTTTATCCAGAGCAGTCTGCGCTTCTTTGATGAGCATTACCGTTACCTGGCCCGTCAGCGGGGTATTAAAGAACTGGATGGGGAAGGAAAACTGGTGCTTTTCCCCGGCAGTGGGGCCGAGACGTTTAAGATGGCCAATAATGCCAGTTCCACCATTGCCGCCCTGCAAACGGTAACCCGTCGTTTACTTGAATTACCGGAGAAGTATTTGACGAATAAGGAGAAGACGTACTGGGATTCATTCCGTCGCCGCATTCCCCCGATCCCTTATACGCGGGTATACGGTCCCGTTACCATTGCCCCCGCCAAAACCTCGGAACGGGTACAGAATGTGGAATCGCCCCAGCTATATCCCGTTTACCCCTGGGGTATCTATGGTGTAGGCAAGCCCGGTCTCGATACCGCCCTCAATACCTGGAAATACGACTCACTGGTCAATAAGTTCCGCAGTCATATCGGCTGGAAGCAGGACAATATCTGGGCTGCCCGTCTCGGACTCGCCGATGAAGCCTGGCGTCTCACCAGTTTAAAACTGCAAAATTCCGAACGTCGTTTCCCCGCCTTTTGGGGTCCCGGTTTCGACTGGGTACCCGACCATAACTGGGGTGGCAGTGCCATGATCGGTTTACAGGAAATGCTGCTGCAGACCGATGGCAAACGGATCCTGTTGTTTCCCGCCTGGCCTCTTGATAAGGACGTTCACTTTAAACTCCATGCACCGTATAATACCACGGTGGAGGCGGAGTGGAAGGGGGGTAAGTTGAAAAATTTAAAAGTGGTGCCGGAGGAGCGGCGGGGAGATGTGGAAGTGATGATGCGATAACATAAATGATCCAATTGAGAGTATATCATAACCCTTGATCTTATCCGTGTGCAAACGGGTAGAAACGTTTAATACTGGATTATTTTTCAAAAAAAAGCATGTATAATACTTATAATTATCAAAGTGTTGCGGATGTAAAATCATATTTAACTATACTGTTACCCTCATGTGAATTAAACAAATAAGTAAATTGGCAATGATGATACCCCAAAGCTGTGAGTTTAAACATGAGCTTAGTTTTATGTGACATACAAAAACTGAAATGTAGATTTGATAATTAAGAATAATATGGCAAAGAGAGTAGATGAAGTAGAATATAATGCAAGGCCGTATATGGAATTGGCAATTGCTGAAATGAACAAAAGCAAGAATGAACCAAGAGCAGACGGAAAAGTTCCACCTAAGGTAGGCGCAGTTTTGGTTTTTCCAGATGGCAAGGTGATACAGGCCCACCGTGGGGAATTAAGAGAGGGCGACCATGCAGAATTTACACTATTGGAAAGAAAACTAGGGCACGAAAAGTTAGACGGCTGTATTTTATTTACTACTCTTGAACCCTGCGTGGAAAGGAATCCCCCCAAAGTACCTTGTTGCAGAAGAACAACTAATGCCCGGATAAAAACGGTTTATGTAGGAATTGTTGACCCTGACCCTACCGTTTCAACCAAGGGCATTGATCATTTGAAACGGCATTCAGCTCAAGTAAGAATGTTTGACCGTGACCTTCAAAAGCAAATTGAAACTGAGAATAAGGAATTTTTGAAGCAGGCTATGGAGCGTAAAAGGAAAGCAGAAGAAGAAACATTCACAAGACCGATTGAACAACCAATAACTAATGCTTCATTTGAAAAGCTATCCGCAGAGGCGCTTCAAAAATTCATCACTTTAGCAAAACTTCCCTACAAAATTGAAGATCCTGAATTCAGAGAGTATTTAATTGATATGGGTATAATGAGTCTTGACAAAACTGAAAAAACCTTTAAGCCAAATGGATATGGGATTTTGCTTTTTGGTGTTAACCCGCGGAATGCATTTAAAGGTGCGGCATTAAAATGTACAGCGAAGCTCGGTGGCTATGAATTTAAGCCAGAAAGTTTTGACCAGGCATTGGTATTAATCCCTGACTTAGTTGAGAATTGGCTGAGAACTGTATTTGCTAAAGAAAAAGACACTTCCTCTTTTAAGCTTGGGGAGATAGAGAGTTTCCCTCTTTCGGTTCTTCGTGAGGCAGTTATGAATGCAATAGTTCACAGAGATTATTCAATTGAAGGTTCAAAATCTTCCATTCATATTGATGATGATTCAATTGTTATAAAAAGTCCCGGTGCCCCCCCCTCTACAATCACTATTGAACAATTAAACACATACAAGGCACCATCTTACAGTAGCAATCCGGTAATTTCATTGGTTTTCAATAAAATGGGTTATGTCGAAGAAACTGGACTTGGAATGGCAGCTTTTAAATCCTTAAATGAAAAATACGGGCTGCCTTTACCTGAATATTCTTACGACGAGCCCATTCTATCTCTTACGTTTCCTAAAACAATGGCTTCCCTTAAAAAAGTCAGTCATCATCCTAATGTCGCCAAGCTCACAGATGCTCAACTGATAGGATACGAGTGGTTAAAAACTGTTGGAGAGGCAAGTACAAGAGAGTTTTCTGCACATTTTAAAATCGGATATAAAACATCTCAGCGATATCTGGCAGCAATGAAAGACCTTGGATTAGTTCGGGATAATGGGGTGCCGCCAAACTCTCCTAATCTCAAATATATTGTAAATGAATAGCTTAGAGTACTTGGACAATATCCCCGACTCAATGTCCAAGTAAAGAATTAATGGCTTTTAATTGGAATGAACTTGGACAAAAGCTAAGACACAATGTCCAAGTTGAGCAATAGACCAAAACGATTAGCCCCATTTTAAAATATCCTGTCTTGAAATTTGTAACAATCGCTGATACACATGGCCAGCATCACGGATTAACGCTACCTACGGGAGACGTGTTAATACATGCCGGTGATATTTCAATGAAGGGTAACAGGGAAGAAGTGGAGGGTTTCTTAACCTGGTTTGCCGGACAGGAGTTTGCGTATAAAATATTTGTTGCCGGTAATCATGACTTTTTCTTTGAAAGAGAAGCAGACAATGAAATCCGGCAGTTAATTCCGGACAATGTGATTTACCTGAATGATAGCCATACGATCATTAATGGATTAAAAGTATGGGGCTCACCTATTACACCCTGGTTTTTTAACTGGGCATTTAACCGGCACAGAGGGGAGCCAATAAAAAGGCATTGGGATCTGATTCCAACGGACACCGATATCGTCATAACGCATGGTCCGGTGTTCAGGGCACTCGACAAAACAACGGATGGCGAACATGTCGGCTGTAAAGACCTGTTCAATAAAGTGCAGGAAGTAAAACCCAAAATTCATATTTGCGGACATATACATGAAGCGTATGGAACTATAGAAAAGTCCGGAATTACATTTGTAAATGCAAGTGTTGTGAATGCCCGTTATGAATTGGTAAACAGGCCAATTGAATTTGAGCTTCAAAAAGGCAAATGAACAATAGATCTGTCAGGGACCGGTACAGTTGTAACATTATCTGGCCGCCGAAGCAACGGGTTGGGATAAAACTGAATTAACCGGCAACCGGACCACTATATTATCGGGTAGGCGGGAGTCAATAGTTCATACAGCTCATAACCAACTAACTACAACTCATTTTCAGCATTTCTACTACAATCCTCTGCACCTGGTCTTATACAAGCCTGTACATGCGCCGTATATAAAGCGTACCATGCGCTTTATCCCAAGGCAAGTCCCGGACAAGGATAAAACAATGTGCAGGGAAGACAAAGAGAATCTGTAATTCGGAACCGGGGAAGTACTTCCTAATTGATTGTAATACAATCAAATAGCTCAAACAGAGCGATTCCTTGCCCAAACTAACCCCATAACTGATTCAAATTCATGCCATTGCCGTACCATCTTTTGACCTTGAGCGCAAAAGGAGCGTGAATTCATAGGTAATCCCCCGATATTTTGCGCTCAAGTATCGCTCAAGTCCCGCTCCAGGTACGCTGAAAGGGATACCCTGGTGTGGAGATAGCCGGTAACAGTCAGGCCTAAAGAGATACGAGCGCTGGGTTTTGCGCATGTAAAGTGCCAGATCCCTCTTTCAACTAAAATGCTGATCTCCAAATCTCAGTATCAGGCCCGACTGACTACTCACCACTCACTACTCACCATTCCCCACTCCCCACTCCCCATTCCCCGCAATGTCCCCCAAACCTGCTGCTTGAGGATATCAGTAACCGGTCAGGAATAACCGGAAATTCACAGAAGAGGCATATGTAAACGGGTAGAGACGTTTGTAAATGCGCATAGGCGCAACACCGGAAATAATACTATCGTATCATGTTAAAGAAGTTGGGATTTTTGTAGATTCGTTGAATTGCGATAATACAATCGTTGTAGGCCATTCACTTGACAAATTATCAAAACCATGTGTGAGCACTTGAAACGGTTAGATATCGAATTACAAGAAAGAGGGATTAAAGAAATTTTTCGGGGTCAAGCTTGGAGTAACAATACTCGAGAGTGGGTTTACTATGACTGTGTATTAAATCTAGATAAGTTGAGAAGTAGATATAATTTTCCAGATTTCATTAAAACTCACATTAACGATGACAACAAATCAGGAATGGAAGCTGGATTCTATTGTGACCAATGTAAAGATGGTGTCATGGGAATACACCCACACTTTGGACAAGGGAAAGTTCAAATTGATTGAAAGGACCATTTAACTGTAGGCCTGCGCGGCAAGTTTTCCTAAATTTATGCGGCCTGCGCCAAGCCCCGCTCGTTAGCCGAAATATGAGACGATTCATAATCATAATTTTTACTACTTTTTCTTTTCTGACTACTTACTCGCAGTTCCCGGTTGACTTTAGCATATTTACAGATATCCAAAGTGATACAGCAACCCTTTCCACAACTGATATGCTTAACAAGTTAAACTGGCAAGCTATAAAGAGTTATTGCACAGGTGATAATGGGCACTACGCACATGAGTATATGGGCAAGGACAGTTTACTTACGACGTATTCATATGTAAAACAAGGGCGGGAATCTTCATTTGAAATTGTCAGTTACAAAGGCATGATTTTGGAATATTATTCAGACGCTGGCACTTCAAGCAAGTTGGGTTCAACTTCTTTTTTTGGCAAAAATGTATGGCTAATGTATGTTAGTGATTTTATACCTTCTCTAACAGAGAGGTTTAAAATTGCCAGTAGTGAACCCAATACAATTTTGAAAGCCTATTATAAACTATTAGGCGTAAACACAAGAGACGAGTATGGGTTTATTTGCGAGTATTCAGCAGCGGGTAGAGCTACAGATAGGAGAATGGCTGTAATTGCACTTTTAAAGCAACATCGCATTGACCTTATAAAAAAACTCACTGAATATTCAAACCTGCAGACAAAACTATATGCGGTTGACGCTTTGATATACAATGATAATTCGGCAAAGCAAAAAATTCAACAATTGGAGAAAAACCTGAAGGATAAACAAAAGCAATTGGACAGGCTCCAAAAAAAGAAAGCAGACAAAACAAAGATTGCCGACCTAAACGCTCAAATCAAGGCTTCATCTGACTCAATAATCTATTTCAATTCCGACCTTTTAAGTGATACGGAGTGGAATGCGATTTATAATTTAAGAGACAGCAATTTGACAGTAAAGACTTGTGGAAATTCTGGCTCTTACAAGATTTATGGGACACCGATTTCTGAGTTGCTTTCCGAAAAAGCAATGGCTGACATACCAAAACGGTACGAAGGTCTTAAAAGATTGGGGTACTTCTGGTGAATTTACTTCAGCTAACATGGAGTTTGCTGCTATGCCGGCAGACGAATATAAACTCAGCTTCGTATCGCTATCGGACCATATCCAGCCGACGGAATTCTATCCTCTTTTGTTGTTATCTTCATCATCAGTTATTCAATCATCATCGGTACCGATTGACGTGAGCATTCTAAATACTTTTTTTTAAACTCATGATCCAAAACATCAATATAAAAATGCCAGCTGATTTAAATCTTTCCCTTCGCCCAACAACCCCCGCTGATCTTGACATTCTTTTCCTTTTTCAACTGGACCCCGAAGCCATTCAGATGGCCGCATTTACACCGAAAGATCCGGCCGATAAGGAAGCCTATATCAGCAAATACACCCGTTTGCTGAATGACCCCACGATCAATAATCAGACGATCCTGCTGGATGGAGCAATCTCCGGAAGTATCGCCAAATTCATCATGGAAGGCGAGGCCGAAATCACTTACTGGATTGATAAGCCGTATTGGGGAAAAGGAGTAGCCACCCGGGCACTTGCCCTTTTCCTGGAAACAGAACAATCCCGTCCGCTACACGCCCGGGCTGCCTTTGACAATAAGGGTTCTCAACGGGTGTTGGAAAAATGCGGATTCATTAAAACGGGGGAGGACAAGGGGTTTGCAAATGCCAGGCAGGCGGAAACGGTGGAATTTATTTATCAATTGGGCTAAGTAGTCACATGGATTGAGTTTAAAACATGCTCATTTATCAGCTTTTTGCCATCGGCCCATCGGCTCATCGGCACATTGGCTCATCGGCATATCAGCACATCGGCCAAAAAATCCTCCTTTTCCATGACTTCCCAACCTTCATAATTTTCCATCTTTGAGCAGTAAAAACGCCCGATATGAGATACTTTTTTATTTTATTCCTGCTCTCTTCATTCTCCCTGGCTGCCCAGGAGCAAACCTATGATATCGTCACCTTCACCCTGCCGAAAGGCTGGACTAAAGGGGAGGAAAATAATGCCGCGGTGCAGTATGTGAAAAGAGAAGGTACCAAATGGGCAACGATTTCTATCTATAAAAACACCAAATCCCTGGGTAGTCCCGAAGCGGATTTTGATAGTGAATGGGAAAAACTGGCTGCCACGCCTTATCAGATCACTGCGGCACCTGTAAAGACAACAGCTGTTGCAGCAGGGGAATGGATGAAGACCAGCGGCACGGGCAAATGGATGTTTAACGGCAAGGAAGTAACCAGCACAGTGACCACCTATACCGGATTTGGGGCCTGCGTGAGTTTTCTCTTTACCCTGTCCGATCAGAAGTTTGTCCCCGTATATACTAAAATGCTGAGTACCGTTAGGCTGAAATCAGGGAACGGGGATATCGTTAAAGAACCGGATACCCCCACAGATACCGATAACGGACAGCCGGTGAATAATACACAACCGGTTTCCACGGGTTATAAATTCAACAGCACCAACTTTGATGATGGCTGGAAAAGTACCATTCAGGAAGACTGGGTGCAGGTGGAGAAGGGTTCAGTGAAAGTGCTGATTCATTATCCCAAAGAAGGTACCATCTTCCCCGCCGATCCGGATAAACTCACGGCCGCTGCCTGGAATATACTGGTGGCTCCCCGGTACAGTAATCTGTCGGATTTCAAAACAAGTTATGTCGAGGATTACAACCGGCCTTATTTCGGATCCGGTACTATGCGGGAAACCCAATCAGGACAACAACGTTTCGTAGTGCTCTTTCGCCGCAGCGGAGGCTGGATCGAGATCGTGGCACCGGATAAAAACAGTTTTACCCGGGAGTTTGGCTTCGACGCAACATCCATTCGTTGGGGGGCTATCTCTGAATACAGCGGTGGTTATGTAGTTACTAATAGTGCCGGCGCTACGGTAAAAGCCGATCCGGAGGTTTTTAATAAACTGGATAAAATGGCTAACTATAACAAGTTTGCCGTGGCTGCTTCCGACCTCAATGGCACGGGCAAATGGAGTGCTGGCTTTTCCAGCAATACCTTCTATGCCAATTACTATACAGGAGCCTATGCGGGCATGACGACTTACTCCTCCTCACAATGGTTCATTTTCAAAGCCGGGCAGAAATATCATTGGGAACTGGTGGCCGCCAACTCCGGCATGGGCCAGATCCAGACCGCCCAGGCTAAATCCGATGGCACATTTAAATCCCTCAATGACTGGCAGATCCAATGTTCTGATATTGAAGGCTCACCCAAGACCTACGATGCCTATTTCACCGCCATTAAAGGGGGCCGGGTGCTTTGGCTGAATGATGCGAAGGCGCCGGGATCGGGGATATTTACGGGCTATTCGAGGTGAGTGGTGAGTGGAAAGTGGTGAGTAGCGGTGGAAGACGCTAATGGAGTTGTAACAGTTTTAAAGCGGATGAGTAATGAGTAATCAGTAATGAGTAGCGGTGGAAAATGCTAATAGAATTGTAATAGCTTTAAAGGGAATGAGTAATGAGTAGCGGTGGAAAACACCAACAAAGTTGAGGTGCCCCGTAAGGGGAGTAAAATTATTTTGGGGCTTCGGAATAAAAAGAGTTTCTAAAAGTATAGTTCTCTTCCCCACTCATTACTCATTACTGATTACTCATTGCTTCACCACTCATCTGAACGAAAACTACTCACCGGAAATCCCTCCGTACTGAACAGGTCCCCGATCACAAAATCCTTAAACGCATAACGCACCGCCACAGGTTCTTTTACATCAGTGGCGGAAACAATGATATTACCCCCGCTGACCATGGCTTTGGCCGGACGAAAAACTTTATTGGCGCCGGCTACTTCAAAATATTTCAGCTCTTTGCCAAAGGCGGATAAACCATTTGGCGCGTTTTTAAATTTAATGGTGATTGTGCTGCCGTTGATACTCATGGTTTCGTAAGCGGGACTTTCACCAGCAAATCCTTTAAGCCCATACGTTTTGCTGAGGGCCATCAGCGCCAGTCGCTTGCTGCCGGTCAGTTTATCCATCGGATGAATATTAAATTCCTCCCCGATATCCATCAGTACGGCCATACCGCTGTTGGGAATTTTATCGAGGGCCTTGCGCTGCGCATCCCGCAGGTAAGCAGAATTATAAGCAGGGGCACCAGCTGCCGCAAAATTCATGTAATTATAAGGGGCAATCTGTGCATAAAAGAACGGAAAGTCTCCCTGCCCGCTTTGCTCCCGGATCTGTTTGACAAAGGCGGGAAACAATGTTTCATATTGTTTGGCCCGGTCATTATTGCTTTCACCCTGGTACCAGATACAACCTTTGATGGTAAAGCCCAGAAAAGGACGCAGCATGCCATTGTATAAAACGGCGGCGTTCCGGTTATTCAGTTTACCGGTATCGGTGGCGGCCGGCACTTTAATAT
>Ga0075154_10001994_pt1 | contig 13794 bp, 13 predicted proteins | sample JI71714BDNA_FD_70965 | JGI IMG/M metagenome (GOLD analysis project Ga0075154, IMG submission 70965) | Wastewater effluent complex algal communities from Wisconsin, to seasonally profile nutrient transformation and Carbon sequestration -... | ecosystem: Engineered > WWTP > Effluent > Algae... | reverse complement strand
TTAAGTTTTTTAATCCGTTCTTTAACACTTGATTTGGTCAATTTATCAGTATCTTTATCTCGTGCATCTTCAAATTTTCCGCCTTCAATATTATGTTCTTCTTCCAATTCTTCGCGCTGTCGCGTGATGTTTTCTTTTTCGGCTTCGAGATTTTCGATAAATTCTTTTTTATCCTGAAAATAACGATTGATAATCAGCTCGTGCGGAATTAAATCTTCATTAGCCTGCCAACCATCGAGTGCGATCATATAAACATCGTCCTGCATCGTTTCTGTCCAGTAAGACATCAATTGCTGATAAACATCGTATTTATCAACCAAACGAATATTGGCAAATGATTTGAGCAAATCTTCGCTGATTTTGTAAATCAATTCCTTCGGCTTGGTTTCGCCGGAAATATTTTCGAATTCGGGCGTAAATCGCGTTCGCCAGCTTTGAAAAATTTTGTGGATGTTGTCGGAAAAGGTGGTAAATTCCGCGTGATCGTAAATCGTAGTTTTGATTTCGGTATTAGCAACATTCAGATTGCTATATTTCTCGCGTTCGGACGCAGAAAACATTTCGCCTTTAAGCGTCGGGAAAACCTGCCAGTATTTTTCGAGAGCGTCAATGTCCTGATTCGGAATGCCGCCGCGCAAGTGCGCTTCGATGTCCTGTATGTCCTCCGGTTCCTGACTGTCAATATAACGCGGAATGTTTAAGTTATATTCGTTGCGCTGAATCTCGTCGTGCGAAACCATCCGCGAGTATTTTTCGACCTCGATCTGATTATTGAAAACGTCAACAATTTTATGAATATCCTGATGTCGCAAACGATTTTTATTGCCGTCTTTAATAAAACCTTTTCCGGCATCAATCATAAAAATCCCTTTGCGCGTTTCGGAATTTTCTTTATCAATAACGATAATGCAAGCCGGAATTCCTGTGCCATAAAAAAGATTCGGCGGCAAAGCAATAATGCCTTTGATAAATCCGCGTTTGATGAGATTTTCTCTAATTGTCGCTTCGGCATTTCCGCGAAACAAAACGCCGTGCGGCAAAATTACTGCGCCTTTTCCTTTGCTCTTGAGCGATTTCAAAATATGCAGAAGAAAAGCATAATCGCCGTTTTTGTCCGGCGGCGTTCCATATTCAAAACGTCTGTATGTGTCTTGATCGGGATTAAAGCCCGTTCCCCAAGATTTCGTCGAAAACGGCGGATTGGCAACTGCGAAATCGAATTGTTTGAGAGAGTTCTGATCGTGCTGATTTTTGAAAAATGGTTCGGCAAGCGTATTGTCTTGATGTATGATCGCCGTCGGATGTCCGTGCAAGATCATATTCATCTTTGCAAGCGCAGCAGTTGAGTTATCCATTTCCTGTCCGTAAATTGCAATCTTAAACGGCGTTTCATCAGCGGCTTTGAGAAGTAGCGAACCTGAACCGCACGTCGGATCATAAATCGTTTGTTCCTGACTCGTCGCATTTGCTACGCCAACAACCTTAGACATTACCCGCGAAACTTCCGAAGGCGTATAAAACTGACCTTTGCTTTTCCCCGATTCGGTCGCAAAGTTTCGCATCAGATATTCATAAGCATCGCCCAAAATATCATCGTTTTCTGCACGGTTGCGGCTGAAATCAAACTTGTCTTCAAAGATGGCGATCAGTTTAGAAACGCGGTCAACCAAGGCTTTTCCTTTGCCGAGTTTTTCTTCGTTATTGAAATCTGTGATAGTAATTACACCTTTCAAGCCATTTGCTTCGGCAAGTTTTTCAATAATTTTATTAACCTTATCACCAATGTCTGCGGCATTCTTGAGCGCAACCATATCCCGAAAACTTCCGCCTTCGGGCACTTTGAATGAAGCGAACGGTTCATTTTTATATTTGTCTGATACATATTTCACGAACAAAAGCACGAGAATATAATCCTTATACTGTGAAGCGTCCATCCCGCCGCGTAATTCATCGCAAGACTTCCAAAGAGAACTGTATAATTCGGTTTTTTTAATAGCCATAAGTTGTAAGAACACCGGGCAAAATTCAGTAAAATGCAGTTTTGTGATTTTACACCAATTCGGATTATTTCAAAAAGTTTGATTTATGTGTTTTGAGTATGGCGCAATGTTACTTATTTGCAAAGCAGGAATTAAAACTATGAATACTGACGAAGCCATTGGAACATGCCCCAAACTATGTTGGAAGCCGATACACGAGTTGTTCTAAAATCGTAAAAAAAGCCATTGAAGAAATGAAACTTGAGCCGCAATTCTTCTGATGGAGAATTTGCTCCATCTTCGCTTGCAAAAAATCTAAGAAATTGCTCGCAACATGGTTTTGTTCATCCAAATTTACCGAAGAGATTTATTGCATTCTTATTCATTTTGTCGGGACAGCTTAGATGAATTAGATGTATCAAATCTAGTCAAAATAAAACTGTTTGTTCAAACAAAAAGATATAAATTAGGCTCGAAAATAAATATCAATACCGTTAAGGATTTGCGTCAAAATATTACCTCAAATGGACAAGGTGCTTTTACTACTAAACTGCGATTTTCCGTAAGTTGCCAAAGATATTGCTCTTGAAGTAGATTTCCTAGAATCAGTTTTGATAAATGGACATCAATTAGTAGATTTTTAGTCAAATTTTGAGATGATTTAATGATAAACTAAACCTTAAATTAGGTTCAGTTTATTCGTAAAAACCTGTAAATCTAAGGGTTTCCTGTTATAAAGGTATGCCAAACTCGAATGTAACCTGATCTGGTAGTAATAGTCTTCGATCCAACTTAAGGCTTCCCCAGGCGGACATATCAGGACAACCGGAAAAAGATACTAGCTTCAGTTGGTTTTCGCCTATGAGTAATACTGTAAAAATTTTGGCAAAAAAGTGTCAATTTTGAGAAGAAAAATGACGCAAAGACTAAAATATATCAATGAATCAAAATGGATCAAAGATTATTCAAATGCTCAAGATGAACATTTGAGATAAATCAATACTATCAATAAGTTAGAGGTATCAACAGAAAATCAGCAAAGAAAAATATAGCTGAATACCCCCCAAAAGGAGATGGTTATGAGAGCAAAAACTAGAAAAGTGTTACCTAAGATTTTAATTGCTACTACTAGGGGCAAAATTTACAAACAAGATGTTAAATGCGGAAAGAAAAACTGTAAATGCGCGCGTGGCGAAACACATACTGCCTATTACTACTTTTATCGTAGCTATGGGCTATTAACGAAATACTACATTCGCAAAGCAGAATTAGCGGAGTTTAGAGAAGCGGTTGAAACAAGGAATTATATGAGAAAGCGTGGTCGAGACATAACAAAACAAACAAAAATATATCTTAAAAAACGCCGTGAGCAAGACAAGTTCTATAGACAGTTAGGTATCAAGGAAAATCCTGTAGAGCAATTTTGGCAGAGATTTAGAGAAATATTCCAGATTTTCAGTTATGAGGAATTTCAGGAGCGCGTCGAATTGATAAATGAAATAGCAGCTCAAAAAAGGAGGGATTAGCTTTTTAATTAATCTTTTGAAGGTCTTCCGGGTTTTCGATTTTCAACAAGTTTGAGATCGGATTCTTCGATCACATAATCGCGCCCAATCTTCTGAACTGGAAGTCGTTTATTTCAGATTAGTTGTTGAAAATTCCCAGCAACCTTTATCGGAAAGGTAGAGGGTGGAATTTGGAGGAACCAAAAACAAAATAATCTCAGCGGCAGATTTCTTTGCCGAAAAATTTGACCGACAAACTCTCCTCTGCTAGTTTTCAACTAATAAATTCAAATTAAAATATCAATTAGTCATAATGACCATTTGATATTTTTAGTCATAAATTTAATTAGTTATCGAAATAAACTTATGTCAATTAGGTTAGGTGGAGAACTTGAGTTCAAAGACGTAGAAATTAAAGCTTCATCTCTTGAAGCCCGTCTAAGTTTTCTTGAATTACTATGGCAAATGAAGCCAAAATTAGTTGCTGATTTGCTTCGTTTATTTACTTTTGAATCTTTACCATTGGAGATTCGTGGATTTGAAGAATCAGATAAATCAGTTAAAAAAGAATTTCTATTTTATTTGAAAAATAATTCCTTTCATTCTTCTGAATTTGCTAGATGTGATTTTAGAATCAATACTCAACAAACTCCTGTATTAGCTTTTTTTGAATATTTTTCTCAGAATCAGTCCGAATTTGAGAAGTTAGTCGAAGATGATAAAAAGAATTCATCCAAAGGTTTAATGCACTCAAACCAAGAATCAGAGGAATATCCATTAATAAATTTTACTCCAAATGCAACTGATTTTATACCAAATTGGAAAACTTTGAGATCTAAGCCTAATTCAGAAAAACTTTGTTCGTCTCTAACTGTCTGGGCTGATAAATGGAACTTGAATTCAGAATGGTGTTTGGATTTTGCTCTCATTGTTTTGAAAAATTTCAAGATTGATTTAGATGATTTATCCTTGACTGAGGAGTTTTTTGAAACAGATTCGGCTTTAGATTTTGACAGCTACGAAGAATTTATAAAAGATGGTTCAGCATGGAGACAAGCATTGTTAGATTTGAGAGTTGAAAACGCTACTACAAAATATACAACACCAATAAAACTACCTAAATACCCCGAATTTAAATTTGTCTTCCAACAAAAGATAGATGGAAAGCAAAAGAAAATATTTGAACTGAAAGAAATTTGGAAGCCGATGATCCTAAACAAAGAAGAATTTAAGGAAAAAGTAGAAATACAGTTATGGCAAAATTTTATGCGTTATTTTTCAAGTAAATCGTTTTTACTTGCTGGACAAGTTTCTGAAGTTTCTAAGAAACTTTCTGAGTTTTCCAAAGCCCTAAACAACTACATATCACTTGTTAAATCTAAATTTTCAGATATAGCCAGCGAAACAATTGAAAAAAAGCGTGGTGAAAATCATTTGCGTTGGTTAATTAATTATCAAATTCCAGAAGTAAAAAATTATACGGATTTGGCAAAAAAAGAGAAGTTAGATAGAAAGTCAATAAAGGGAGGCATCAAAAGCGTCGCCGACTTAATTGGGTTAAATCTGCGAAAGTCACAATACAATGGTAGGCGAAAAATACTTTAATTAAATAATAACTGTTTACATTAGATGGGGGACAGATAGAGAAATTTAGTATATTATCCCCCGTTTTCAAATATTTTTTTTTGAGTTTAACTAGATGGTGTGCAGCATTGCTGACACCATTTTTGTTTATTAGGAGCAATAGAAAATGATTCAAGAGATTTTACTTGCAGATGAAGCAGCTAAGTTATTAAGAGTTTCAAAACAGCGAATTTATGAATTGGCGAGAACGAATAAAATCCCGACAATTCGTATCGGTCAACGTCAATTTCGGTTTTCAAAACTAGCTTTAGAAAACTGGTTAGAAAATGGAGGTAATGTAAAAAGTTTAATCAACAGTAATAACAATGATTGATACCGTCACACTACAACATAGGATTTTTAAGCCACTTACGAAAGAAGTATTGAGCCAATATAATTGGTTACCAAAATCTTATGATTACAACGGCTCAGTTACAAGATTTATTTGTAATGAACCCAGAGGTTCACATGCTCCCAGACTGACGCTATCGAAAAGTCCGGATGGGAAATGGTATTTAATAGCAGAGGTTTCAATTCCGGCGTGGTTTTACGGCACCAACACAAAGCTGCCGACCCAACGGGATGTATTGGATTCCTTAAATGATTTGTCCATGTATGTTTCAGATAAATCACAGCTTGATTTTAATGCTAATTTGGCAAAAGTTCGTCGAGTAGATTTTACAGAAGACTTTCCGATTGGAAGAAAAAATATTATTCCAACAATCGAAAGGCTTTCAAAAGTTTACATTCCACGATTTTCTCGAACTGTTTACGATGAAAAAACAGTAGTGTTTCGGAATAAAGGACACAGTAAAAGCAAGGTAATAAAAATTTACGATAAGTTGGCTGAAATAATTGACAAAAAGAAACATATACCAAATCAAGATGAGATAAAAGATTTGCTTAGATTGGAGGTTTCACTTGTTAGTTCTTATTCAATATTAAAATTGAAAAGAGAATACGGATTGCAAAATGTTCTTGCCGAAAGTGTTTTAAGAATGGAGGTATCCAAGCCTGAAATTCAAAAAGCAAAAACACTAATTTATTTAGATTCCGAGATATATCAAGGAATCGACAAACTTGATCTACTGATTGCAAATTATGGTTCTAAATATGCTGCCACGCTTTTCGGTTTTTTGAAGTTAATCGAAGACTACGGTTTCGATTTTCATAAACTTTCATTTCTGAATTATGCAATGCGAACTTATCGAAAACATTTGAATGAGTGCAAAAATGCCGGAGTATTTCAACTAGAGAGTAATACTGTAAAACTTTCGGCATAAATCTGCACAGTTTAGAAGTATGTAGGAGAAATAATATGTTAGAAATTAATGAAAAATTTAAGAACTTACTCTCGCCTTTATCAAAACCTTCCTTTAGAGAACTGGAAGCAAGTATTTTGAAAGATGGCTTAAGAACACCTATTCAAGTTTGGAATAACCAAATTGTTGATGGACATAATCGTTACGAAATATGTAGAAAATATAAGCGACCTTATAAAATAGAAGAATTATCTTTCCCAGATGAAGATTCAGTATATGTTTGGATATTGCAAAATCAACTCGGGCGCAGAAACATAACTCCGCAAGACCAGATTGTATATATGGGAAGGCTATATAGATTACGTAAGAAGTTAGCTGGTGCCCCGATTAACAATAAAAATGCGGCAAATGCAGAAATACTTTTGCCCATTGAAACAAAAAATGAAAATAATGAGGACATTGTGTCCACGTTGAATTCAGAAACGTTAAATACTACTGCCCAAATTATGGCAGCAGAACACGGAGTAAGCGAAAGAACAGTCAGACGTGCTGAGAAGATTGCTGATGCGTTTGAGTTAGTGGATGATGAAACCAAAAGAAACTTCTTAAAAGGTCAAATCTCACAAAAAGATCTAACTAACATAGTTAAAGCCGAAAAAAATGAATTAATTATAGAAGCTACGTATGAATGTTTGGCTGGAAAAAACGCGGAAACTGAATATATGAGTGTTCAAGCCAATCATCTTAAAGACTTGACAAAAAATTTCAAGAAAAAATTCGACGAAGTCATAGGGGCAAAGATCCCAAAAGATATAATTCCGGAACCGCTTGCACGACTTTACGAACAAGGGGAAGTGTTTTTTCTTAATTTTATTAATATTTGCGACGATGTTAAGGAACAATTTGTTTGTAATTACTGCAAGGCAAAAGATTGTGAGAATTGCACCGGTGGATATGTATCAGCACAAAAATACTGTTTACAAACAAAAAATGATAATAAATAGAAAATTACTTTTTATTATCATTTTTTGGTGGTCTGCCGACTTTTCGGTTTTCAACAAATTTAAGGTCTTCTTCTTTTATCACATAGTCTCGCCCTATTTTTTGGGCAGGAAGACGATTTTGCCATATTAACTGTTGAACGCGCAAAACACTTACGCCAAGTTTTTCGGCAGCTTCTTTAGTTGAAATCAAACTCATAGTTTGAATTTACAATTAATAAAAAAGTAAGTCAAAACTTATAATAAATTGACAAACTATAAGTTATAACTTATAGTTTTTTAGTGGAAGGTAAATAAAAAGACCTGCTAAAGTTCGCACCTTTAGCAAGTCTTTAGCCTTTCAACAATAAATTGAGGAAGGACTATTAGTGAATATGAGTTTAACGAATATTGTTTCATTTGAGCAAGTAAAAAGTAAGAAAGAGAAAAGACAATTATGTTGTAATTTACGCCAAGCCCTAAAAGTTATTAATTCAGAGTATCAAAGAATTGATTGGGAAGACCGAGATTTTTTGAACAATGTTTTAACCGAGATTTTAGAGAGTTTAGAAATATCGGAGGAAATCTATGCCGATAATTAAACGCGGAAAAGAAACTTGGCAGGTTCGGATTTTTCTTGGGCGTGATGCAACGGGAAAAACCCGATTTTTTAACGAAACGGTTAAAGGCAAGAAGAAAGATGCTGTAGCATTAGAAACAAAAAAGAAAAGTGAATTGAATGCGGGAATTTCTATTGAACATTCCAAAATCACAGTTAATGAATATTTCGATAAATGGTTTGAAATTTCGGCGAAGCCACGTTTGAAAGAGCGCACTTACGAAGACTATATCGAATATATGAAGCGGTATGTGCGCCCGATGATTGGCAATAAAACCTTATCTAAAATCAAACCGCTCGATATTCAGGCAGTTTATACTTCAATGACGAACAAAGGACTTTCGCCGCGCACAGTGCGTTATGCTCATTCGGTTTTGTCATCGGCTTTGAAACAAGCCGTAAAATGGCAGATACTTTCTATCAATCCAGCAACGATGGCGGATTTGCCGCAGAACCATCGTAAGGAAATGAAAGCACTTTCGCCCGAAGAAGCACGGCAATTTTTGAAAGTAGCAAAAGAAGATAAATGGTTTGTTATTTTTTCGATGGCAATTTCGACCGGAATGCGCCCGGAAGAATATCTCGGCTTACAATGGAAAAATGTTGATTTTGATCGCGGCACGGCAACAATTGAGCGCGTCTTGGTTTGGCGACGAAAAGGCGGCGGTTGGTCTTTGCAAGAGCCGAAAACCTCGCAAAGCCGTCGAACCATTCCTTTGCCTTCGACTTTGCTGAAAGATTTGAAAATGTATCGGAAAACGCAATTAGAAGAACGTCTATCACTCGGCGCGGCTTATCAAAATAACGATTTTGTTTTTGCAACAGAAATCGGAACACCGATCTTACCAAGTAATTTAATGCGTCGGCATTACAAACCACTTTTGAAAAAGGCAGGACTTTCAGAAAAAATTCGGCTGTATGATTTACGCCACACTTGCGCGACTCTGCTTTTGGCGGAAGGAGAGAATCCGAAAGTCGTTTCGGAAAGACTCGGACACGCAACAATCGTCTTAACGCTTGATACTTATTCCCACGTTCTTCCAACAATGCAACAAAGCGCAACCGACAAATTGGAAGACCTTCTATTCAGAAAAAAAGCCAAAAAATGAAATTTGTTGCACAGATGTTGCACAACAAGCAAAAAGGGCATCCTTGTGGATGCCCTAAGTTGTTGAAAAATATGGTGGCTTGGGACGGAATTGAACCGCCGACACGCGGATTTTCAGTCCGCTGCTCTACCAACTGAGCTACCAAGCCGTTTTTCGTGTGTTTTGTAACAGCACGAATTTGTTAGTGTAAAATAAAGTATTTTTTGATGTCAAATCGAAATACGGAAAACGTGCAAATTTTCCAAAATATTTGAAAATGGGAAAAAAATGATTGACAAGAAAAGTTATAGGTTTATAATCACTTTTTAGTAGCTGATGTTGCCCATTTCGGCTACTTTCCTTCCGAATTCGTTTGATACCTGCCCGTGTCGGTTTGAATGCCGTCGCTGTCTTCCGGAGGCGCAACTTTCAAACCGGCACAGCTATTTTTAAATTTAAGTTTTACGAGGTTTTAATTTTTTTATGTCAAAAATCGCACTTTTTACTTTTATAATCGCACTCGGAGCATTGAATTTTGCTTGCTCGAGTCCTGAATCAACCAACACGAATCAGGCAAATTTGCCGTCTGAATTTTCCAATAAACCGATAAATACTGTCGGAAATAATGTTCCGGGAATTGATCCGAAAAACATTAACGTTGCGCCGAATCCGAACGGCACACCGACTCCGGGCATTCCTGCGCCGGGTAATGTGAATGTTAAGCCGAATCCGAACGGCACACCTACGCCGGGAATTCCCGACGAAAAAACTTTGAAACAAATGCAAAGTAATATTATGTCGGCAAACTCAAATTCGCGGCAATCTATGACGGATTCGGATAAAACGCCGCAGCCGAAAACCAATACTAAGCCCGCTAATACTAAACCGTAAATGCGAAAATTAAAGGAAAAAGCGTTAGCGATTTGTTTGATTTCAGACAAAATCGCTAACGCTTTTTTAATTATTCAGCGTCTTCCGCCAGTATCAAACCTAATTTAACTTTGACATCGTGTTCGATACGACCGAACATTTCGCGGTTTTCTTTGAGCAGTTTTTTGACGTTTTCGCGTCCTTGTCCGAGCCGCTCGCCTTTATATGAAAACCACGCGCCCGATTTATCGACGATGCTGTGCGTAACCGCCAAATCGATCAAATCGCCTTCTTTTGAAATTCCTTCGCCATACATAATGTCGAATTCGCATTCGTGAAACGGCGGCGCGACTTTGTTTTTAACGACTTTGACACGCGTTCGGTTGCCAACGATTCTATCAGCGTCCTTAATTGCACCGATGCGTCGAATGTCAATTCTGACCGAAGCGTAAAACTTCAGAGCCTTTCCGCCTGTCGTCGTTTCCGGCGAACCGAACATCACGCCGATCTTGTCGCGCAATTGGTTGATGAAAACAAAACAAGTGTTCGTGCTTGAAATCGCGCTGGTTAATTTTCTCAACGCTTGCGACATCAGACGCGCTTGCAATCCCATATGTGAATCGCCCATTTCGCCGTCAATTTCCGCACGCGGAACGAGCGCGGCAACTGAGTCGATAACGATTACGTCAATACTTGCCGAACGAACCAAAGTTTCGGCAATATCCAAAGCCTGTTCGCCTGAATCGGGTTGTGAAATGAGTAAATCATCAATGACCACGCCGAGTTTTTCGGCATATTCCGGATCCATTGCGTGTTCTGCGTCAATATACGCGGCGACTCCGCCGGCTTTTTGCGCTTGCGCGACAACTTGCAGAGCGAGCGTTGTTTTACCCGAACTTTCAGGACCGTAAACTTCAATAATTCGTCCGCGCGGGAAACCGCCGACACCGATCGCCGCATCAATGCTTAAGCAATTTGTCGAAATTGCGCCGATTTCTTCAACCGGACGTTCGCCGAGACGCATAATCGAACCTTTGCCGAATTTTTTTTCAATATTTGCAAGTGCTGATTCAATCGCCTTGCCCTTTGCTTCCGTTACCATTTTTGTTGCTTCTCCAGCCATTTTTTACTCTTCCTTTGTATTAATTTTATCCTAAGACAATAATAACTCTAACACAAAGAAAGTAATTTGTGAAATCTTGTTGCAGGGATGAAACGCAATTTTCTGTAAATTATAAGAAAAATGTTTCTTTAAGTTAGTGGAAAAATCGGATAAGTGCAAGTTTTTATGCCGATTTTATCGGAATAGCAATGAATAACTGATGTAATGAAACAAATTTTCGACATCTTGCAAAAAATACTTGAAGCCGAGAAGTTTTATGTGCTAGATTAGAAATACGGGTTTCTGTGAGAAGCTCGAATGAACAAACCGCGCTGAAGAGATTTATTAAACAGATTGAAAAATTTGTAACTTCCGAACCTCTTTTTTTACCAAAATACAGAGAGAATATTTTCATGGCAGAAACGCCCATTGTAATACACGAACATCAATTTCAGAAGATAAAGAACGTGCTTGCGCGACTTTGTGTCGAATGTGCGGCGCGTGCCGTTTTTCTGGTTGACCGCGACGGACAGCCGATTGCTTTTAATGGCGAAATCGGTAATATGGACACAACCTCGTTTGCTTCATTAGCGGCGGGAAATGTTGCCGCGACAACTTCGATGGCACGACTTATCGGCGAAGATGTTTTTCCCGCAGTCGTTCACGAAGGCGAGCGCGAAAGCATTTTCATCAGTGTTATCGGAAGAAGTCTTTTAGTTGTCGTTTTCGACGAACGCTCAACGCTCGGCTTAGTTAAACTTCGAACCAAAAAGGCAAGTTTTGAAATTGCCGCTATTTTGGAGCAGATCGCTCAAGATTCGGAAAATCAAAGAGCCAGCCAAAATAATTTCTTCTCCGAAATAACGGACGATGATATTGATAGTTTATTCAGTTAGGATAATTTGGGATTTGGGATTTGGGATTTGGGATTGCTCGCAGGGTAAAGTTTTCATTTAAAGCTAACCTTTCGCAATCAAACTAAATCGCAAATCGCAAATCGCAAATCGCAAATAAAAATATGACATTTATTAATTACGCCTCGCGCGAAATTAACTGCAAAATTGTATATTACGGTCCCGGACTTTGCGGTAAAACGACAAATCTGCAATATATTTACGATTCGACCGCGCCGCAAGCCAAAGGCAAATTGATTTCATTGGCGACGGAAACCGATCGAACGTTATTTTTCGATTTTATGCCGCTCGAACTCGGCACGGTGCGCGGATTTAAGACGCGATTTCATCTCTACACCGTTCCCGGACAGGTTTATTATGATGCTTCGCGCAAATTAATTCTGAAAGGCGTTGACGGCGTTGTGTTTGTTGCCGACAGCCAAGAAGAGCGAATGGACGCGAATATCGAATCTTTGTATAACCTTGAAGAAAATCTGCAATCGCAAGGTTATGATTTGATGCAGTTGCCTTACGTTTTGCAATTAAACAAACGCGATTTGCCGAATGTCGTTCCGGCAGACGAAATCACTGCTGAGCTCAACCGCAAAAACGAACCGGTTTTTGAAGCTACGGCATCGCAAGGCGTTGGCGTTTTCGATACTTTGAAAGCTGTGGCGAAACAGGTTTTGACCGAACTTAGAAAAGGCTAAAAACTCAACAATTAAATTTTACGGGCGAGGTTTTTTCCTCGCCTTTGTTATTTTTAAATCAAATTCTGTAATTTACTATTTACCAATTCGAAAAATTAAATTATACTAGCCGTAGTTTGCTTAGAGAATTAATCAACTTTCAAAGGAAACACGGCAAACACTTGAGATTAAACGAATTTTACCGACGCAAAAGGCGTTGAAAGAGATGTTTTCAGACAGGTTTTGAGCGCAACTTCAGATAACTCTGCGCTCCCTGATTTGAATAAACAAAGGCGAAAAAGAAAATCGCTTTTGAAAAACGAGATTCCTGCGTGAGAAAACTCAATAATTTATCGGTTTCGAAAAATATTTCTAAAACCGAAATAATACAAAACCCGATACGCAAAATCCGCTCATAAGACGTGAGCCTCTGGCTTAGTCTGTAAATATTCCTATATCTCCTGAATTGCCAAATAAGCCGAAAATTTAGAAACTTCTGAGTCGGTCGAAAAAACCGTTTTGAAAACTCTGAATACCAAGACAATTTATTGAATTTCATTTATCAAAATAAAATCGATTGATAAATTCAGTCTGCACATTTCGAGATTTTCTAAATACCTTTTTTATACCGATTGATAAATATGTCAAAAGAAATGATTATCAGCGTCAATGGGCGCGAAAAGAAAATTGCTGTGCTTGATAACGGCAAAGTTACGGAATTTTATATCGAACGCGGCGAAGAAAATTCGGGCGTGGTCGGAAATATCTACAAAGGTCGAGTGCAAAGGGTTTTACCCGGAATGCAGTCGGCTTTTGTTGAAATCGGGCTTGAACGCGACGCGTTTTTGTATGTGTCGGATTTCTTTGATGAAGAAGAAGAGATCGAACGCATCGTCATGGAAAAATCGAAAAAAGGTTCACCTGAAGACGCGAAACGCGAAGCCGTTGACCATATCGAGCGAAAGCGTTTGGAACGCGAACGGCAGATGGAAGACGTGCAGGAAATTGCCGAACCTTTGGCTGAATCCGGCGTAGAAATAATCTCTGATATCCCCGAAACAGACGACGAAACTGCCGAAGAAATCGCCGAAATTTCCGTCGAAGAAGTGATTGAAGAAGAACCGAAAGGAAAGAAAAGATCGCGACGCGGCAAAAAAGGAAAACAATCGCAAGTAATTGAAGAA
>Ga0075154_10001993_pt1 | contig 13795 bp, 8 predicted proteins | sample JI71714BDNA_FD_70965 | JGI IMG/M metagenome (GOLD analysis project Ga0075154, IMG submission 70965) | Wastewater effluent complex algal communities from Wisconsin, to seasonally profile nutrient transformation and Carbon sequestration -... | ecosystem: Engineered > WWTP > Effluent > Algae... | reverse complement strand
TTTTTTGTCAACTGCATTCGTTTGTTTAAGTCCCATGGATTCGCCGATCCATTTTTTCCAGTAATTTGCTATTGTGGCATACTTGGCCGCATATTTAATTTTGGTTGCTTCATCTTGTCTCATGTATTTATCCATAATGCCCAAAGACGTTTCTCTTATGGAAATTTTGGCCGGATTTAACGTTTCCAATACCTGAGTTACGGCTGACGCAGGAAGATATTGGTTGGTTCTACCTGGAAAACCAAAAACCATAGTAAAGTCACCTTCTGAGACTCCATCCATAGATACAGGAAGGAAGTGTTTAGGCTTGTAAGGTACGTTGTCTTTGGAGTATTCAGCTGGTTTATTGTCTTTGCCAGCATAGATGCGGAATAGCGCAAAATCGCCAGTATGTCTTGGCCAAACCCAGTTGTCTGTATCAGATCCATACTTCCCTATAGACTCAGGTGGTGCACCTACTAATCGTACGTCTTTATACACCGTAGTGACAAAGGCAAAGTACTGATTTCCATCAAAAAATGGTCTGATCATAACATTCTGATAAGATTCCAGCTTGTAGGTTTCTCGAATAGCTGTGAGGTTTTTATCTATTATCGATTGGCGCTCAGCAGCGGTCATTGAAGGTGTGACACCAAGGAGTGCTTTGGCTGTTACGTCATCTATATAATCAATAAATGTGGCTGTAAGTCCTGCATTCGGGAGTTCGTCCTGATGCGTTTTGGCCCAAAACCCATTTTTAATAAGATTGTTTTCTACGGTGGAGTGAGATTGTATCTGACCATAACCACAGTGATGATTTGTAAGTAGTAAACCATTGGAAGAGATCAATTCTGAAGTACAGAATCCGCCGAAATGAACGATGGCATCCTTTAACGAACCCTTGTTGACATTGTAGATATCGTCTGCTGTGATTTTCATGCCCATACTCTTCATTTCTTTTTCATTGAGAAGTTTGAGTAGTTGAGGAAGCCACATACCTTCCCCAGCAAATGTAGTATTATAGGCAATAATAAAAATGAATACAATAGATAAAAAACGCAGCATGATATTAAAATTTAATACAAAGATAGGCTTTATAGTGAATTGCAATTACTTTGTAAAAAATATTATTTTTACTGCATAGAAAATACCACTTTTTGAATGTAAAATTTTACAGATTCAAATCTTCTGGTGCGAAAAGTACTGTAATCAGATTTTTTCCACGATTTTATAAGTCGTATCTACATCTCCCATGGTATAGAAATGCAAGCATGGAACATCAGCCGCTTTCAGCTCTTTGCATTGGGCTATACACCACTCTATGCCTAGCTGCTTGACATCTTTGTCTTCTGTTTTGAGCAATTCCTTGACTAGTGGCTCTGGAAAATTGATAAAAAACTTTCGTGGAATGGAGTTCAGTTGATACTTTTTGGTCAATGGTTTTAATCCTGGTACAATGGGCACATTGATTCCGGCTTTGACACAAGCATCTCTAAATTTAAAAAAATTATCATTATCAAAAAACATTTGAGTCACAATATAGCTAGCACCGGCATCTATTTTTTGTTTTAAAAACTCAATATCTATAGCTAGATTGGGCGCTTCAAAATGCTTTTCAGGGTAGCCTGCCACACCTATACAAAATTCCGTAGGAGTACCTTTTTCAATATTGGAATCTAGATAAATCCCATGATTCATGTTGTCGATTTGTTTTACTAGATCTACGGCAAACTTATGACCATTGGGTTCGGGTATAAACTTATCTTCAAATTGTCGGGCATCGCCCCTGAGTGCGAGTACATTATTAATTCCTAGAAAATTTAAGTCTATCAGTGCGTTTTCTGTTTCTTCCACACTAAAACCACCACAGATAAGGTGAGGAATCGCATCTACTCCATATCTATGCATGATAGAAGCACAAATGCCTACGGTACCTGGTCTTTTACGAATAGCGGTTTTTTCATAATATCCGCTTGGCCTTTTATTGTAAACATACTCCTCTCTGTGGTAAGTGACATCTATAAATGGTGGTTTGAACTCCATCAATGGATCCAATGTTTTAAAGATGTCAGTCATACTTCCTCCTTTGAGAGGTGGCAAAACTTCAAATGACACCAAAGTCTGACCTTTGGATTTTTCGAAATAATCTGTGATTTTCATTAACTACCCTTATATGAGCCGCAAAGGTACGATACGGCATAACACAATTCCTAACAACTCAGGTGTTAAATTAGAAATATTAAAAACCAAATTACTTCTTTTTCTTAAAGTCGCCTCTTCTCCATGCATCAATAAAGTTTTTCCATGCTATGGGATTGAAAACATTCATAGGGCGAGTCTGCCCAGTATATACATAGTCAGTAGCTTGTTGCTTGAGCACTAAACTAGATGTTTCACGTCCATCAGAAGGGACCGAATATCTTATTTCTTTAAGTTTTTCGTCCGCAAGATTAGCCATAGCGTTTTCTCTAAGCTCATTGGAAATGTCTATGGCAAGAAATTCCTGTTTAAAATGTTCTTTACTAGGCCAAGGCATAATGACAGCTTCTGGTAGCAAATAATTATCTTCAGTCATGATTTGTACCCACGTATATCGGTCTGCTATCAGCTTTTCTGGTATTTTGATTTCTACTGTTTGATATCCGATTCTAGAAAAGACAACAGTCTCACCGGCTAAAGCTACTAAGGCAAAAAAACCATCAAATTCTGTGTATGCTCCTCTATTGGTTCCTTTTACAGATACGTTGGTATATGGAAGTGGTGCAGGATTTCCTTTGTCATCTTCGTATACTACCTTGCCAGAAAACTCTATGACTTTAATAGGTTCATCTTTTTGTTGACCAAATACAAAAGTAGTGGCGAACATTACTAATATTGCGAAAAATCCTGACTTCATATGATCTAATTATGCATTGAAAACAAAACTAATTAATTACCATTTAGTTCAACGATAAAAAAGACGTAAATATAGTCTTTATATCACATTTAACACGATTTTAACTTGAAAGTAGGAAGAAATTATATTCTTTTGAATACCCTTATTTCAATGAACCCAAGGCGTTTTTGACTACTTCCATCATATCTGTCACATAGATAAACTGTATCCCTTTGACATATTCAGCAGTAATTTGTTCTACGTGCCTACGATTGTCTTCACATAGCATGATTTCTTTTATGCCTGCTCTTTTAGCTGCCAAGACCTTCTCTTTAATACCACCTACAGGAAGTACTTTTCCTCTTAGTGTTATTTCTCCCGTCATGGCAAGATGAGATTTTACAGGTTTTTCTTTAAGAGCTGAAATTATTGCTGTAAGCATGGTAATACCTGCACTTGGACCATCTTTAGGAATAGCGCCTTCGGGAACATGGATGTGTAGATCTGTGTTTTCAAAAATTTCTGATGCCAAATCAAATTGGTCCGCATGAGCTCTGATAAAACTCAAAGCCGTGGTGGCTGATTCTTTCATCACATCGCCTAGATTTCCAGTCAGTGTAAGCTTTCCTTTACCTTTACTGGTACTAGCTTCTATAAATAGTATATCACCTCCAACTTGTGTCCAAGCCAAGCCTACAGCAACACCAGGTACATTTACAGAAGTGTACATTTCTTTATCAAATCTTACTGGTCCGAGCGCATCTGTGATATCCTTTTCGGTAAGTTTTATATTGTACGCCTCATCCATAGCCACTTTTTTGGCTACTGATCTCATGATACCTGCAAGACATCTATCCAATGACCTTACACCAGACTCACGGGTATATTTCTGAATGGTAAACTCTAGCAGACTTGGACTCAACACAGCAGATTTATCTTTCAACCCATGCTCTTTAAGCTGTTTAGGAACCAAATGTTTTTTAGCTATCTCTACTTTTTCTTCCATGGAGTAGCCACTGATTTCTATGATTTCCATCCTGTCTAGAAGCGCAGGTTGTATCGTAGATAATGAATTTGCAGTAGCAATGAATAATACTTTGGACAAGTCATAATCTATATCCAAATAATTGTCATGAAATGTCGTATTTTGCTCTGGATCCAATACTTCCAATAATGCCGACGAAGGGTCACCCCTGAAATCCTTGCCCAGCTTATCTATTTCATCCAATATGAACACAGGGTTGGATGTTTTTGCTTTTTTAATGGATTGTATGATGCGGCCAGGCATTGCACCAATATACGTTTTTCTGTGTCCGCGTATTTCGCTTTCATCATGCAAACCACCTAAAGACATTCTGATAAACTGTCTGCCTAAAGCTGTAGAAATGGACTTGCCTAGACTCGTTTTTCCTACTCCGGGAGGTCCGACCAAACAAAGAATAGGAGCTTTCATATCTCCTTTGAGTTTAAGGACGGCTAGATGTTCTATGATTCTGTTTTTGACATCTTCTAGACCAAAATGATCGTGATCAAAGACGGCCTTAACTTTTTTAAGGTTAAAATTGTCCTTGGATACTTCATCCCAAGGTAAATCCAACATGAGTTCCAAGTAATTTAAGATAACAGAATACTCAGCTATTTGTGGATTGATTCTTCTGGCTTTAATGATTTCTCTATCAAATGCTTCTTTGGCTTCCTTGGGCCATTTCTTTTTAGTTGATAAAGCTTGAAGACGATTAAGTTCTTCTTCATGAGGATTTCCGCCCAGTTCTTCCTGAATAGTTTTGAGTTGCTGGTTCAGGAAGTACTCCTTTTGTTGTTTTTCGAGATCTCCTCTTACTTTAGATTCTATTTGATCTTTTATTTGGAGCAACTGAAGCTCGTTATTCATCACATTTAGGACTATATGAGCCTTCGCCATGTAATCATCTGTTTCTAGAATTTCCTGCTTTTTGGTGACTCCCAAATTCATATTGGAAGCAATGAAATTGAGTAGGAAGCCATTATTTTTTATATTTTGAAGCATCATCTGAGCTTCATTGGGTATATTTGGTGATAGTTCAATAATTCTTTTAGCCAAATCCTTAATAGATGAAATTATCGCATTGAATTCCATATTTTTTTGTGGCACTTCATCATTGATGACATTAATCTGTGCTTCGAGCATTTTGTCATTCTCAATAAAATCGCCTGGAGTAAATCTAGTTCGCCCTTGCAATATTGCAGTCGTACTTCCGTCAGGCATTTTTAGTATTTTCATAATTCGTGCTACAGTGCCTATTTTGTGTAAGCCATCTGGATCTGGATCTTCACTTTCCATATCTTTTTGAGTGATGACGCCAAGTAGCTTATCTCCTTTATCAGCTTTCTGCAATGCTTTGATAGATTTATCTCTGCCTACAGTGATGGGGATGACAATACCCGGAAATAAGACTGTATTTTTGAGTGCCAAGACAGGCATGGTGAGTTTATATTGATCATCAAATTTAAGCTCATCATCGCCCATACTGAATACAGGGATAAAATCTCCTTCTTCTTGCATCTCCATCGTCATTATATTTTTATCAAACATGAATATCTTTGTTATAAGTACAAATCATTTGCAATTTATATACCAAACAATGATTCTTGTCGGTTGGCATATGTTTTTGTCTATTTTGGCAAATTTAAACGACAATTTGACATGTTTTTGGATGTGATCCTTAAATACTTCACCATTTGTGTATTGGAATTGGAATAATGAAAGAAGCATAAAATTTAAATAATTAATATTCATTTTTTTTAAACGAAAATTTTGATTTAAATACGATCTTCTAAATTTTGCCCCGATTTTTAATCCTGGTTTTAGATACTTAAAAATATTCAACATACTGCAGATTTTTCTAAATGACCAAATCGCCTTCCGTAACGGTGATATATATTTTCATAGTTGATACTACAATATAAATTTTTACTTCTAACAATAAATTTGTGTTTCTTGGTGTTTTTGGGCCTTTAACTAAAGATTGTTTTATTCATTGATATTTCACATTAAAACATCATAATGTGCTACTTTGAATACAACCATTTCTGGCCAAAAATGAGACTTAATTGAACACATCTACCACCCCAATGCTCGAATTTTACTATCCATGCTCGATTTTTACGGTATAATGTGAAGAAAATAGGGAACAATGTAAAATTTTTACTACCCATTTGGAGGACTTGCCATGTAATTTTGTGATGTACAACAAACGGTATAAAGATGCCATATATGAAGTACCTAGATAATTCAAAATCAAAGGCAGATTTCCATTTTTTGCGATCCGCCATTAGTGATCATCATTTTTCGAAGATTAGTATAATCACGTTTTGTACAATAAATATAACATAAAAAAATGAATAGTATTTCAAGATCAAAATCCAAAATGCGAACCGAATCAAGCAGTAACTTTAAATGGCTGTTTGTATTTATGGTTAGTATCTTTATTTCTGAGCAAATATCTGCCCAGGTATCACCACGCATCAGGACTACCAGTAATCTTAAGGATGCGAATGGTGCTGCTGTAAATGATGGTGTTTATACAATTATCTTTCGACTATATTATGAAGAGAGTGGAGGGACTGTGCTTTGGACCGAAGTAGCACCAGTAAATGTGAAAGGAGGAGTATATACCCATTTATTAGGCAGTATAACTTCATTAAGCAATATCAACTTTAATTTTAAACTATTTTTGGGTATGCAGATTGGTGACTTTGAACTCACTCCGCGTACAGAATTAACATATGCACCCTATGCTGTGGCTGCACAACAGGTTGTTTGTTCGGGTGCAGTAGGAGATATTAAGTACTCATTGCTCAACCCAACGCAGTTTGCTTTGGTTAATGGCGATTGTTGGGTTCCAATGGATGGGGGAGATATTTCTAATTCAAAACTGGATGTTACTTTTGGTATTGCATCGGCACCTGATGGTAGTGGTTTATTCATCAGATCACAAGAGTTTGTCAGTAGCCCTACAACCAATGACCCAGATAGAACAACATCTTCACCCATTGCTACGCTTCAAAACGACGAAGTTTTGGCTCATGGACATACAATAAATTATGGTGGTTCTCATTCGCATGGGTACACTGATAAAGAGCAGCAGCTTACTTCTGGAAATTATTATGCTTTAGTAAACAATGGTAGTTTTCCGGTTGCAGGTGATCAATATACTGATCTCCAGAGAACTAGTAGTTCGAATACCACGGGGATTAGTATAAGCAATAATGCAGGCCCAGAAACTCGCCCGATCAACATGAATGTTTGGGCATATATACGGATCAATTGATAATTGGTAGTTGCATTTATATCAAGTTTTATTTCTATTCATACACTCATAAATATTAAGTCAAATGAACCTTTATTATAAGATATTTATAATCGTTATATACAATATTTTTTTTGTAGCAAGTTTGCAATCTCAATTATCATCCCCACGTGTTAGTATTCAAGGCACGTTGAAAGATAATAATGGGTCTGTTGTAGAAGATGGGGAATATTCAGTTACATTTAGATTATATAACAGTGCAACTGGAGGAACGGCTTTGTGGTCGGAAGAAGCCATAATAAGTGTGGCCGGAGGTATATACAATCATTATTTAGGCAGCGTCAATCCCCTGAATGGCTCCAACTTTAGTAGTATATTATATGTAGGGGTTAAAGTAGGGGCTTACGAATTATCTCCACGTACAGAGTTGACTTATGCTCCTTATGCATTTGCAGTGAGAGAAGTAGCTTGCTCAGGGGCAGTGGGTGATATAAAATATTCTATTTTGCAGCCATCCCAATTTGCTCAAGTTAATGGCTCCTGTTGGGTTCCTATGGATGGTAGATCCATAAGTGGCACTGAATTAGCCACTATTATGGGTGTAAATAATGTACCCAATGGTGGAGGATTATTTATCAGAGCACATGAACACATAGGTGGTGCAAATAATGACCCGGACAGAACAAGCGCAAGTCCTATTGCAACACTGCAAGATCAAACACTTTTATCTCATGATCATCCTGTCAACGATCCAGGTCATACACATACTTATTCAGATGCACGACATGCCGATGCAACAACACCTACTTATTCTGGTATAAATAACGGTAACTACCCCAACGCAAACTCTACAACGAATACTTTATCAAGAAGTTTTTTCAATGCAAACCCATCTATAACAGTTCAAAATAGTTCAGGAACAGAAACGAGACCGAAGAACCTTAACTTTTGGATTTATATTAGAGTCAATTGATTTTATGCTTACGTATTAAAGGAAATTAAAGTATATTTCTATCTCATTCAATAAAATAAATTTCTTCAAATATTATTAAGACATGACAAATTATATAAAAATCATATTTCTACTTATATCAGCAAGTTTTATGCCTGCGGATTTAGATGCTCAATCACCAAGAGTTAGCATTCAAGGTACGCTCAAAAATGCTAAAGGAGCTGCAGCTGCAGATGGTAATTATAACGTTACCTTTAAGTTGTACACCACTCCTACTTCAGGAACTCCTGTTTGGTCTGAGGTAGCAATAGTTGACGTAGTAGGTGGAATTTACAGTCATTATTTAGGTAGCATAACTCCGTTGAATAATTCAGACTTTAGCAATCCGCTGTTTTTAGGTGTACAAGTGGGAGGGATTGAATTATCACCCCGAACGGAATTGACTTACGCACCGTATGCATTTGCTGTTCAGGAAGTTGTCTGTTCTGGGGCTACGGGTGATGTAAAATATTCTATTCTGAATCCTTCACAATTTGCGGCTGTAAATGGGACATGTTGGATACCTATGGATGGCAGGGCCATTTCCGGTTCCAAGTTGCAAAGTATTTTAGGTATCAATAATGTGCCAGATGGAAGTGGTATGTTTCTGAGAATGCAAGAATTTAATAATGTCAATAATTATGATCCAAATAGAACTAGTTTGTCCCCAATTGCATCTATACAACCAAGTGCAGTAAAACCGCATGGGCATAATGTATCTGAAACAGCTCATTCGCATCAATATTTGGATCGAAGGAGTACCACCATAAATGCACCTACTTATGCTGGAATTGGAAATGGAAGCAGGCAAGCTGCTGATGATGCAGGTGTTAATAATGTTGATTTAATTAATGAATCTGTATCTACAAATTTAGTATCTATCGGCGCCACGGTAAATGCCTCTGGAACAACAGAAACAAGGCCTAAAAATCTTAACTTCTGGATCTATGTTCGGATCAATTAACAACCATTCAATGATTATAATTTATAAATTTTATAATAGCAAATTACCATGTTAACAAAAACAGTAAAATATGTTCTCCTCTTTTGGTGCAGCCTTTTTGTGAATGTCATTAATGCACAGGAAACTGATTGCGATCCGACTGCCAATCTACCTATAACGCAGGGAGAAGTGGACTTTAATTATGGAAGTGTAACCAATTCTTTTTCATTCAGGAATAGATCAAGCTATACTGTTGCTCAGTCTGTGATTGGAAACAATGTAGCTAAAGATTTTTCTGCTCAATCTGGGTTTTGGTCCAGGTTTCTACTTCCTCCACAGGCTCCTCAGATACAATCTAGCCAAGGAGAATTTCCCGATAGAGTGCTGATCAATTGGAATCTAGATCCTTTGAGTTCTGATGCATCCAATGGTTATGTAGTAACTCGTGACGGTGCATTCCTGGCACAGGTGGATAGGGGTATAAAACAATTCATCGATTTTAATGTACTGCCGGGAGAATTTTATGAGTATGGTGTCTACGGGCGCAATCAATTTGGTAATGGTACTCAGGGCAAGGATATTGGCTTTGTCAATCCTAATGGAGTAGTCACCGGTAGAGTAGAGACCTTAAGCCGAAATCCTGTAGCGGGCGCGATCGTCACTTTGACTCCTAGTATTGGTAATTCTATGCTTTTTGATGGTATCAATGACTATCTCTGTGTGACGCACAAGCCTGTAGTTCCCACCAATATGTGGACAGCCTCTGCGTGGGTCAAAATAGATGCAGGATACAACTCCGATGGTATTGTAGATTTGGGTAGTGATTTAAATAAAAATTTCTTTATTCATACAACACCTTCTAGTTTGGGAAAAGGTGTCGTTGCCGGTGTAGGAAATGGAACGAGTAATTTTACATTAACCCATGAATTTAGTACCGATCCCAACGGATGGCACCATGTAGCTGCAGTATATGCAGGTGGATCTCTACTGCTATATGTAGATGGTGCATTTGTTTCATCAGGTCAGTCTGCTATCTCCAATGAGGCAGCACTTTTTACTATCGGTAGTCGTAGAAATCAGACTGGTTTCTTTCATGGTAAGATAGATGATGTACGTCTTTATAGCAGGCCTCTGACAGGATCTGAAATTTTTCTTACTAATAAAATTACTGTATCTAAATCCACGCCTGGTCTTACGGCATATTGGAAGTTTGATGAAGGTTTAGGTACCAGAGTATTTGATATAAGTGCCAATAAAATGCATGTATACATCAATGGTCCGCAGTTTTCATCAGACACACCATCTATTCAGAATGCAGGGATCTCCGATGTAGGCGGATTTTATGCTATAGAAGGTGTTAATTATAGTCAAGAACAAACTTTTACGGCTACACCATCTAAGATATTTTATTCAAATTATGCACTAGAGTTTAACTCAGCGTACCAATCTCATGTGACATTGACTTCTTTTGACTTGCCTGATAGTGCTACAGTAGAAGTGACCATACAACCATTTGATATCCAATCCAGACAAACAGTACTTAATAATGGAAATGGAGACTTCGAATTATGGATAGAATCAGGCCAACTTAAGCTTACGCTCAATGGGCAAACTCAAAATCTGGGACTACTGACTAAAAGTTATCAACATATCTCTCTTACTTTAAAAGCTAATCAAGTAAAATATTATAAAAATGGTGATTTAATCAACACTTTAAATTATACCAACATCAATGGTAATTGGGATAGCAATAATTGGCAATTAGGTGCCAGGAATGCAGGACCAACCGATTTTTTTACAGGACTGATAGATGAAGTAGCATTTTATAAGGACGACCTCAGTCAGGCTGATATCCAACTCAATGCATCTACACTTCCTGCTGGTGGTACCAATGCGGGGCATCCGGATCTATTGTCCTATTTTTCATTGGATGAAGCGGTAGGAACAGAAGTTGAAGACACCGGACCGGCTATGACAGGATTTGGAGAAGTCTCAGATGCATTCTTTTCTGTCATAACCTACAAGCAATCTGAATCACCACATAGTTTCAGACCGTCACAACGACTAGTAAATATCAATGAAAGCAATACAGCAGCATCAGGAATCGATTTTGTTGACGAATCTACCTTGACTGTAAAGGGAGTCGTTCGCTTTTCCAATACATTCTGTTATCAGGACAGCGTAGAAATCTATGTCAATGGAGCGCCTGCTTTTCCTCCTATTTATACCAATGAAGAAGGAAGGTTTGTGGCAGACTTTGAACCAGGATCCACAGTTAAGCTGTCTCCAAAATTTGGGGACCACGTGTTTTCTCCGCCTTTTTACGAAGTTAAAAGGCTCAATAGACCTATTGCAGGAGTATTATTCCAAAATTTGACCAAAAGAGAAGTTTCAGGACAGCTTACAGGTGGATTGTGTCGTCGATCGATTATACCAGAAAATGCTTATGCCATCATGAAGGTAGAAGCGCTTAATCTGTGTTACCTAAGATTTGACACCATTTATGAGCAAAATGGAAAGTTTAAATTTACTAATATTCCTCCTATACATGTCAGAGTGGCATTGACCTACCATCCTAATAATACAATTTTCATGTGGTTAAATGATCAAGGAGCTCCTGAAATTGACCTCAGAAATGTAGAAAAGGATACTGTTGATTTTATTTATATAGCACCTCCGCAAGTTTATATCAAGCCTTTTGAAGAAAATGGATGTGTAAATTTACCTGTGAAGTTGATAGAACAATCTGGTCCAAAAAATAGTTACCGAGAATACTTCACTGATATTCGGGTATTTGAAGAGTACACTGGTGGAAAATGTTACTTGGATAGTTTTAATTTGAACATTGTAAATGATATCGCAGATCTACCAGCAATCAATGTGACGGTCAAGGACACATCGACCTATAAGTACAAGTTTTTTGCCGGGATTCCAAACTTAGGCCCACCGCACCAAAAATTTTTGCAGGTAACTGCAGATGTTAATGGATCTACAGCTACGGAAGTAGAAACAGTTGTGGTTTTAGGAGAGCGTTCAAGATTGTCCACATTTACTACATCATCTCCGGCGATGCCTTTAATTATATTGAGAGACCCTCCAGGAGATAAGTCAAATGCTGTGCTGACTAAAGGCACGAAACATTGTCAGACATGGTCTGATGGGTTTCTAGTTGACAATACTACTGGAACAGAGGCAACTTTTGATTTGGGGCCAACGATTACGACGTATAGCGGTTCACCATTTGGAGGGATAATAACTCAATCAAATGTGCAAAATGAGGAAGTTTTAACAGCAGGATTTCAATCTAAAATTGGCGAAAAAAATGGAGTTCAGGTTTGTGTTTCAAATGAAATGGAATTTGCTACATCTTCTGATGGTGTCGTAATCGGAGATGACGCTGATTTGTATGTAGGAGCAGCAGTGAATTTTGAGTTTAGTGCCACCGATATTTTAGCATTCGATCCCCTTACATGTACATATCCAATAACGCAAAGTATCAGAGTTAACCCTAAAAGCTTTGGTACCAACTACATATATAGCGAATATCAAATAGAAAATGATGTAATTCCTTCTAATGAACTCATCGGTGATACGGTGTCAGCTGACGCCTGGAGAAAGATTTTGCAACATAATAAAGACCTAAAAAAGAATGCAGCTTTCAAAAAGAATATCAGTTTTGACGCTTTGACAAACTATTCAGAAAGTTTTGGAACTAGTTCAACAAATTCTTTTGAGTTTTCTTATGATCTGATTTGGAATGCTTCATACAACACGACTTTGGGTTTTGATGTAATGGGTGTGGGTACCAAAGTGAAAATTGGTCATAAGATGGAACACACAACTTCAAACACGAATGGTTCCAATGATGAAACCAATCGTTTAGTTAAATTTACTTTAGGAGATGATGATTTAGGAGATAACTTTACAGTTGATGTCTTGGATGATGCTGTATTTGGAACACCTGTTTTCAAATTGAAGGCTGGTGAGAGTATGTGTCCGTGGGAATCGGGTACCCTAAACAGAGAGGAAGTTGGATTTTCAATCGATAGAGTCAATGCGCCCAATGTACCGGAAAACGATGGTGCTTTATTTAAATCAGTACTGAGTAATAAGGGACAAACAGGAAATGACTTATTAGTTTATCAAATGGGAGTAGTCCCAGGAAGTAACCCAGATTTTGCATTTATTTATCTTGAAGGAGGTAACAATGTCCAGCTAGGTCCTTTTCAAAGTAAAGAAATTCCTATTGCTATTTATAAAGGACCAACAGTATATAATTATTATAATTTAGGTGTTTTTGCAGCATCTACTTGTCAGCTTGAGCATTCATTAGCTTATGGTTACGATTTGGCAGCAAATAATAAACTTCCCAAAAGTCCAAACACTGGGCCTTATAAAACAGCAGATTTAGATAAGTTTTATAAAGAATATAGATTAAATGTAGAGTTCACAGAACCTTGTAGTCCTATTGATGTAACTTTCCCGATGCAAGATTGGGTCATCACTCCTGCCAACAATGAAGAACTCAGCATTACCTTAAATAATTACATTTATAATGATCCTGACCTTGAGTTGGTAAGAGTGCAATACAGGCGTACGGGCGGTGATGGTACCTGGACCAATATAGTGGAGCTACCTAAATCAGCATTTGCTTCCGATCCGGTATTTAAAATTGTAACTTGGGATATGTCTCTATTGGCTGATGGGCCATACGAGGT
>Ga0075154_10001992_pt1 | contig 13795 bp, 8 predicted proteins | sample JI71714BDNA_FD_70965 | JGI IMG/M metagenome (GOLD analysis project Ga0075154, IMG submission 70965) | Wastewater effluent complex algal communities from Wisconsin, to seasonally profile nutrient transformation and Carbon sequestration -... | ecosystem: Engineered > WWTP > Effluent > Algae... | reverse complement strand
CCTGATGACTGCAATGCGCCTAAAGCACATAAAACTCTCTGGTTTTAAATCCTTTGTTGATAGTACCACGGTGGCCTTTCCCAGTGCGATGAGCGCCGTGGTGGGGCCAAACGGCTGCGGTAAATCCAACGTCATTGATGCGGTGCGCTGGGTGTTGGGGGAAAGTTCCGCCAAAAATTTGCGTGGCGATGCCATGACGGATGTCATTTTTAATGGCGCCGCCCAGCGTAAACCGGTATCGCAAGCCATGGTAGAGTTGCTGTTTAGCAACACCCAAGGCCGTTTGCAGGGCAGTTTGGCCGATCGCAGCGAAATCGCCATTAAGCGGGTGGTGACGCGTGATGGCCAGTCGCATTACTTTTTAAATGGCAGCAAGTGTCGACGCCGCGATATCACCGATGTCTTTTTAGGCACCGGGCTTGGGCCACGCAGTTATGCCATTATTGAACAAGGCATGATCAGCCGTTTGATCGAGTCTAAGCCGCAGGAACTTCGTATATTTTTAGAAGAAGCCGCTGGTATTTCGCGCTATAAAGAACGTCGGCGTGAAACCGAACTTCGCATGCAGCATACACGCGACAATTTAGTTCGGCTTAATGATGTGCGCGAAGAGCTAGGCCGGCAATTAAGTAAATTACAGCGACAAGTGGCAACCGCCAAGCGCTACACCGAGCTAAAAGCCCAAGAACGGCAACTGCAGCACGAATTACTGGTGTTGCAATGGCAAGCCGATGCAGCGCAACTGCAACAATTGCAACAGCAAGCGACGCACTGCCAATTGCATCTTGATGCCATGGGTACGGAGCAAACACACGCCTTACGGCAGCAAACGGTATTGCAAAACCAGTTGGAGCAGGCCAAACGCCAGTTGCATGACACCACGCAACAATTTTATTTACTAAGTAACGATATCACGCGGCTTGATCAGCAGCACCAGCACGCTCAGCAGCAGCAGCGGCAGTTGCAGCATCAATTGCAGCAATTGGAACAAGACTATGCCGATCTTACCCATCAATGCCACCATGGAGCGCTTGAATTAACCACCTTGGCCAGGTCGCTGGATGAGGCGGCGCAGGCCGAGTCTTTGCAGTTGGCGCAGGCGGAGCAATCTGCCGACGCGCTGGCGCAAGAGCAGCAGCAGTTACAAACATTGCAGCAGCATATCCATCGTATTGAGCAGCTGGAGCTTCAACAACGTCAGCAATGGCAAACCATGCAGCAACAGTTGCAACGCGCGCAAGCGGCCGTCTTGCAATGTCAAACGCAGCAGCAGCAGTGGCGCGAGCAGCTGCGCAGTCTGGATCTGCCCGCCGCAGAAACCGCACTGTTATCGGCGCAGGTAAGGCAAGCTGAGGCGCAGTTGCAATTGAATGCCTGTGAGACGGCGTGGCGCGTACAGCAACAACAACTCGCTGAGCTGCGCCTCGCACAGCAAGAATTGCAGCTGCAGTGGCATCGGGATGAGCTGGAGCTACAGCACCTGCAAAAACACATCAGCGCGCTCAGGCAGGCGCATCACGATGCCTCCGCTGCCTTGCCATTACTGGCCGACCCCGCCATTCCGCCGCAGTGGTCCACCGCGATTGCTGTGGTACTGGGGAGCTTGGCGGCCGCCAAGGTATTGCGGGGCGCGCCTTCGCACACCATGACAGAGCCCGAGTACGCGTGGGTATGGCCACATGACCAGACCTCGTCTGCTGCGATGAGCGAAGCATCGGACAATTCAGCACGGGACGCCATCGACGTTCGGCCGGATCCCACAGCCATCGATTTGCCCACGCTGGCGCAGCTTTGTGCTGGCCATTACTGGCCAGATTATTTTGCCACGGTCTTTGCCGCGCCCACGGCAGAGCAAGCAAGGTTGTGGCAACCACAATTGGCTATCGGACAATCCATCATTACCCCAGACGGTCGCTGGTTTGGCGTCAATTGGCAGCTGGCACCACGTCCCACCAACCATAGGCTGCCGGCACTGATAGCCACGCAGCTTGCTGATGTTGAAGCGCAAGCCGCGACGATTCAACAACAGATGCAGGCGACTGACACATCCTTAGCACAGCTGGCGCAGGCGTTGCAGCAAAGCTTGGCATCACAAGATGAGCTGGAGGTGCAGCGTCAATCCACGCTGTCCGATCAGCAACAGGCAATAACGGCGGTCGAAGTTGCACAGACCACGCTGTCACAGCGACGGTTGCAACAACAACAATGGACAGCACAGCTGCATCAGGTCGAGCAGCAGCTACCCGCACTGGAATTGGCGCTTAGCCAAGCGCAAGCGCAACTTGAGCAGTTGTCTGAGCTTGATGCCGATACCACTGACGAAAAAATGCAGCTGCAACAACAGCGCGATCGACAGCAACAGGCGGTACAAACCGCGCAATTGCAATGGCAGCACCAGCAGCAACAGCTGCAACAAGCGACCAGTGCGCATGCTGAGTTGCAGCGGCGCCAACATACGCAGCAACTGACAGTCAACCAAGCTCAGCGCCGGCACGCTCAGTGTCAACAACAACTACAACAGCTTAGGGCCAATGCGGCCACGTTGGCCGAGCAAGCGCAGCCGGAGCTGCAACTCAAGCTTAACCAGCTGTTACAAGCGCAGCAGCAGGCTGAACGCGCCAAACAAGCGGCGGCGGCAGAGGAAGATGCATTAAGTGCCGCCCTTCGGCAATGCACGCATGATATTCAGCATCATCAACAAAAAATTGAACCGTTACAGCAACAGCTGCAGCACTTGGGGCAGCAGATGGCCGCGCTGGAGGCACAGCTGCGGCACTATCAACAACAATTGCAACATGCAAACGCGGATATAAATTCACTGCAAGCTGATTTACCTAGCGATGCTGATATCAGCAGATGGCAGCAGCGATTGGCGCAAACCAGCGCTGCAGTTGCGGCACTGGGGGCTGTTAATTTAGCCGCGCTGGAAGAATTTGCGCAGCTGCAGCAACGAGAGCAGTATCTGCAGCAGCAGCATGATGATTTGGCGGCGGCGCTGACGACGCTGGAATCGGCCATCCGCAAAATTGACCGTGAAACACGACAAACCTTCCGACAAACCTTTGATGCGGTAAATGCCGATCTACAGGATTTGTTTCCGAAAGTATTTGGCGGTGGCCGTGCGGCATTAGAATTAACCGGCGATGATGTGCTGGAGGCAGGGGTGACTATCATGGCGCAGCCGCCAGGCAAAAAAAACAGTACTATCCATTTATTATCTGGTGGTGAAAAGGCCTTGACCGCTTTATCATTGGTGTTTTCAATCTTCCGACTCAATCCGGCACCATTTTGTTTATTGGATGAAGTGGATGCGCCATTGGATGATGCAAATGTGGGGCGATTTTGTAATCTGGTACGTGAAATGTCACAACATGTGCAGTTTATTTATATCAGTCACAATAAAATCGCGATGGAAATGGCAACGCAATTAATCGGTGTGACCATGCAAGAGCCTGGTGTATCACGAATAGTTGCAGTTGATGTCGAAGATGCGGTAAAACTAGCGAATGCTTGATAAAAGGATATAAAAAAATGGCTGATGAATTTCGTTATGCGCTGCTGGTTTTGGGGTTGTTGGCGTTGGCAGGGGTGTTGCTGCATGGGTTTTGGTCGGTACGCCGTAAAAACCAAGAAACGGAACATCGTTTTTACCAAGAAGAACCTGCCACACAAGGCAAAGCCGAGGGTTTTGATGAGTATGGGGTAGGGCGCAAACGTAAGTTGGCGCCGGGTGAGCAACCACAGCCCAAACCCGCACCCACGGTGGCTCCAAAGGCTGATAAAGTGCGTGAGCCGATTCGTAAAACCGCGCGTGAAGAACCGCAGTTAGGCGCAAATGATATGGCCGCGCAGGGTGAACGGCAGGAACCATCGCTTGGAGGTACTCCACATACCGCCTCGAAAAAACCGTCGGCGCGTGCATCATCGCACGATGCCACTGATGTATTAATTCTTTACGTATTGTTGCCAGAAGGTGAAGAAATTAATGGTGCTTTATTATTGCCATCATTATTAACGCTGGGTTTTAAATATGGCGAGATGAATATTTTCCATCGGCATCAAGATAATGCGGGAACTGGTGAGGTGATGTTTAGTTTGGCCAATATGTTTAACCCAGGTACCTTTGATTTGGAAAATATGGATAAACTGCAAACCCGTGGTTTAAGTTTATTTATGACATTACCAGGCCCTGCGGATGCGTTACAAACATTCAATCTGATGCATAACGCTGCGAAAAAGTTAGCTGATGAATTTGGTGGTCAAATTTTAGATGGTCAGCGTACGGTATTGAATATCCAAACGACACGCAATTATGTGGAACGGATCCGTGAGTTTCAGCGGCAAATTGCCGAGCCAGCCTAATCACATCAACCCGATTCTTCTGTGATATATCTCGTTAACGTCGCCTTAAACTGTGAAACAATAGTTTAGGGCGATTTTTTGTGGAATGGGTTTTCAGATGTACTCGCCTTCTTAAACAGCCGATTGGCAACTGCGGCTGATTTTCATCCATAACAGTACCTTTGTCTTACCCGCGACACTTTGCCAATGGCGCTTTTTGTATCTCGGGATAAACCAGCGTTCGCAGCGAACGTCGTGGCTATCTAAAACCACCCGCATCTTTTATACCCCCCAAAACTCGGCACCTGTTGGCTGGATCGTTACCAAAGGTGTCAAAAAAGCACGCATCAGCATCATGTCAACGAAATATCACGCAATTGTCATGTCGCACTGCCGGCCAAAAGCGGCAGTGATGCCAATTGCTGTCTACCGTTGATAAGCAGTCTTTGTGTCTGTTTTCTATTGTTTTTTTGTGTTTCGACCGCGACCGAGTACCACCACGCAGTTTGCCGGTGGTGATCTCACGGCGTTTCGATGGGCAGAGGAAATGCTGTCCATCAGGCATGAATCACCGCATGACCATAGAGCGCAACACCTTGACTGGCACACATCAACAAACATAAAGCAACATCATGATGAATCCATCACGATGACATAATAATCAAAGGAACATGACATGAACGTACAACAACGCCCAGCACGGCTGCAATCATGGGGCGGCACACTGTGCAGCCGCTCGTTAATCGCGATGGCTATCGCGGGAGTGCTGACCGTACAAGCCGCCGACGATGTGGTTTGGATCACCCTCGATCCTGCCACGGCGAAATCGCTGCAGTCGTTAAATGTGCAGCAGGGCATCTATCAAGAAATTTCAAGGCCGGCCATTGCTGCCGATGGTAGTTTACGACCTGTGGTTGCCAAAATTACCGAACAGAACATTGGGGTATTATCCGAACATATTCATGAAAAGCTGCATCGCTGTGGTGGTTTTATTGCCCATGCCAGTGAAGCCGAAGCCATGGCCGCCACGGCCAATCCAATTTCGTTGGCCGTGTTTACCCCTCCAGCTCTCAGTCAGCAGGCGGTGGTGCCAGGATTGCTCACCCAGTTAAATCAAGCCGGTATTAGTCAAGTGATCAGTGATTTATCTGGTTTTACCAACCGCTATTACACCACAACGGCTGGAGCTCAGTCGGCCGATTGGATTGCCAATCGCTGGGGCAGTCTCAGCAGCGGCAAAAGTTGGGCGACGGTCAGCCGCGTCACACACAGCGGCTATAACCAAAAATCAGTACAGCTCACTCTGCTAGGTAGCGAAAAACCAAATGAGGTGATCGTTATTGGTGGCCACTTGGATTCAATTATCAGCGGTGGCGTCAGTGAAAGCACAAGAGCACCCGGCGCCGATGACGATGCGTCAGGGATTGCCACTATGACCGAAGTCATTCGTGTCATGATGGAGCAAAATATTCGGCCGAAGCGAACCATTCGTTTTTATGGCTATGCGGCGGAGGAAGTCGGGCTGCGCGGCAGTAAAGATATCGCGACCAGTGCGAAAAACACGGCCACCAATGTGATTGCCGCTATGCAGTTGGATATGACCAACTACAAAGGTAGTGCGGAAGATATCGTCCTGATGACGGATTATACCAATGCATCGCTCAATAGCTATTTGCAAAGCTTGCTCACCACCTATCAACCGGCGCTACGGCACAGCACTGATCAGTGCGGTTATGGCTGTTCCGACCATGCCAGCTGGCACAACGCCGGCTACGCCGCTGCGATGCCGTTTGAGGCCCGCATGAATGCCTCAAACCCTCGGATCCATACGGTCAATGACACCTTGGCCAACAGTGATAGCACTGCGGCTCATGCGCTTAAATTTGCCAAATTAGCCTTATCTTTTGCGGTTGAACTTGGCAATAGCACTGGCGGCGGTGGCGGTGGCGGCGGCAGCAGTGGGGAATTCACGAATTTGGCGGCGGCCAAAGGCGCGTGGGTGTATAAAACCATTAGCGTGCCAAGCGGTGCTACCAGTTTGACTATTGATATGAGTGGGGGAACCGGCGATGGCGATCTGTATGTGCGTTACAATGCCAATCCAACGACCACCAGTTATAGTTGTCGCCCTTATAAAGCAGGCAATACCGAGAGCTGCGTGCTGAGCACCCCACAGGCGGGGAACTGGGTGGTTGGCGTTCGCGCGTACAGTGCGTTTAGTGGCGTTACTGTGCGCTGGACACAGCGCTAATCGTCGTTAAGCATGCGTGCCCAACCGCAGGCGGAACTGGTCCGCGGTTGGGTGTTTGCTTTCGCGGTTTGGCGATGGCGACAGCACCTTTTCATTGAACTAAAAAATCTTCTCACCCCACCTTCTGAATGATGTTCGATGTGTATGCCTTGGTCATGTCTTCCCGATTGCCTTGTGATACACTGCCGCGCACGGCTTGGAACTCGCGCCCCACCTTTATTGGTTTGAATGCCAACACGACTCTAGTTCGCCAAGCTGAGTTATTCGCGGTGACGTGTGGCAGCTTTCGTGGCCGCGATCCCATCAACATTCGACAAAAGTTACAGCGATAGGTCAAAGGTATGCAACAATCGACGGCGACAGTGCCGATGGATATCCAGCAAGTGTCTAGCATCATCGAACAATTGCGCGATACGATAGCGCGGCATAACTATCAATATTATGTGTTAGATACGCCATCCATCCCTGATGCCGATTATGATGCGCTGTTTTTAAGGTTGCGCCAATTAGAAGCTGAGTTTCCACAGCTGGTCACTGCGGATTCTCCAACCCAGCGCGTCGGTGCCGCGCCGCTGGATAAATTTGGCCAAATTAATCACCAAATCCCCATGTTGTCGCTGGATAACGCCTTTGATGCCGCTGATTTCCAAGCATTTTATCTACGGATGCAAGATCGGCTGGATCAACAACTGGAATTTAGCTTCTGCGCGGAGCCTAAACTCGATGGCTTGGCGGTAAGCCTGCGTTATGAACATGGTCGCCTCGTCAGTGCAGCCACCCGGGGCGATGGTTTTACGGGCGAAGATATCACGAGCAATATCAAGACAATCCGTAGTATTCCGCTGCGATTACATGGTCAGGTACCTGTGCTTTTGGAAGTGCGGGGCGAAGTGTTTATGCCGCTGGATGGCTTTCAAAAACTCAATGATGATGCCAAACAACGTGGCGAAAAAGTCTTTGCCAATCCTCGCAATGCCGCGGCCGGTAGTTTACGTCAATTGGATCCCAGGATCACCGCCAGTCGGCCCTTGGCGTTTTATGCCTATGCGGTTGGTATGGTTGCAACCGAGCTTGATGCCAGCGAGACCTCACTGCAACAAGCGCAGGCTGCAGGGTTAGATGGGCACAGCCATTTTGCGCGGTTACAGCAGCTAAAATCTTGGGGATTACCGGTCTGCCCTGAAATCCGTCACATCCAAGGCATGGCGGCGGCGCTTGACTATCATCAAGCGATCTTAGCGCGTCGCGCTGAGTTACCCTATGAAATTGATGGCGTTGTCATTAAGGTCGATAACTTGCAGCAACAGCAAGCGCTTGGCTTTGTCTCGCGGGCGCCGCGCTGGGCGATCGCGTTTAAGTTCCCTGCGCAAGAGAAGACCACCCAATTGCTTGATGTGGAATTCCAGGTCGGCCGTACCGGCTCCATCACGCCGGTCGCACGTTTAGCGCCCGTCAATGTTGGCGGGGTGACGGTGAGTAACGCCACCTTGCACAACCAAGATGAAATCAATCGTCTTGGCGTGATGCGAGGAGATACCGTCATCGTGCGCCGTGCAGGCGATGTGATCCCGCAAATTGTGGCTATAGTGCCAGAGCTGCGCCCGTTGGATGCCTGTGCGGTGATATTTCCAAGCGCATGCCCGGTCTGCGGTTCGGCGGTTGTCCGTGTGGAAGGGGAAGCGGTACAGCGATGTAGCGGCGGGCTGTATTGCCAAGCGCAGCGTAAAGAAGCGCTGAAGCATTTTGTTGCTCGTAAAGCTATCGATATCGAAGGTTTAGGCGATAAGCTCATCGAACAATTGGTCGATGAGGACTTGGTGCAAAGCCCGGCCGATATTTATCGCTTGGATATGCCGGCGTTGGTGGGGTTGGAGCGGATGGGTGAGAAGTCTGCGCTCAAACTATTGGCCGCCATCGCACAGTCCAAGCAAACAACCTTAGCGCGTTTTATTTATGCCCTTGGGATCCGTGAGGTCGGGGAAGCCACCGCACAAAATTTAGCCCAGCATTTTTTAACCTTAGATGCCCTGAAAAATGCGGATGAAGCGGCCTTGTTGGCTGTTGCCGATGTGGGACCTGTGGTGGCGAAACAAATTCTAAGTTTTATGGCGCAGCCGCATAATCAAGACGTACTTCAAGCGTTGGTCGATGCCGGACTGACATGGCCGGCGCTGAGCGCTACTGTGGTTGGCGCGCAGCCGTTGGCCGGCTTGACGGTCGTTTTAACCGGAACCTTAGTGAGTATGGGCCGAGATGATGCCAAAGATCGCCTACAGCGACTCGGTGCGAAAGTCTCAGGCTCGGTGTCGGCGAAAACCTATGCGGTGATTGCTGGGGACAATGCGGGTTCTAAGCTGGAAAAAGCACAAGCCTTAGGCGTGCCGGTATGGAGCGAAGCCATGATGTTGGCTTTATTTGCTGAGCATGATGTGGGTGTATGACGAAACAACTGTATGACAAAACAACTGTATGACGAAACAAGATAGTCAGATAAATGCAAAACGATAAACGCAGACCACATCTACAGCTACCGCTCGTCGATGATGATGGGTTACATCGCATTCCGCTGCGATTTTATGCGGTGTTGCTGTTGCTGCTGCGGCCTTACCTGGCGTGGGTGGTCACACTAACATTACCTGCCACCCAACGTGATGTACTGCGCTGGGTGTATCCTGTACCAGATGACTTTATTCGTGCTTGTCTGATTGCCATGCCGGCGCTTTGGTTGCTGGTGGTGCAAAGCCAGCGCGTGTTGGTGCAGCCAAAACTGCGTCGTGGCCGGCCGGCAGCATTTTGGGCCTGGCATTGGCGGCAAGCGCGTTGGTTACTGACGGCTGTCATTGCGGTCGATTTATACTGGACCGTGACGCATTTACCTGAATATGTCGCGGTGCAGGCGCCTGCGTTGTTGCTGGCGCCCATCGCATTAGCCTTGGCTTTGGTGTTTGTGTGGCGAAGTCGGCAGTTACCGCTGGTGTTTGCGGAGTGGCCGCTGCCAGTGGCGCCCGACAGCAAGCCGCAATCGTTTGATCATCAGCACGCACCCGATAGCCATATATAACAAGCGTTTTATGTAGTATTAACCGCGCGGCAAAAATGGCACCGGGTACTTTTGTTGTAGCATCTCTAAGCGTTTGCGCTGCTCAGTGTTAAGCGCGGGCAGTTTGCGCGCAGAACGCTGGCGACCTTGCTGACGCTGTGCTGACGAAGTGCCAGGTTGCGCGCTTGGTTGAGCGCTTTGTTGTGACTGTTGTTGTGACTGTTGCTGTGAGGAAGCGGCATCGGTCGTCCAAGCCTGCTCAGAATGTTCTTGCGGTAAACGGCTGCCTTCGGTTTGACTCAGCACCCGGATACACGCTTGGATCAATTGCTGTTGCTCGGTGGCCGGTAAGGCATTATGGGGAGCGGTTAAAATACTTTGCAGTAAGTTAAGGGCTATCCCACTATGGCGTGGTAACAACTGAAACGCATGGCGAAATGCCTGCAGCGCCGCTTGCCAATTGCCTTGCTGATAATGCATAACGGCGATGTTGTTCAGCTCTTTGGGGGGGCGACTTAAACTGCTACGCTCTTGCAATTCCTGCTGCAGATAATCGCGCAGCAGTGCATCCTCGATATGTTGTGCCGCAGGCATGGCTTGTTGTAACCAGTGTGTGGCGAGCTGGCTTAATCCCACTTCATGATAAGCTTTGGCTTGGTCAATAACATCTTCAATCGATTCAATCGGATGTGGTTCATCCGGTAGTTTTTCCATCAGTCGCAGTGCTTTATGTTTTTGATCTTGCACGTACAGCAACCGGGCTTGCAGCACTTGTTGTTGGATGGAAGTATCTTGATCCGGAAAACGACGACGCAGATGCTGAAAACAATCGTTCAGCTGCCGATTTAACCGGCTTTGTAGTGGGGTATCTTCCTGACTGTTGGCAAAATCAAGACAAGCGCGAGCCAGCGTCAAATACATCGCGGGATGCTCATGCATCGAATGCCGGCCAAATTTAACCAAGTCACGGGCCGCTTGATACTGACGCTCATAATCGTGATTTAACCGGCTTAGTTGCAGAATTTTTTGTTGCCGCCATAAGTTTCGCGGCGCCAACTGACAAGCTTCGTCCAAAAGTTGCAAACTAAGTGCGACATCACCTTGGGCATAGGCGATATCGGCTTGCGCTTCCAGTGCAAACAAGCGGCTTTCCGCATTGCCGGATAACTGCATGAGTTGGTCTAGCATCGCCGGTTGCTGCGGCTGCGCATGCAAGGCTTTGACCAAGCCGATGCGTGCCCAAGGGTAGGGCTGTTGCTGCAAAATCGCTTCAAACCATTGTTGGGCTTTGGCAAATTGGCGTTGATCGAGCAGCAAATCACCTTTGAAGCGCAACAGCACCGGCCGCGCTTTGCGATAATCGGCATCCACCAGCATTTGATCAAGCAATGCCAGTGCCGTATCAACTTGTTGCGTAGCCAACAAATCAAGCACCGGGCTTAACCATTGTTTACGACTAAATACACGATTTATCCGTTGTTGCAGTTCGTTAATTAAAAATGGTTTGGCGAGGAATTCATCGGGTTGTAGTTCCAAAACACTGTGGACTAACCCGGTATCGGTTTCAGCACTTAGAAATATAATTCCGGTGTGCGGTGGCTGTAATTGCCGGCTTTTTAACTCTTGGCATAGCTGAAAACCATCTTTGCCTTCTTGCAAATCAAAGGCACAAATAATCAGATCAAAAATGCTCTTACTGCAAAGCTCCAGCGCCGCATTGGCGCGTTCAACAAAGGTCAATTGCTGAAAACCTAAACGCTCCAGCGCAAAACGCAAATAATTTTGTGCCAAGGGCTGCGGTTCAATGATCAATATCCGTCGCTGCGCTGCTGCCACAGGTGGTGTTTCCGTGAGGGGGATAGCAGCGGCTAGCTTACGCGCTGAAGGCGGGGGGGCATCCTGGTGAATTGCTGAACGTTTCGCCGTGTCGCTTGTGTTCACAGTTATGTCAGCTGTCGCGCGTGCAGATGAGTCAGAGGCTGCAGCGCTTGGTTGCAATAATAATGCGGAGCTGGACATTTGAGCTTGGGGCATAACCTTAGACAACTCATGCTGATGAACGACAATTCGGCCACATCCCACTATAGCAGTGCCATACCTATTTGAATATTCACAACAGCTGATTTTTTCGGGGGGGATGCTGGGGGCCTCGGTGTACGAACAGGCAGTAATACTGCTTGTATTTTATACAAGTATGCGCTAATTTGATATTAAATTGATATCACATTGAGGTGTATTATGGTACAGCAACAGCAACGTTCGACCCTCGCAGGCATTCCTATGATTCTGGTGCTCTTAGTGGCGCAAGTACTGACCGCGCTGGCCGTTGTCATGATGTCTGGCGTCTTTAAGCTGGTGGCGATCGTGCTTGCGGTCATGGTTTTTATCGGCTGGTTTGGTTTTTATATGGTGGAGCCCAACCAATCAGCGGTGTTGCAATTGTTTGGTCGTTATGTTGGCACCGATGGTCACAATGGTTTGCGCTGGGCTAATCCATTTTTTAGTAAAATCAAAGTGAGTCTGCGGGTGCGTAACTTTGAAAGTAGCAAATTAAAGGTCAATGATGAGGCTGGAAACCCAGTAGAAATTGCAGCGGTTGTTGTATGGAAGGTCGTGGACAGTGCAGAGGCGGTATTTGAAGTTGATGATTATGAGGATTTTGTCAGTATTCAAAGTGAAGCGGCGCTGCGGCATTTGGCATCGAGTCATCCGTATGAGGCCGTGCAGGAAAACGGGTTAAGTTTACGTTCTAGCGGTAATGAAATTACCGAATTACTCCGACATGAAATTCAAAATCGTTTACACAAAGCGGGTGTGGAAGTCATAGAGGCGCGTATTAGTCATTTGGCGTATGCGGCGGAAATTGCCAGTGCCATGCTGCAGCGCCAACAAGCGCGTGCTGTGGTGATGGCGCGGCAGCAAATTGTCGAAGGGGCTGTCGGTATGGTGGACATTGCATTACAACGGCTATCCGAGAAGGGCATTGTTGAATTAGATCCTGAACGTAAAGCGGCGATGGTCAGCAATTTGTTGGTGGTGCTTTGCGGTGATCACAATGTAAGTCCCGTCATTAATACGGGCAGTCTGTATTAACCATCACGTTAGTAAGTTTGTTGCCTTGCTCACTATTCATTGCTTTCAACCTGCTCCGTAGGTTGAAAGCCTTATAAGTTGAGCGGCTATATGTATAGAACATGTGAGGATATGGCTGGTGGTGAAAAAAGCATTTGCCCTTCGGATTGACGCTCAGATGTTGTTGGCTTTACAGCAGTGGGCGGATACAGAGTTTCGCAGTGTGAATGGGCAAATTGAGTATATTTTGCATGATGCACTTCGGCGTGCTGGCCGTTTGTCGTCGGTAGCTGATATGTCGATGTCGGCTGCGATAGAACCAGCGCCTGCTGACCTTGCCGGAGCCGCGGTGGAGGCGCCGTGCCCCACCGCGCCGCGTGATGATTAACGATGCCTGATCATGACAAAATAAAACTCAGATCAGAAACATTTGAAACACCGCAACCATACTATCACGCGATGCCTATGCCGCGATATCGATGACGCTAGGACAATACAGTCACCGTGAATAGATGATTGATAAGACCGAGTAAAGCGCCAAATACACCGCCCCAAACCACCAACCAACCCAAGTGCTCGGCAATCAGCTGCTGCATCATGGTTTTCACCAACTCCGGCGTTAATTCATCCAGTCGACTCTGCACGAGACTCGCAATGGTTTGCTCCATCGCATGGTTGCTATCTGCACTGCTGAGTTGTTGTCGCAGCGCGACTTGCACATCGTCGCTGTTGGCAATAGTGCTTAGGCTTTGCGTTAAATTATCAATAAAAGGTTGCTTGAGCGGCATCAACATTTGCGCACCGCCAAACATGGCCAACATACCGCCTAAGGACGACTTTTGCACGGTATCGAGCAGTGCATCAAATGCGGGGGATAAGTCGACATTCGCCATGAGTTTGCCAATATCCAGTTGCGGCAGCTGTGGCTGCTGCATAAATTTTTGCAACTGGGTCTGATTAAAAAACTGTTGCATGATCAGGGTGTATAGCGCTTGTTTGAGTTCGGTAAAACGGGCCGGGATGACTCCAGAGCCATAAAGTCCTGGTACTTTTTCAAATAACATATGCACCGCAAGCCAGTTGGTAATAGC
>Ga0075154_10001991_pt1 | contig 13796 bp, 11 predicted proteins | sample JI71714BDNA_FD_70965 | JGI IMG/M metagenome (GOLD analysis project Ga0075154, IMG submission 70965) | Wastewater effluent complex algal communities from Wisconsin, to seasonally profile nutrient transformation and Carbon sequestration -... | ecosystem: Engineered > WWTP > Effluent > Algae... | reverse complement strand
GGGCTCGACTGCCTGTACCGGCACTGGCACGACACTGCCAGCGAGATCGGCGCCCGCCAGCGCGCCGCGGTCGAGGCCACCCGATTGCGCGGCAAGCCCGGCAGCCCGGTGGTCGCGCTGCTGCACGGTGTCGACGACGGCCTGATCCCACTGGCCTTCGCCAGCGCGCCGTATGTCCGCGCCGCGCAGGCCGCCGGTCGCGACGACGTGCGGTTGTACACGCTGCCGCACGTCCAGCACTTCGACGCCTTCCTCGCCCATCCGGCGCTGGCGTCGCGGCAGCTGCCGCTCCTGCCCTACGTCCACGACATCGCCGACCGCGCGCTGCGCGGGGTGGCGCTGCCGCCCTCGCAGACCGTGGCCAGCGCGCCGCGCGCTGCCGGTCCGCTCGACGCCGCGCAGCTCGGGCGTTTCACCGATTAGATCCGCGTGCGCTGGGGTCGCCAGCGCGCGCCGGACGCTCAGCCGCGCCGCTTCGGATGCACGGTACCGCAGCGCTCGCAGGTGCGGTGGGCGATGTCGGTGTCGAAGCGGTCGAACACCGCCGGGAACTGGGTCTCGATATCGGCCAGTTCGAAGCGTTCCTCGTAGATGCGGTGCTGGCAGGTCGGGCAGAACCAGCACAGCGCGTCCAGCTCGCCGGGGCGGCGCTGGCGCTCGATGACCAGGCCCACGGAGCCGGCCTCGCGCTGCGGCGAGTGCGGCACGCGCGGCGGCAGCAGGAAGATCTCGCCGGCGCGGATCGGGATGTCGCGGATCACCGTGCGGCCGGCGGCCTCCTCGGCCACGCGCAGCGTCATCTGCCCTTCCAGCTGGTAGAAGAACTCGGCGCCGTCCTCGATGTGGAAGTCGGTGCGCGAGTTCGGGCCGCCGACCACCATGCAGATGAACTCGCCGTCCTGCCAGATCACCTTGTTGCCGACCGGGGGCTTCAACAGGTGGCGGTGCTCGTCGATCCAGCGCTGGAAGTTCAGGGGCAGCGGCAGCATGGCCTCAGTCTCCGAGGTAGGCGGTGCACTTCAGTTCGATGGCGATCGGCGTCGGCAGCGCGGTGATGCCGAGCGTGGTCCGGCAGGGTGCCTGCGCCGGGTCCGGGAAGTACTCGGCCCAGACCGCGTTATAGCCGGCGAAATCGCCGGCCATGTCGGTCAGGTACACGGTCACGTCGACCAGCTGCTCCCAGCGCGCGCCGCTGGCTTCCAGCACGGCGCGGACGTTGGCCATCACCTGATGGGTCTGGGCGCGGATGTCGTGGCCGATCAGCCGGCCGTCGGCGTCGTGGACGTTGCCGGGAATGCGGTTGCTCGCCGGATCGCGTGCGCCGATGCCGGACAGCAGCAGCCACGGGCCGCAGCGGCGGGCATGCGGGTAGGCGCCGACCGGCTTCGGCGCGGCGGAGGCGGCAATCGAGGTCGAAACGGGGACGCCTCGAAAAAACTCCAGCGACTCCGGAAGTGCTTTCGAGGAGTCAATCGATAGCAACGCATCCTTGACGCTGGGATCGATGTCTTTCGCGATGGGCATTGGGCAGGTGATTCGGACAAGTAGCCGTCAAGCATAAGCCGGGTATCGCGCCGATACTCGGGTGCCCGCTGATCGGAGTCAGCCGATGCGTCCCCTGCTTGCCATGCTGCTCCTGCTCGCCGCCGCCCCACTGCCGGCGCAGGCCCTGAAATCCGTCCGCGACTGGGTCGGGGCTTGCGACAACACCCGCCATTGCACGGCGATCGGGCTGGCGCCGGACAGTGCCGAGAATTACGCGATGCTGCATCTCGAGCGCGGCGGTGCGGCGGCGGATGCGGTCACGAAGATCACGCTGCGGGTCAATCATCCGCTGCCGCGCGGCCTGCACTGGATCGTGGTGGACGAAAAGCAGCAGACCCTGCTGACCCTGACCGACTTCCATCTGGTCGACGCCGATAGCGGCGAGGGTATCGACGTGGTCTTCGAGTCGCCGCAGGACATCGACGTCGTGCTCGGGAGCTTGCGCACCGCAGCCTCGCTGACGCTGGTCGGCGACGGCGGACCGGTCGGCACGGTGTCGCTGTCCGGCGCCAGCGCGGTGCTGTTGTGGATCGACGAGCAGCAGCAGCGGCTCGGTACGACCACGGCCTTCGTGCGCCGCGGCGAGGCGGATCCGGCGACGATCCCGGCCGCACCGCCAGCGCCGCGGGCGCCGCTGAAGTCCACCGTCGGCATGGCGCTGGGCGCCGAGGACGCGAAGCCCCAGGGCATCGAGGTGCGCAAGACGCTGTCCGAGGAGGACTGCGAGTCGCCGGATCCGGAGCGGGCGTCGGCCGATCAAGCCTGGGCGCTCAGCGATGGCCGCTCGCTGGTGCAGTTGCTGTGCTTCAGCGGCGCCTACAACTACGGCTCGCGTCTGTACCTGCTGGACGCGGAAGGCGCCCCGATACCACTGGGCGTGCCGGTGCCGCAGGACGACGGCACGCTTGCCACCGAGGTCGACCTGATCAACGCCGACTTCGACGTCGATCGTGGTCGGCTCTCCAGCTTCAACAAGGGCCGCGGGATCGGCGACTGCGGCGGCGCTGGCGAATGGGCATGGACCGCCGAGGGCTTTCGACTGGTGCGGTATTCGAGTTTCCCGGATTGCCGCGGCGTCACCCCGGACTTCTGGCCGGTGCGCTGGCGTAGCGCGGACTGAGGTCGCCAGGCTTCGGCGTATCGCTGTACCGTATTCGCGTGGTGCGCGCGGGCATGTGTATCGAGCGCCATTCCGAAGAAGAAGCACGCGAGGAAGCACGCACGGATCCTGAGGTCTGCCGGTTCTGCAGGCTTCGAATCGGCGTCATCGCGAGCCGGGGTTTCCGACGGAAACGCGCACGGCCCCTGATGTTTGCCGCTATTTCCAAAAACTCGTCACTGCGAGCGCAGCGAAGCAGTCTCGGGCAGCTGGTAGCTCGCGGTCGCGATGACGAATCGTGGAGTGCGTCTCAAATGTCGCTTCTGTCAGGCACGTTCGAATCAATGGCTTGCCACTGACCTCATGGCGAGGTGCAACGCCCCGTGGCCATCCATCGCGTCCTGCGGCTGCGGGCGGACGTGCCCGCGCCGCTCACTCCACCAGCGACTTCAGGTACCAGCGATCGCAGCCGTGGTGGCCGGTGGCGCCCATCGGCGCGCAGATCCGCTCGAAGCCAGCCTTCTGATACACGAGCTGGGCGCGGTCCATGCCGGTCAGCGTTTCCAGGTAGCACTGGCGGAAGCCGAAGGCCTTTGCAGTGTCGAGGCAGCGCGCCAGCAGCGCGCGACCGGCGCCGATGCCGCGCGCCCACGGCATGAAGTACATCTTCTTCAGCTCGCAGGTCTGTTCGTCGCCGCCGGCCAGCGGGGCGATGCCGGCGCCGCCGACCACTTCGCCGTCCAGATCGACGACGTAGTAGGCCCAGCGCGGCTGCTGGTAGGTCGCGGCCATCGCATCGACCTCGGCATCATGGATCGCGAAGCCCGGTCCGTCGGCACCGAAGCTCGGCATCACGCTGCGGATGATGCCGGCGACCGATTCGTCATCGGCCGGCCGGATCGGCCGGATCAGCCAGCGTTCGCCGCTCATGGGACGGTCGCGATGCGCGTTTCGATGTTGTAGCGACCGCCCTCGACCAGCACGTGCACGCGCAGGCCGGTCAGGCTGATCGGCTTGCCCGGATCGGTTTCGGCCACGGTGCTGTGCTTCAGGAAGCTCGGGTCGATGATCGTGACCGAGCCGCTGCCGACCACTTCCAGCGCGTTGTCCGGGCCGATGAAGGCGGCGGTGTCCTCGTCGATGCCGATGCCGAGCGCGAAGGGATTCAGCGCGATCGCCGACAGCAGCCGACCGAGCCGGTCGCGCTGGCGAAAGTGCTGGTCGATCATGATCTTGTTCGAGATGCCCAAACCCGGGGCCAGCTGCACCATCCGCGCCAGCGGGGTCGGACCTTCCTCGCCGCTGGCAATCATGTGCTCGGGCAGGATTGCCGCGCCGGCCGAGGTGCCGGCGATCGGCATGCCGGCGGCGTTGCGGCGCCGCAGCAGCTTCGCCACCGGCGTGCCGCCCAGCGTGGTCGACAGCCGCAGCTGGTTGCCGCCGGTGATGAACACGCCATCGCAGCGGCTGAGGAAGTCGAGGTAGTCCTTCTTCTCGCAGTCCTCGCGCTCGGCGAAGTTCAGCACCAGCGCCTCACTCGCGTGCAGCGACTGGAACAGCTCGCGGTAGTTGCGGCCGGTGTCTTCGCGGCGCGAGGCGGTGGGAATGATGGCGATGCTCGGCTTGTGGCCGCAGGTGCGGACGAAGCGCTTGAGGATCTGCATGTCGCCGACTTTGTCCTCGGCGCCGCCGATCGGGATGATGTAGCCGCGCGGGCGGCCCTCCACGAGTGGTGCGGGCATGAAGCTCCTCGTCGATCGGTGATGGGTGACCGGGCAGTATAGGCCCGCCACCACCGAGTCCGGGCCGCGATCCCGACTCGCGGATACGACTTCCCGGAGCGCCGACGGCCTCGTCGACTCAGGTTGATGCCGGCGTTCCCGCGAAGCCCGTCGCTTCAGCGCGGGCCGTAGCGGCTCAGCAGCGTCGCGGCGTCGAGCGGCGGCGAGAACAGGAAGCCCTGGCCGTACTGCGCGCCGTGCTGGCGGACGAAGGCCAGCTGATCGTTGCGCTCGACGCCTTCGATGGTCACCGAGAGATCGAGATTCAGCGCCAGCGCGATGATCGCCTGGCACAGATGGGTGTCGGTGGCGTGGTTCGGCACGCCGCGCATGAAGGTGTGGCTGAGCTTCAGGCCTTGCACCGGCAGCCGGCGCAGATAGCCCAGTGCCGAGTAGCCCTCGCCGAAGTCGTCGATGGTCAGCGTCACGCCCATCCGCCGCAGGTGCGCCAGCGTGTTCATGGTCTCCGGCGCGTCGTCGATCAGCACCCGCTCGGTGAACTCCAGCTCCAGGCTGTCCGGCTCCAGCGCGTTCTCGCGCAGGGCCTCCTCGACCAGTCGCTCGAAGCCCTCGTTGATCAGCTGCCGGTACGAGACGTTGACCGACACGCACTCCAGATCCAGCCCGGACAGCCGCCACAGCCGAAGGTCGGCGAGCGCCCGCTTCAGCACCCACTCGCCGATCCGCACGATGTCGCCGCTGGACTCGGCGTAGGGAATGAAGCGATCGGGCGGCACGTTGCCGAGGCTCTTGTTCTGCCAGCGCAGCAGCGCCTCGACGCCGACCAGTCGCTGCGTCGCCAGCTCCAGCTTCGGCTGGTAGACCAGCTTCAGCTCGCCCTGGTCCAGCGCTCGACGGAGCTGGGTTTCGATCGCGAGGCGTTCGTCGTGCTGGCGGCCGAGTCCGCCATGGAAGACGTGCAGGGTGTTGCGGCCGCGGCGCTTGGCTTCGAGCATCGCGCTCTCGGCATTGCGGACCAGCAGCTGGGGCGTCGCACCGTGGTCCGGATGCACGGCGATGCCGATCGACGGCGTCAGCAGGAATTCCTCGCCCTCGACCACGAAGGGATGGTTGAAGACGGAGATCAGCCGCTCGGCCGTGGTCTCCATGTTGTCCAGATCGGCGGCGGCGCGGGTCTGCGCGACGATGAACTCGTCGCCACTCCAGCGCGCGATCGCGGCGGCGCCGACCTGCGCCGCGGTCAGGCGCTGCGCCGCGGCGATCAGGATCCGGTCGCCGGCGGCACTGCCGACCAGATCGTTGACGATCTTGAAGCGATCGAGGTCCAGATAGAGCAGCGCGACCGTCTCCTCGCGGGTCATCAGCTCGGCGGTCAACTCCAGGAACGCGGTGCGGTTCAACAGCCCGGTCAGCGGATCCTGCACCGCCATCCGCTTCAGTCGCTCCTGTTCGCGCTGCCGCTCGGTGATGTCCTGCAAGGTGCCGCTGACCACCCAGCCGCCGTGATCGCGCGCTGCCAGCGCCGGACGCGCGTGCAGGCTGACCCAGCGAGGGCTGCCGTCGGCGCGGCGGACCCGGAAGTCGATGTCCACGGTTTCGCCCTGCTCGCCGACCCGGTACAGCGCGGCACGCAGCGTGGCCTGGTCCTCCGGGAGCGTGGTCTGCTTGGCCGCCAGAAACAGTTCGGCCGGGCTCTGGCCGGGCGGCACATCGAGCAGCGCATGGACTTGCGCCGACCACAGCGACTGCCGCGTCTTCAGGTTGATCTCGAAGCTGCCGATCGAGGCCAGCCGCTGGATCTCGGCGAAACTCTCGGCTGCGCGCTTCAGCTCGGTCACGTCGGAGAACAGCGCGTAGGTCTGCTCCAGCGCGCCCGTGGCCGGGTCGAGTTGCGGCACCACCGTCACGCTCAGCCAGAGCAGATCGTTGCTGCCGCGATGCCGCATGCCGAGGATGCGCGAGGCCGAGTCGCCGAACCAGCGCTCCGGCTGCACGTATTCGCCCCACTGCAGCGGCTCGCCGTGCTCGGAGAGTAGTTCCCACTCGTCGCGCAGAAACGGCCCGATCCGCTCGATGCCCTCCGGCAGCCGCAGCAGTCGGCGGCCGGCTGGATTCAGCGAGCGCAGCGTGCCGCTGCGGTCGTGGATCGCCAGTCCCTTGTCGATCGCGGCGACCAGCGTCTGGAACTCCTGCTGCGCTTTCAGCGCCTCGCGGGCCTGGCTTTCCAGCTCCTGCGCGTGGCGTTCCTGTTCCGACAGATCACGCACCAGCCCGACCAGCAGCCGCTCGTTGCCGTCGCGGTAGACGCTGGAGCGGACCTCGACCGGAAAGATGCTGCCGTCCTTGCGGCGGTTGACGGTGCGGACGCTGTCGATCTCGCCGATCACCATCCGCTGCCAGGCGGCTTCCAGCTGGCCGCGCTCCAGCGAGGGATTCAGATCGAACACGGTCAGCGCCAGAAACTCCTCGCGGCTGTAACCGTAGACCTCGCAGGCGGTCCGGTTGACGTCGAGGATCCGGCCGCTGCGGTCGAGAATCTGGATCGGGTCCGGGGTGGCGTCCAGCACGCTGCGATGCCGCAGCGCCAGCGCCCGGGCGATGCGCAACAGCTCGCCCGTGCGCTCGATCGCCAGCGCCAGCGCCAGCGAGGCGTCGGTCCGCGGATCCAGCCGGGTAAACAGCTGCGAGAGCTCATCCAGCGCCGAACGGCCGCGCTGCTCCAGGCTCAGCGCTGCCTCGTCCAGCGGAGCCCGCGGCGCGCTCAAGCCGGCACTCCCAGTGCGGAGACAATCGGCGGCGGGGACGACCAAGGCATCGACGTTGGCGCGGATCGGCAAGGGCTGAAAGTCCGGATCCTACTGCGCCGGGACCGCTGCATCGCTGCCGCGCTGTTGAAAATAGCGACGGAACTGGGCCGGAAGTGACATCCGGTGACCGGCTGCGTCAGTAGATCTCGCCGATCATGCAGCGCAGGCTGCCGCCGGCCTTCTCGATTTCGTCCAGCGGCACCGCCCGGATCGCGAAACCCAGCGCGCCGAAGGCGGCGCGGCTGGCCGGCCGCAGGCTGTCGGCGGCGCGTTCGCTCATCCAGACCGTGGAGGGCGTCAGCGCGATGCAGTTGCCGGCGAATCCGGCCCGTTCGGCGGCATCCAGCTCGATCACCCGCTCGGCACCGTAGAGCCGCCGCATCAGCGCCACCGGATCGCCCGGCGTGCCGAGACCGGCGTAGCCGTCCGGACACACCGCCACACCGCGTCCGGCCAGCGCGCTCAGCACCACATTGGTGTGGTACTCGCCGGGCCGCAGCGGAAACACCAGCGACAGCTGCAGGCCGAAGGCCGCGTGCATCCGCGCGGCACCGACCGCATCGCAGCGCTCCGACAGCCCGCACCAGCCGATCCCGCGGGCGCGGTCGATCACCAGCGAACCGGTCAGCTCGGCCACGAAACCACGCTGCCGCGCCTCGGCGGCGAGATCGACCAGCGTGTAGCCCAGCACGTCGCGGAAGAAGGCCAGCAGATCGCTGCGCTCGCCCTCGGCCTGCCGCACCGGATGACGCATCGCCCCGCGCACGATCCGCCCCGGCGCGGTGGCGAACACGTTGTTCGGAAACACCGCGTCCGGCGTCGCCGGATCCCCGGCAAAGGACAGCGCCGGAATGCCCTCGGCCTTCAGCGCCCGCTTCAGCCCGTGCGCCTGATCGCGGGCGCGGGCCTCGTCGAAGGCCACCGCCGTCGCCATGTAGACGTTGTCGGTGGCGCTCTGCTCGGCCAGTCGGAAGCCGTCGGGGTCGATCAGGAACACCGCCTTCGGCACCCCGGTCGCCCGCGCCGGAAACTCGGCCAGCGACAGGGATTCGGCACGCGGGTGGGGCAGCTGGATCAGCATGGGCGAGGGCTCCGGAAACGGTGCAGTCTGGGCGTGACTGGATGGGCGCGGAGCATCGGTCAGACCGGCCCGCCAATCCAGCGGGCGAAATCGGGCGGGTCGACGTTGCCGCCGGACAGGATCACCCCGACCGTCAGCCCCGCCAGCGGCAAGCGGCCGGACAGCGCCAGCGCCAGCCCGAGCCCACCGGTCGGCTCCAGCACCAGCTTCAGGTGCAGCGCCGCCCAGCGCATTGCCGCGATCAGCTCGGCGTCGCTGACCGTCAGGATGCCGGCCACATCGCGGCGCACCAGCGGAAAGGTCAGCCGCCCCAGGCTCGGCGTGCGCGCGCCATCGGCGATGGTGTCGGGGTTGTGCACCGTCTGCAGCACGCCGGTGGCGAGCGAGCGGGCCGCGTCATCGGCGGCTTCCGGCTCCGCGCCGTACACCCGCACGCGCGGCGAGCGCGCATGCGCGGCCAGCGCCGAGCCGCCGATCAGGCCGCCGCCGCCCACACACGCCAGCAGCGCATCCAGCGGCCCGACGTCCTCGATCAGCTCCAGCGCGGCGGTGCCCTGCCCGGCGATCACGTCGGCATGGTCGTAGGGCGGCACCACCGGCCAGCCACGCTCCGCCACCAGCCGCGCCGCCAGCGCCTCGCGGGTCTCCACCTGGCGGTCGTAGACGATCACTTCGGCGCCATGAGCCCGCGTCGCCGAAAGCTTGACCGCCGGCGCATCGGCCGGCATCACGATCGCGGTCTTCAGTCCCAGCAGCCTCCCGGCCAGCGCCACCGCCTGCGCATGATTGCCGCTGCTGTAAGCCAGCACCCCCGGCACCGGCCCCGCGGCCTTCAGCCGCGCCAGCGCGTTGTACGCCCCGCGGAACTTGAACGCCCCGACCCGCTGCAGGTTCTCCGGCTTCAGCCACACCCGCGCCCCGGTCGCCGCATCCAGCGCATCCGAGCGCAGCGCCGGCGTCCGCACCGCCACCCCCGAAAGCCGCGCGGCGGCCGCTTCCACGTCGGCAAAGGTCGGTAGGGCCGTTGCATCGTCAGCCACTGCAGCCATCTCGGACTCCCCTCGGCAAGGCCGGCAATGGTAGTGTCTGCGCCCCCGCCGCACCGCGTCGTGCTGCGTCGTGCTGCCATCGGGCCCATAGCTCAACGGTTAGAGCAGGGGACTCATAATCCCTTGGTTCACGGTTCGAATCCGTGTGGGCCCACCATGAAATCATGGACTTACAAAAGTAATCGCGTTTTACGATCTCCCGATTGCAGTTTCTGTTACCTCTCTGTTACCTCTCTGCCGGAGGCTTCCGGTCAAACTTTGACCAGTTGCGCTCTGCTTCGAGCATCGCCAGCCAGCCCGGTTCGGCCCTCGCGGCAGGTAGTCGGCAGGGGAGCGGATCAGTCCGTTACCGGGTCACGGTCGCGGCGTCGCGGTCGCGCTTCGAGCGGATCGGCCGGCAGCGTCCCGAGGGCTTGCCGTTCCTGCCGCTGGCATCGCTCACGGGCGCGGCTGGCATCCCGCCCCAGTGTCGGCAGCGGTCGGGCTTCGGTGCGGCTGTCGGGCTCCGGCGGATCGGACGGCAGGGGAGCGGATCGGCCGGCGGTCGGTCCTTTCCTCGGGTCGCGCGGCTCCGGCAGCGGTTGGGCTTCCTGCCCTGCGCGCGGCGGGCGTGTAGGCGTTCCAGCGTCGCGGTATCGGCGCGCTTTTTGGAGTTAGCGCCGCTAACCCGCCCACTAACTCGCAAACCCGCGCTAACTTTCGGCAGTGAATGCGCGTCGATCGCGGCGGCCCGCTTTGGGTGAATGGTGTTCACTTCCGCGTTCACTCGGCGGCGGCAGGGTCGGGCAGGGTTCGCTTTTTGTTCTCGCGGTCGGTCACTTTGCCGGTCACTTTCCGCCTGCAGCCGGCCCGTAACCGTTACAACTTCACCGAAAGTCCGTGCGCCTCCAACTTGCCACCCCGGCGTGAACTTGGTTGCCACCCCCCCCTGCAACTTGCCACCTATGGCAACGCCCGCGACCGTTGCCGCGCCGTCTAAACGGTGGCGCTTCACGACACCCGCGACCGCGGCAGGGGTTCGACCGTCATGCCCGGCCAGCGGTCAACCGCGGCGAGGGCTTCGGCGTGATCCATGCCGCGCGGGTCCATGACCACCCCGCCGGAACTGCCGTCAGGCCGACGCACCCGCCACGCACGGAAGCGCGGTGCGGGCTCGGGCGCGGATTCGGCAGGGGTCGGGGTCTGTTCTGTCTCGGTTGCCTCGGTTCGCCGAGACAGCGCCGAGACGTCAGAAACCGCGCTGTTATGCGGTGTCTCGGTCGTCTCGGTTGTCTCAGTCAAATACAGAGACCCGCGTGACCCTTTCTGCCCCGGAAGGTCGGCGCCCTCGCCCTGCTGACCCTCCGGCCCGGTTTCGCTTTCAGGCTTGACGCTTTCCGCCGAGACAACCGAGACAGCCGAGACGCCTCGAAGAATCAAGGGGTTGCGTGTCTCGGTGGACTGTCTCGGCGCCGAGACAGCCGAGACAGCGCGGAGCCGTGCGCGGATGGCTTCGAGGTCAACCATGAGCCGCGCCCCAGATTGCCGGCGTGATGCGATAGACCCGCGGCTTCCCGAGTCCCGGTAACCGCTCGCTGCGGGTCGCGCTGCCGTCGGTGTCGCGCATCAAGGCGCCAGCCGCGGCCAGTGCCTCGGCGACGGCGGAAGGGTCAAAGCCTCGGCAGAGTTCGCCGCGGAACGCTTCGCGCAGAACCAGATACTCGGTCCCGTCTGGCGTATCGCGACGGAAGCCAGCCCGGTTCGGCGTGTCGCGGCGCGGGTCCGCGTCCAGTGCCGTGAATCGGCTTTCGCCGTGCGCTTCGAGAAACGCCCGGACCTGCCGCAGCATGGCCAGCGGCTCGGCAGAACCGGCGGTTCCTCGGGCGGCCAGCCATGCCCGGAAGCACACGGCGGCGGCTTCGGATGCCTCGCCCTCGGTCCAGCCAGTGAGCCCGGCATCGGTCGCCAGTTCACCCGCGGCGCCAACCAGCGCGAACCGCTGCGCCACCCGGCGGACTTGTCCCGCGGCGCCCTCCGGTGCCAGCTCGCCCGCTATGGCGTCCCGGAGTTCGCGCAGGGACTGCCGGGCCTCGGCGTGATGCTGGACAAGCCATCGGATCCAACTGCGGCCAGCGTGGCCGTAGTGCCGCCCGGCAGCGTCGCAAAGCGAGTCGGCGAACGCGGCCGGTTGCAGCCCTGCCGGGACCGCATCGAATAGCCCGAGCCCGCGGCCGGGATCGGCGGGAACGTCCAGAACGCGGACTTCCTGCCCGGCGTGGATTCGCTCGCCCGCTGCGGCCATGAGATCGGCCAGACCGATTTCACCGGATGACAGAAACAGCACCCGCCAACGAGCGACAGACCGCGCGGACCCATCAACGCGGCCGCGCCCCTTGCCTTGCCCGTTGGGCAGCATGTAGGCCACATGCCCGGCTTCCTTCGGCGCCAACTGCCCGAGTTCGTCCTGACATAGCAGCAAGTCCGAATGAAGCGCCGCGGTGCCCTCTAAGCCGTTGGCAGTCGCCCGCCATGAGCGTAGGAACTCGGGCGGTCCGTAAACGCTCCCGGCAATCTTCAACGCAGTGGACTTACCGGCACTGGAAGCCCCGCGGAAGTGCAGCCCGCCGCCCTCGGCGTTCACCAAGTGCAGGCACGGGCCAGCGAACGCGGCAGATAGCGCGAGGATCAAGCGCGAGTTCCCGGCGCATCGGCCGGACACTTCGGCGCGCCAGCCGTCCAGCGTGCCAGCCTGCCCGAGTGCCACGCCATCGGGGGAAGCGACTTGCAGAACCACGGGTTCCGCTGCGGTGTCGCCCTCGGCACCGTCCGGCCAGACGAAAACCGAACCATGCCAGCCGGTGCGGCTGACGGATCGGGCGCGGACGGTCGGCCGCTCGCCGGACAGATAGTCCCCGAGCTTCGCGCGTGCCCCGCTGGACGTGATGTCCAGCCCTCGGCGCAGCAAGGCAGCGCGGAGTTCCTCGCCACTGCCGGCCAGCAACTCGCAGGGCATCGCCCAACGGTGTAACCGCCCGTCGCGGTCGGTCCATTCAAGCAACCGGCCCCATTCGTGCCCGCGATCATCGCGAGTGCAGGCGGTGACCCGCAGCGGATCGCAAATCCAGACCGGCGGCGCCGGGACTTGCAGGCCCGTTTCCTTATCCTTCGCGATGCCGCACCAATGGACGCCGTTCCGGTGCCCCTTCGTCCATTCGATGATGCGGAAGCACGGCAGCCCGGCCAGCGGATCGGCCGGTTCCTCGGGCGAGCCCTGCCGATCCTCGGCGAGTTCCTCGGCGCCGGTGTCGGGATCGCCAGCAGCGGGAGCTTCGAGGGCATCCCGTAACCAGCCGTCCAGCGCATCGGCCGGCAGCCGTTCGGCCTCGGCGTCGGCGGCGTCGAAGTCTGCCGGTAACGCATCGCCGCGGATCAGGGCCAGCGCTTCGAGGTCCGCGACCGCGACCGATGCGGCCCCAGCGGCCAGCGCGAGCCGTTTCACGTCCGCGGCGTATCGCTCGCCCGGTTCGTCGAAATCCGGCCAGACCACGCAGCGGCGGCCGGCCAGCGGTGACCAGTCGGAATGCCGCGCGTTCGACGCGCCCCCGCTCGCAGTTGTCACGGACCAGCCCGGCAGCATGCGCGCGGCAGCGTCGGCGGACTTTTCGCCTTCAACGACTACAACCGGCAGATCAGGCGCCGCGGCGAGTTCCGGCAGGCGATACAGCGGCCGCGGCGTCGGTATGCCTTCCCAATCCCAGATCAGCAAGCCCGACGCGTGCCGGCGCAGGGATAACGGTCTGACCGTCTTATCGGGCTTGCCATCCTTCACCGTCGCGTATCGGTCAACGTAGAACAAGGTGCGGCCCTCGGCGTCGGCATATCGCCAGCGCGCGGCAGGCATGCCCAACCACGGGTGACGCTCGGGCGGCGGCGGGGCATCCGGCGGCACTGGCAAAACTGCGACGGTGACGGGCTTCGAGGGCTTCGAGGGCCGCGCCTTCACCGATGCCGGGGCGCCGATGCCATCAGGTCGCAGTTCGGCTTTCGTGATGCCTGCCGCGGCAATGACGGATTCAAAGCTGCACCCGGCCCGGCAGGTCAGCAGAACGCGACCGTCGCGCCCTTCGTCGATTGCCAAGCTCGGGTCATGGTCGGCGTGTGCGGGGCAAACCGCCTGAAATCCGGCCCCGCGCGGGACGGCATTCAGTCGCGTGGCAATGCGTTCGATAGCGGTCATGGACGCACCCCCGACGCGGTAGAATCCGCGCTGCGAGCGGCCCCGCTTGCACTGCCGAAAGTCCCGCCCGGTGCCAGCCGGGCGTTTCCGTCTCTGGGGTCAGCGTTCACCGGCCACCCCCGCGCATACCCAATCGGCGACCCGATCAAGCCCCGTCCAGCTCGCTGCGATGGTCGGCCGGAGCCGACGCGCCACGGCATCAAGCGCCGCGGGCGCCGGGTCGGCATCGTCGCCACTGACCAGCCAGACGCGCGGCC
>Ga0075154_10001988_pt1 | contig 13802 bp, 10 predicted proteins | sample JI71714BDNA_FD_70965 | JGI IMG/M metagenome (GOLD analysis project Ga0075154, IMG submission 70965) | Wastewater effluent complex algal communities from Wisconsin, to seasonally profile nutrient transformation and Carbon sequestration -... | ecosystem: Engineered > WWTP > Effluent > Algae... | reverse complement strand
GAGGGTGTGAACATCCTGGCCAACGCCGTGAAAGTGACCCTGGGCCCCAAAGGCCGCAACGTGGTGCTCGAGCGCTCCTTCGGCGCCCCCACCGTGACCAAGGACGGCGTGTCCGTGGCCAAGGAAATCGAGCTGAAAGACAAGCTGCAGAACATGGGCGCCCAGATGGTCAAGGAAGTGGCTTCCAAGACCTCCGACAACGCCGGTGACGGCACCACCACCGCTACCGTGCTGGCCCAGGCCATCGTGCGCGAAGGCATGAAGTACGTGGCCGCCGGCATGAACCCCATGGACCTCAAGCGCGGTATCGACCGTGCCGTGGAAGCCCTGATCGCCGAGCTGAAGAAGGCCTCCAAGGCCACCACCACCAGCAAGGAAATCGCTCAGGTGGGCTCCATCTCCGCCAACTCCGACTCCAGCATTGGTGAAATCATCGCCAACGCCATGGACAAAGTGGGCAAAGAAGGCGTGATCACCGTGGAAGACGGCAAATCGCTGCAGAACGAGCTCGATGTCGTGGAAGGCATGCAGTTCGACCGCGGCTACCTGTCGCCCTACTTCATCAACAACCCCGAGAAGCAGGCCGCTCTCCTGGAGAACCCCTTCGTTCTGCTGTTCGACAAGAAGATCAGCAACATCCGCGACCTGCTGCCCACGCTGGAAGCCGTGGCCAAGGCCGGCCGTCCGCTGCTGATCATTGCCGAAGACGTGGAAGGCGAGGCCCTGGCCACGCTGGTGGTCAACACCATCCGCGGCATCCTGAAAGTGGTGGCCGTGAAGGCCCCTGGCTTCGGCGACCGCCGCAAAGCCATGCTGGAAGACATCGCCATCCTGACCGGCGGCAAAGTGATTGCCGAAGAGGTGGGCCTGACCCTCGAGAAGGTGACCCTGGCCGACCTGGGCCAGGCCAAGCGCATCGAAGTGGGCAAGGAAAACACCACCATCATCGACGGCGCCGGCGCTGCCGCTGACATCGAAGCCCGCGTCAAGCAGATCCGCATCCAGATCGAAGAAGCCACCTCCGACTACGACCGCGAAAAACTGCAAGAGCGCGTGGCCAAGCTGGCTGGCGGCGTGGCCGTGATCAAGGTGGGCGCTGCCACCGAAGTGGAAATGAAAGAGAAGAAGGCCCGCGTGGAAGACGCGCTGCACGCCACCCGCGCTGCCGTGGAAGAAGGCATTGTGGCTGGTGGTGGCGTGGCCCTGCTGCGCGCCAAGCAGTCTGCTGGCGAAATCAAGGGTGACAACCCCGACCAGCAAGCCGGTATCAGCCTGGTGCTCAAGGCCATCGAAGCGCCCCTGCGCGAGATCGTGGCCAACGCCGGTGGCGAGCCCAGCGTGGTGGTCAATGCCGTGCTGAATGGCAAGGGCAACTTCGGCTTCAACGCTGCCAACGACACCTACGGCGACATGATCGAGATGGGTATCCTGGACCCGACCAAAGTGACCCGTACTGCACTGCAGAACGCCGCTTCCGTCGCTTCCCTGATGCTCACCACCGAAGCCATGGTGGCCGAGGCCCCGAAAGAGGACGCAGCCCCCGCCATGCCCGCCGGCATGGGCGACATGGGCGGCATGGGCATGTAATTTGCCTGGCTCAGTAAAAAACCCCGCGGAGCGATCCGCGGGGTTTTTTTATGGCTGCCGTGCGGCCCTGGGGCCGCAGTGTTCAACCCACGCCAGGTCCCGTAGCGCCATCGAAACCCAGCTGCGCCAGCAGCGGCAAGTCTTCCTTGCGCTCCACCCCCAGCGCAATGACGACAATGCCCAGGGCGTGCGCCATGCTGCACAGGCCTTTCAGGAACTCCTGGTTGCCCGGGTTCTGGCTGATGCCGCGTATGTAGCTCGGGTGCACCTTGATGTAGTCCAGCCCCAACCCGGCAAGCTTGTCGCTCTCGGCGAAGCGCTGCCCGAAGTACTCGATACCCACCCGGCAACCCAATGCCTTCAAACTGCGCGCCAGGTCCTTGAAGGCATCGAACTGGCGGAACACCCCGTACTCAGGCACCTCGAACAGCAGCCGTTTGCACAGCGCCGGGTAACCCTGCAGCAACTCCACCAGCCGGCCACGGAAACCAAAGTCGGCAATGGTTTCGGCCGACAGGTTCACCGCCACATCGCCGCTGCCTTTTTGCAGGTGCTCGATGGCCAGCTTCACCACGCCCAGATCGATCGGGGCGGTGAGGTTGAGGTTGGCCGCCATGGGCATGAAGTCGCCCGCCGAGAGCAGCTGGCCCGAGTTGTCCAGCTGCAGCCGGATAACACCCTCCTGGTGCATGGGGGCACCTGCAGCGCCCTGCACCACGGGGTAGAAGGACAGGCTAAGCTGCCCGCCACTGACCGCCTCGGTCAGCAACGTGCGCCATTGCTCGGCCGGCACGCTGATCTTGGTCTTGCCGTCGTCCATGGCGTACCAGCTGTTCATGCCCTTGGACTGGGCTTGCGCCAACGCCTCGTCGGCGCGGGAAAGCAAGTCCCCCAGGCTCTGGCCGCGCTCGTAACGCACCGCTGCCACGTGGAACAGGTCGGGGAACTCGGGCTCCCAGGCGGGGAACCAGTCCCGGAGCATGCGCTCGTGGATGTCCTGTGCGGCTGCGGTAGGCGAATCCAGCGTGGGGCATGCCACCGCAAATTCGCCCCCCTTCACGCGGCCCGCCCGCTGCCCAATGCGGCCGGTGCCACTCTGGTACAGCACATCGCCCAGGTGCTTGAGCAACTCGTCGGCCCGTTTGTGCCCGAGCTTGGCGTTGAGCTCGTTCAGATGCGCCAGCCGCACCAGCACGAGGCTGCCCACAGAACCAAACTGCTCTCCCTCCACGATTTCACGCAGGTGGGACAGGAAATAGTCCCGGGTGGCCAGTCCCGTGACGGCATCGTGGTTCACCTTGAAGCGCAAACCATCCAGCCGCGTAGCCTCTTCGGCAAACATGGCCTTGACCCGGCCCACCATGTCGTTCATCGCGCGTGTGACCGCCCGCAACTCGGGGGTACGTGGCTCCTCCACCGTCAGGAAGCGGCGCTCTGCAATGGCACGGGCCTGCTCCACCACATTGCCCAGCGGCCGGGTGATGAGGCGCACGCCCAGCGTGCCCAGAGCCCCGGTGGCCAGGCTGCCCAGCACGAACCACAGCAGCAGCTCGATGGTGCCTTCCCACAGGCTTTTGTACACGTACTGGTCGTGGCTGGCCAGAGTCAACGTTCCGTACTGGATCCAGCCGTCCTGGATCATCGCCCGCCCCGGCTCCGCATGGATGGGAATGAGATTGGCAAACCAGCGTGGCGCGCCCACCAGCTCGCCCTCGAACACCTTCTCCACCAGCACCTCCCCGGTGGGGGAAGTGATGCGGATGAAACGGTAGTGGCCCGCGTCAAACTGCGCCGAGACCTGCAATTCCACCGTGACCGGGTCTTTGTCCAGCTGGGTCAGGGAGAGCGCCAGCGAGGTGGCGTTGTCGATGTTCTTCACCTGCAGCTGCTGCTCCAGGTAATGCCGTGCCGACAGCACGCTCACCACCAGGCTGCCGCCGAAGGCCACGGTCATGACCAGAATGATGGCGATCCACAGTTGTTTGGCTAATGACATGGCTTCTATCCTCGGTAGTAACTCTCAGGGGCCTGCTCACAGGCCCTCTTCTTTCATGCGGTCCAGCACTCCGCGCCAGCGGGACAGGCGGGCGGTGGGGTCGGCAGAGGGCTGCGCGGCTCCGGCCACCCACAGGCCTTCGCTGTTGAAGCTGAACACCGGACTCAGGTCCGAGCGCCGGGAGGCCGGGCGCACGCTGGTGATCAGGTTATCCAGAATCTGGGGTTCGGCGGCCGGCTCGGGGTAGTAGCCCAACACCATGTGTGCCTCGGTCTTGGCCCCCACGGTGCGCGCGCGCACGTAAATCAGGCGCAGCTTCTCGTTGGGTACCCCCATGAGCAACAGCGTCATGTACTTGGCTATGGAGTAGTCCTCGCAGTCGCCCGTGCCGCGACCCATGAACTCCAGCGGCGTGGCCCAATAGTCGTTTTCTTTCCAGACCACCGGGTCGAGCTCATAGATGATGCGGCGGTTGAAAAAGTCGTTGACCACGCGCAGCTTGTCCAGGTCGGTGGCATTGCTGTGCTCTGCCATCAGGGCCCGCCATGCCGCCACCGTTTCCGCGGCGCTCGCACCATAGCGCTCCTGGGCCAGTGTCTGGGTGCGGTCCAGATGCGGCGATGCGGTAACCAGGGTGTAGCCGAAAACACACACCGCCAGCGCGAGCGCGCCCCTGCGCAACCAACTCGCGGCGGAGCCCATACGGACATGGAAGTCACCCGCGCGGGTTCTGCCAGCCCACGCCGCAACCCCCACTGCAGCGGCACACCCCAGGGTGCTGCGCTGTGGTCTCCAACCGGGGGCTTCGGGTTTACCCATGGTGCGCTGCCGTTCACTCGCTGCGCGGCGCTGCGCCGCACTTGCCAGAGCAGATTCTGCTCATCTGCCAGTTTACACACACCACTCGGCAGATCGACCCCCGCGGAGGTGCCGGATGGCTTCCGCTGCGACAGCGAAACTGCTACATTGGCTGTGCTTTTCGCTGCCAGCCGGGCTCTCTCCTGGCAGGGCCTACAGGCGCTAGCCTGGCCACGGCGCCCCACCACACGGGCAAAGCGATTGGTATTTGTTGATCTCAACGCCGGGGAAGCCCCGGCCGAAGCTCCGGCCTAAGAGGCCCCAAAGGGAAGACATGAAGACGAACCGATTGACCACCATTGCACTGGCCGCGCTGCTGTTGTCGGCCGGCCTTGCCAGTGCCCAGCAGTTGCCCGCTCCCATGGTGGAAGCCGCGCGCAAGGCGGTAGTGAGCAACCCCGAAGTCCAGGAACGCTGGCATGCCTTCCGCGGCTCGGACGCACTGCGCGACGTAGCCCGCTCCGGAGCGCGGCCCCGCGTCGACCTGGATGCCGGTGTGGGCCGTGAATGGCAGGGACGCCAGGGCCAGCCCAACACCAGCTTCAACCGCAGCAGCGCCACGCTGGCCCTCAACCAGATGCTGTTTGACGGCTTCTTCACACGCAACGAGGTAGCCCGCCTGGACCACGCCAAGCTGGTGCGCTATTACGAGCTGCTGGAGATCTCCGAGACCGCCGCGCTGGAAGCGGTGCGTGCCTACGCCGATGTGGCGCGTTTCAGCGAACTGGTGGAAGAAGCCACCGCCAACTTTGTCGAACACAAGGTCATCAACGACCAGATCGTTGAACGCGTAGGCGCCGGGGTTAGCCGCCGGGTGGACGTGGAACAGGCCACTGGCCGCCTGGCACTGGCCGAGTCCAACCTGTTGACCGAGGTGGCCAACCTGCACGATGTCAGCGCGCGTTACCTGCGTGTGGTGGGCGAAAAGGCGCCCGCTACGCTGCCCGTCATCGAAGAAGGCGTGAGCATTGCCCCGCTGCCCGCCTCCCCCAAAGACGCCCTGACCAGCGGCGTGCCCAACAACCCGGCCGTGAACGCAGCGTTCGAGAACCTGAAGTCGGCGGGATTTGGTATCGAGACCGCCAAGGCCGGGTACTGGCCACGGGTGGATTTCCGCGTGCGTCAGACCTGGGACCGCAACCTCGACGGCATTCGTGGCAACAGCACCGAATCCGCCGTGGAAGTCATCATGAACTACAACCTCTACCGTGGCGGCGCCGATCAGGCACGCGAGCGGCAGGCCCTGGAGGGCAACGAGGAAGCCCGGGCGCTGCTGGAGCAGGCTTGCCGCAACGCTCGCCAGAACATTTCCATCGCCTACAACGATGTGGTTCGTCTGAAAGAGCAGTTGGTCTACCTCGATCAGCACCGCCTGTCCACGGAAAAAGTCCGCGAGGCCTACCGCCAGCAATTCGACATTGGGCAGCGGACCCTGCTGGACCTGCTGGACACGCAGAACGAGTACTTTGAAGCCAGCCGCGCCTACACGAATGCCAAGTACGACTACCTCATTGCCGAGGCGCGTACGCTGGCCAACATGGGCATGTTGACCAACGCCCTGAGCGTGGTGCGTGAAGACCTGCCGTCCCCAAGCGATGCCGGCCAGGACCGTGGCCCACTGGACCCTGCCCAGCTCTGCCCGGTGGACTTCCCTGAAGCCATGGCCATTGACAAGGTGAAGCTGGTGGCCGATGCCCCGCCACGTGCCCGCGCTGTAGCCGCGGCACCGGCTGCTGCGGCCGCCAGACCCGCTCCTGCTGCAGCCCCTGAGCGCACCACCCTTTCCGCCGATACGCTCTTTGACTTCGACCGGTCCGTGCTCAAGCCCGAGGGCCGCGCCAGCCTGGATGCGCTCATCTCCCGCATCCGCGGCATGAACGTCGAGGTGGTGGTCGCCGTGGGCCACACCGATGGCCTGGGATCCGACGCCTACAACAACCGCCTGTCTCTCGCCCGGGCAGAATCTGTGAAGGCCTACATGGTGAACCAAGGCATCGCAGCCAACCAGATTCGCACCGAAGGCCGCGGGGAAACCCAGCCTGTGGCCACCAACGACACCGAAGAAGGCAGGGCCATGAACCGCCGAGTGGAAATCCAGGTGATTGAAGCCAAGCGCTGATCCCACCGCCTGAACGCCGTACCAGCCGGGCCCCTTCTCCAGGGGCCCGGCTTTTTTCTGGCCGCAGGAAAAAGCAGGTTTAGATTGCGGGCTTAGAAAAGCGGGCTTAAACAGAATATAAGCATTGAGTGTTTCCACCAATGTGGGCTGAACCAAACCGGCCTACCCTCGGACTTTGCGGTCGTGTTAACTTAGCCATTGGCCTTATCCATGGGCCGGCTACCGCCTTATCCCTTTTCGCAGGAGTTATCCCATGACGCTTTCCACCACCCGCCGCCAAGCCCTCAAGACCACTGGAGCGTTGGCCACGCTGGTTTCGCTGGGCATCGTGACGGCCCAGCAAGCCCACGCTGCCGGGCGTGCCGGCTTCGAGGCCAAGAGCCTGCAGGACGCCATCAAGGCCGTTGGCGGCACGGCCGCCGCCAACGACCAGGTCACCATCGTCTCGCCCGACATTGCCGAGAACGGTGCCGTGGTGCCCGTGGGTGCCGTGAGCAAGCTGCCCAACACCACCGAGATTTACCTCATGGTGGAGAAGAACCCCACGCCGCTGGCGGCGGCCTTCATGATTCCGGCCGGTACCGAGCCCGACGTGCAGACCCGCCTGAAGATGGGCCAGAGCACCAACGTGGTGGCGGTGGTGAAAGCCGACGGCAAGCTGTTCTCGGCCACCAAGGAAACCAAGGTCACGCTGGGCGGCTGCGGCGGCTAAAAGCTGCCCCCTAGAGTCACTCCCCAGCACCCCCATTCCCAATACAAGGAGAAACAACCATGGCAGATCCGATGCGCATTCGCGCCGCCGAAGCCGCAGGCATCACCACCGTGCGCGTACTGATGTCCCACCCGATGGAAACCGGCCTGCGCAAGGACTCGGCGGGCAACACGATTCCGGCGCTGCACATCACCGATGTGGTGGCCACGCACAACGGCAAGACCGTGCTGCAGGCCGAGTGGAGCGGCGCGGTATCGCAGAACCCGTTCCTGGCGTTCAAGTTCAAGGGCGCGGCCAAGGGCGAGAAGGTCAGCGTGAAGTGGACCGACAACAAGGGCGATACCCGCACCGACGAGGCCACCATCGCCTGATCCGGGGCTGGACCCGGCCATGTGCCCTGGCTGGGGTCAGCGTTTGCGCAGCCCCAGCCACATCACCGTAGCCACCACCAGCAGGCCTCCGCCCACCTGGATCGGGGCAATGGTCTGGCCCAGCAGCAGCCAGGCCAGCACCAGAGCAAAAATCGGCTCCACGTTCATGATGGCCGAATTGCCCACCACGCCCAGCCGTGGCAATAGGGTGAACATCACGGTGAACGCCGTCCCATACAGCAACGTCAGGCCCAGCAGGCCCCACCACCCCGGGGCGGCCGTGGGCCACTGAAGGCCACCCTGTGTGGCAGTGGCCGTCAGTGCAATCAGTGCCACCAGGCCCATGGTGGTGGCGGTGCGCACCCGCCCATCCACACTACCCGCTTCGTGCTGGGTAAGCACCAGCGCCAGCCCGAAGGTGGCCGCCGCTCCCATGGCAAAGGCCACGCCCACGCCAATGGCGCTCCAGTGCCCGGCAGCCCCCAGCCCCGAAGACGCGCCCAGTACATCGAGGGCCAACGCCAACCCCAGCAGCAACAGCGGCATGGCGCGCAGCACCCGCGGCTCCGGGCGGTGCCGGTAGACGGCCCAGGCCCAGAAAGCCGTCCAGAGCGGGTAGGTGTTGAAGGCCAGCAGCGCCAGCGCTACCGGCAGCCGCGCCACGGAGGCATACAGGAACAGGCTCTGTGCACCCACCAGCATGCCTATGAGCGGCAAGAATCTGCGCTGGCGCGCGGTGAACTGCACCGGCACGTGCATGAACCACACCAGCAGCGCCACCACCAGCGCCGTGACACTGCTGCGCACAGCCACTGCCGTGGGCACATCGACGCCGTGGTCGAACGCGAAGCGCGCTGCCACATGGTTGGCGCCCATCATGAACGCGATGAGCAGCAGGGTGGCAAAGGCCAGGCCACTCAGGGCCTTGGCAGGCTGGCTGGGCGCACTCATGCCTGCGCCGCCAGCCGCTGCTGAACGTGGCGCAGCAGACCGTCGCAGGCGTCTTCCACCAGGTCGAGCACCTGCTCGAAACCTTCGTTGCCCCCGTAGTAGGGGTCGGGCACCACGGTGGCATCGTGGCGCTGGCAGAACTCGGTCAGGCGGCGCAACTTCTTGCGGTGGGGTGCCGGGCACTGGGCCTCGGCCAGCGCCATGTTGTCCCAGTCCATGCCGAGCAGCAGGTGGGCGCGCTCGAAATCCTCATCGGTCAGCTGGCGCGCACGCAGGTCAGACAGGTCGTAACCGCGCTGGGCCGCGCACTGCTGGCTGCGCGCATCGGGCGGTTTGCCAGGGTGGTAGTTGTGGGTGCCTGCAGAGTCCACGCGCACGCGGTGCAGGAGGCCGGCTTGCGCCAGGCGCTGGCGGAACACACCGTGCGCCGTGGGGCTGCGGCAGATGTTGCCCATGCAGAAAAAGACGATGTGCAGTTCGGCCTCGGGCCCCTGCGCCGAGGCAGCCTGAGCGAGGGAGGAAGCAGGTGGGTAGACGGGTTGCATGGGTTCCATTGTGCTACGTCAAACACTGTGCTGCGGGAGCGACGTTGGCCCGGCAAGACCCCACCTATTCGGGCAGGCAGGGGCTATGATGGTCTCAGACCCCGCGCCAGAAACACCCCCTGGCGCCCCCACAGGAGCGTCCATGAAATTGCTTGTCCCGATCGATGGATCTGAGCTCTCGCTCGAGGCGCTGGACCATGCGCTGCACCTGGCGCGCCAGGGCTTGAAGGCCACGGTGGTGCTGGCCAACGTGCAGGAGCCCGCCACGCTGTACGAAATGATCACGTTGCACGACCCTGAGGCGCTGGCCAAGCTGGCCGCCGATGCCGGCGCCGATATGCTCGCCCCGGCCGTAGCCAAATGCACCAGTGCGGGTATTCCTTACGTGGCCGAGGTGGCTACGGGGGACCCGGTGCCCATGCTGCTGGAACTGCGAGAGAAGCACCGGTGCCAGGGGGTGCTCATGGGCAGCCACGGCAAAGGGCTGGTGCGCAGCAGCTGGCTGGGCTCGGTGTCGCAAGCCATGCTGGAGAACTGCCCAGTGCCCGTGACTTTCATAAAGCCCAGAGAGGTGCCCTGAGCGCCGCTAGCTCAAGTCTGTTCCGGCCAGACCTGGGGGTTTCCATAGCGCCGGAACGCTTGTGGATAACTGGCTGCTGCGGGTAGAATCCAGGGCTTCGGAACGGTTCCTCGGGGCCAGCTATCCACAAGCCCGCTTACCGGTTTTTTCAAGTCCCCCAAGCCCATCCTTAGCCCCGGGTGCCCACTACCGGGCGCTCCCGCCCAGTCCGCCTCCCACCGCATGCCGCCGTCCAGTTCCCTTCCCGTGACCGCCGATTTGTGGCTTGCCTGCGTGGAACACCTGGCGCAGGACATCCCCGAGCAGCAGTTCAACACCTGGATACGGCCGCTGTCGGCCCGTGTGTCCGAGGCGGGCGACAAGGTGGTTCTGGCCGTGGCCAACCGCTTCAAGATGGACTGGATACGCGCCCAGTATGCGGGGCGAATCTCCGCCGCACTGGAAAAGGCTGCAGGCAAACCAGTGGGGGTGGAGTTGGTGCTCGCTCCGCGGGAAAACGTTGTGAAATCAACGCCGCAGCCGGCCACTCTGCAAGATGCGGTGTTTGCCGAACTGCCCGAGGTGCCTGTGCCGGCCGAGCCGCGTACCGACGGGCACAAGCACCGCCTGAACACCGCCCTGACCTTCAACACGCTGGTGGAAGGTACCGCCAACCGCATGGCGCGCGCGGCCGCCATGCACGTGGCCGGCAGCCTGGGGCAGCTCTACAACCCGCTGTTCATTTACGGCGGCGTGGGTCTGGGCAAGACCCACCTGGTGCACGCCATTGGCAATTCTTTGCTGGCCGACCGCCCGCAGGCCAAGGTGCTGTACATCCACGCGGAGCAGTTTGTGTCCGATGTGGTGAAGGCCTACCAGCGCAAAACTTTCGATGAATTCAAGGACAAGTACCACTCGCTGGACTTGCTGTTGATAGATGACGTGCAGTTCTTTGCCAACAAGGAGCGCACCCAGGAAGAATTCTTCAACGCGTTCGAGGCGCTGCTGGCCAAGAAAAGCCACATCGTGCTCACCAGCGACACCTACCCCAAGGGCCTGGCCGACATCCACGAGCGGCTGGTTTCGCGCTTCGATTCCGGGCTGACGGTGGCCATCGAGCCGCCCGAACTGGAAATGCGGGTGGCCATTCTCATCAGCAAGGCGGCGGCCGAAGGCGCCAGCATGCCCGAAGACGTGGCGTTTTTCGTGGCCAAGAACGTGCGCTCCAACGTGCGCGAGCTTGAAGGCGCGCTGCGCAAGATCCTGGCTTATTCGCGCTTCAACCAGAAAGACATTTCCATCCAGCTGGCGCGCGATGCGCTGAAAGACCTGCTGTCCATACAGAACCGGCAGATCAGCGTGGAGAACATCCAGAAAACGGTGGCCGATTTTTACAAAATCAAGGTCGCCGACATGTATTCCAAGAAGCGGCCGGCCAGCATTGCCCGCCCGCGCCAGATTGCCATGTTCCTGGCCAAGGAGCTGACGCAGAAAAGCCTGCCCGAGATTGGCGAGCTGTTTGGCGGGCGCGACCACACCACGGTGCTGCATGCGGTGCGCAAGATTGCCGCCGAGCGCCAGCAACTCACCGAACTCAACCAACAACTGCATGTGCTGGAACAGACGCTGAAAGGCTAGATACGCTCCTCAGAGACCCGAGGCTCCGGGTTGAGCGGCAGCTGCCTTTTTACGGGTAGCGCCCGCAAACCGGCGACAATGTCACCCAGCGAAAAACCACCCCTACCCACGGCACCACGCCACCACGCCCACAAGGAACGGAAGTCAAGCCATGATCGTTTTCAAGTCGACCCAGGACCAGGTGCTTGCCGCGCTGCAGGCGGTGTCGGGCATTGTCGAGCGCCGGCACACCCTGCCCATCCTGGCCAACGTGCTGCTGCGCAAGACCGGCAACGCCATCCAGCTGACCACCAGCGACCTGGAAATCCAGATCCGCACCCAGGCCGAACTGGGCGGGGACGACGGCAGCTTTGCCACCACCGTGGGCGCGCGCAAACTCATCGATATTCTGCGCACCCTGCCGGCCGACCAGTCGGTGAGCCTGGAGTCGGTGCAGAACAAGCTCATCCTGAAGGGGGGAAAAAGCAAGTTCACCCTGCAAACCCTGCCCGCCGAGGATTTCCCGCTGGTGCAGGAATCGGCCAGTTTTGGCCCCGCCTTCAGCGTGCCGCAGAAGACCCTGAAAAGCCTGCTGGGCCAGGTGTCCTTTGCCATGGCGGTGCACGACATCCGCTACTACTTGAACGGCATTCTGTTTGTGGCCGAAGGCAAGAAGCTGAGCCTGGTGGCCACCGACGGACACCGGCTGGCCTTTGCCAGTGCCGAAATCGATGTGGACATTCCCACCAAGCAGGAAGTGATTCTGCCGCGCAAGACGGTGCTGGAAATGCAGCGCCTGCTGAGCGACAAGGAAGGTGCCATTGAAATGCGCTTTGCCACCAACCAGGCCAAGTTCAGCTTCGACGGCATGGAGTTCGTCACCAAGCTGGTGGAAGGCAAGTTCCCGGACTACAACCGCGTCATTCCGCGCAACCACCACAACATCGTGGTGCTGGGCCGCACGGCGCTGCTCTCGGCGCTGCAGCGCGCAGCCATCATGACGAGCGAGAAGTTCAAGGGCGTGCGCCTGAATGTGGAGCCGGGCGCTCTGCGCGTGGCCGCCAACAACGCCGACCAGGAAGAGGCGGTGGACGAACTCGATATCGAGTACAGCGGCGACACCATCGAGATCGGCTTCAACGTGAGCTACCTGATCGATGCGCTGGCCAACATGAGCCAGGATATGGTGCGTGTGGAACTGTCCGATGGCAATTCTTCGGCGCTGCTCACCATTCCCGACAACGAGCACTTCAAGTACGTGGTGATGCCGATGCGGATCTGATTCCGCCCGCCAGCACGCACACTTTGCCAACCCGCGACCCTTCGCGGGTTTGGTCATTCAAGAGAGCAGAGAAACAGCAGACCATGAGCGAAGACCACACGCATTCCAGCAACATCAGCGACCCCCAAGCCACCAAGGCCGTGGCCTCGGGAGACGCTTATGGCGAAGGCTCCATCCAGATCCTGGAGGGGCTGGAGGCGGTGCGCAAGCGCCCGGGTATGTACATTGGCGATACGTCCGATGGCACCGGCTTGCACCACCTGGTGTTCGAGGTGGTGGACAACTCCATCGACGAGGCACTGGCCGGGCACTGCGACGACATCGTGGTCACCATCCACACGGACAACTCCATCTCCGTGACCGACAACGGGCGTGGCATTCCGCCCAATGTGAAGATGGACGACAAGAACGAACCCAAGCGTTCGGCGGCCGAAATTGCCCTGACCGAACTGCACGCCGGTGGCAAGTTCAACCAGAACAGCTACAAGGTATCGGGCGGTCTGCACGGCGTGGGCGTGAGCTGCGTGAACGCGCTGAGCAAGTGGCTGCGCCTGACGGTGCGCCGCGACGGCAAGGTGTATGCGCTGGAGTTTGCGCGCGGTGCGGTGCAGAACCGGCTGCTGGAAACGGTGAACGGGTTCGAGGTGTCCCCCATGCGCGTGGTGGGTGCCACCGAGAAGCGCGGCACCGAGGTGCACTTCCTGCCCGACACCGACATCTTCCAGCAGAACTACGACTTCCACTACGAGATTCTGAGCAAGCGGCTGCGCGAGCTGAGCTTCCTGAACAACGGCGTGCGCATACGCCTGAAAGACGAGCGCACCGGCAAGGAAGACGACTACTCTGGCGCAGGCGGCGTGAAGGGCTTTGTGGAGTTCATCAACCAGGGCAAGAAAATCCTGCACCCCACGGTGTTCCATGCCATGGGCGAGCGGCCGGCCGAGACCTACGGCGGCATTCCGGGCACCTACATTGGCGTGGAGGTGGCCATGCAGTGGAACGAGAGCTACAACGAGAACGTGCTCTGCTTCACCAACAACATTCCCCAGCGCGACGGTGGCACCCACCTGACCGGCCTGCGCGCGGCCATGACCCGCGTGATTGGCAAGTACATCGAACAGAACGAACTGGCCAAGAAGGCCAAGGTGGAAGTCACTGGCGATGACATGCGCGAAGGCCTGTGCTGCGTGCTGAGCGTGAAGGTG
>Ga0075154_10001987_pt1 | contig 13803 bp, 8 predicted proteins | sample JI71714BDNA_FD_70965 | JGI IMG/M metagenome (GOLD analysis project Ga0075154, IMG submission 70965) | Wastewater effluent complex algal communities from Wisconsin, to seasonally profile nutrient transformation and Carbon sequestration -... | ecosystem: Engineered > WWTP > Effluent > Algae... | reverse complement strand
TGGAAGTTGGCTCAACCGTTTCGTTACATGGCTCACAATGGCGAAATCAATACATTACAAGGCAACTTAAATTGGTTAAAAACGAGTGAAAAAGGATTTACATCGCCCTTCTTTAGCAAAGAAGATATGGATATGTTATTGCCAATTATTACTGAAGGGCAAAGTGATAGTGCTTGTTTAGACAATATGATTGAATTACTTACTTTATGTGGACGATCGTTACCTCATGTAATGATGATGTTAATTCCTGAAGCATGGGATGGTGATGACAAAATGGATCCAATAAAAAAAGCTTTTTATGAATTTCATGCTGCTATTCAAGAACCTTGGGATGGTCCAGCTTCAATTTCATTTACCGATGGAAAAATTATTGGTGCAACATTAGATAGAAATGGTTTACGTCCATCTCGTTATTGTGTTACAAATGATGATAGAGTGATCATGGCAAGTGAAACAGGAGCTTTACCAATTGATCCAAGTATCATTATAGAAAATGGACGATTACAACCAGGCAAAATGTTTGTGGTTGATATGGAACAAGGTAGAATTATAAGTGACAATGAATTGAAAGGAAAAATTTGTTCTCAAAAACCTTATGGAGAATGGCTCAATAAATACAAAATTCGCTTAGAAGAATTGCCTGAACCTAGAGTTTCATTTACACATTTAGAACACGATCAAGTATTTAAATATCAAAAAGCATTTGGCTATTCAACTGAAGATTTAGAAGTAATTATTGCACCAATGGCAATTGATGGTAAAGAGCCTATTGGTTCTATGGGTACTGATGCACCATTAGCAATTTTAAGCGATCAACCCCAACATTTAAGTGCATATTTTAAACAATTATTTGCTCAGGTTACCAATCCACCCATTGATCCAATTAGAGAAAAATTGGTAATGAGCTTAGCTGCATTTGCTGGTAACGTTGGCAATATTTTAATTGAAGATGCATTGGCTTGTCATAGTGTGGCTTTAAAACATCCTGTTTTAAACAACCACGAATTGGAGAAAATTAGAAGTATTGATACAGGCATTTTTCAAGCCAAAACTTTACAAACATATTTCATGGCCGACGGAAGGCCAAATTCTTTGCAAAAAGCTTTAGATAGGCTTTGTCGTTATGCTACAGATGCAGTTGAAGATGGTTTTGAGGTTTTGATATTAAGTGATAGAGCAATTGATAGTGACCATGCTCCTATCCCATCTTTATTGGCAGTGGCTGCTGTGCACCATCATTTAATTAGAAATGGTTATCGTGGGCAAGTGGGAATTATTGTTGAGGCTGGCGATGTTTGGGAAGTTCATCATTTTGCATGTTTAATTGGTTTTGGTGCAACTGCAATCAATCCATATTTGGCTTTATCTACTATTAGAGATATGAAATTAGATGGCAGAATTAAAGTAGAAACCGATATAGAACAATTAAAGAAAAATTACATTAAAGCAGTTTGCGATGGGTTGTTAAAAGTCTTCAGTAAAATGGGTATTTCAACATTGCAATCTTATCAAGGAGCTCAAATATTTGAAATACTTGGTTTAAACAAATCTGTTGTAGATAAATATTTCACTGGTGCTACTTCTCGTATTGAAGGAATGGGTTTAGATGAAATTGCTAAAGAAGCTTTGGCCAAACATCATTTTTCTTTTAGCAAAAAAAACATCCCAGTTGAACGTTTGCCAGTTGGAGGAATTTATCAATGGAAACGAAAAGGTGAATTCCATTTATTCAATCCACAAACCATTCATTTGTTGCAACATTCTACAAAAACGAATGATTATACAACATTTAAAAAATATTCTAAAACTGTAAACGATCAAAGTGAAAAAGCTTGTACACTTAGAAGTTTATTCAACTTTAAACGTATACAACCCGCCATTTCAATTGATGAAGTTGAACCAGCAGAAAACATTTACAAACGTTTTGCAACAGGTGCAATGAGCTTTGGGTCAATATCTCATGAAGCCCACAGTACATTGGCAATTGCCATGAATAGATTAGGTGGAAAAAGTAACACAGGTGAAGGTGGTGAAGATGAATTACGTTACGAAAAAATGGCAAATGGCAATAGTATGAGAAGTGCAATTAAGCAAGTTGCATCTGCACGTTTTGGTGTAACAAGTTTGTATTTAACCGAAGCTGATGAATTACAAATTAAAATGGCACAAGGTGCTAAACCTGGAGAAGGTGGACAATTACCTGGATATAAAGTGGATGATTGGATTGGAAAAGTTCGTCATTCTACTCCAGGCGTTGGATTAATTTCTCCTCCACCACATCATGATATTTATTCTATTGAAGATTTAGCTCAATTAATTTCTGATTTAAAAAACGCCAATCGTACAGCAAGAATCAATGTAAAATTGGTTTCTAAAGCTGGTGTTGGAACCATTGCTGCAGGTGTTGCAAAAGCTAAGGCTGACGTAGTTCTTATTGCAGGTTTTGATGGAGGTACTGGAGCTTCTCCAGTTAGTTCTATTAAACACACAGGTTTGCCTTGGGAACTTGGATTAGCAGAAGCTCACCAAACATTGGTAAAAAACAAATTAAGAAGTCGTGTTGTTTTACAAGCTGATGGGCAAATGAAAACAGGACGTGATATTGCAATTGCTGCATTATTGGGTGCTGAAGAATGGGGTGTTGCAACAGCTGCATTAATTGTTGAAGGTTGTATTATGATGCGTAAATGTCATGAAAATACTTGTCCTGTTGGTGTAGCAACTCAAGATCCTGAACTAAGAAAAAGGTTTACTGGCGACCCTGAACATGTAATTAATTTCTTCCGTTTTATGGTACAGGAATTAAGAGAAATTATGGCCGACCTTGGTTATAAAACTGTGAATGAAATGGTGGGTCAAGTAGAAAATTTAGAAATGAGAGAAAACATTACACATTGGAAATATAGCAAACTAGACCTCTCTCCTATTTTATACAAAGAACCTGCTGCCGATACTGTTGGATTGTATAAACAAGAAGAACAAGACCATGGTTTAGCCGATGTAATTGATTGGAAATTATTGGCAGCAGCACAACCTGCTTTGCAAAATCAAGAAAAAGTAAAAGCCAATTTCTCCATAAAAAATACGGATAGAACTGTTGGTACAATTTTATCTAACGAGCTAACAAAAATTTATAGAAGTGCAGGATTGCCTGATGATACCATTCATTTTAAATTCAATGGCACTGCTGGTCAAAGCTTTGGTGCATTCAACAACAAAGGCATTACACTTGAATTAGAGGGCGATGCCAACGACTATTTTGGCAAAGGTTTGAGTGGTGCTAAATTAATTGCATATCCTTCAAAAAAGGCTTCTTTTAAACCTGAAGAAAACATCATAATTGGTAACACAGCATTTTATGGTGCAACTAGTGGTGAAGCTTATGTTAGAGGTAAAGCTGGAGAACGTTTTGCTGTGCGAAACTCAGGTGTAACAGCTGTTGTAGAAGGTACAGGAGATCATGGTTGTGAATATATGACAGGTGGCTGTGTAGTAATTCTTGGCGAAACTGGTAGAAATTTTGCTGCTGGCATGAGTGGTGGAATTGCTTATATCTACGATGCAAATTCAACCTTCTCTGAAAAGTGTAATATTGAAATGGTGGATCTTGATAAGGTTGAAGATGAAGACATTAAAGCATTGCAAAATATGCTTCAAAAACATTATCAATATACCTGCAGCACTATTGCAAAATTTGTTTTAGGTGACCTCGAAAATCAACTGAAAAATTTTGTAAAAGTCTTTCCTAAAGATTATAAAAAAGCATTGTTGAATAAAAAGAAAAATTTGGTTACCAGCTAATAATACTTTGGTCATCACTTGTTGCGTCGCACTCTTGTACACTTTGTTCCCTAATGATCTGAACCTTGAAATGTGCGACGCCAGTAAAGCCAAATTGAAAAAAAAAGCTAGTAACAAAAATTGCTCTGCGAAGTCTCTGACTTCGTATGGCTTATGTTCTTTTGAGTCTATGACTCGTAAACTTAAACTTTAAAAATTAAAGTAATGGGCAAAACAACTGGATTTTTAGAATTTACAAGAGAAGCTCCAGATAAAAGACCTGTGGCAGAACGTGTGCAAGATTATAAAGAATATATTAAACCCTATTCTGAAGAAAAATTAAATCATCAAGCTGCACGTTGCATGAACTGTGGTGTTCCATTTTGTCACAGTGGCTGTCCATTGGGTAACGTCATCCCAGAATTTAATGATGCTGTTTACGATGGCAATTGGCAAGAAGCTTATGAAATATTAACTTCTACCAATAACTTTCCAGAATTTACTGGACGCATTTGTCCTGCACCTTGCGAAAGTGCTTGTGTTTTAGGCATCAATCAACCACCAGTTTCAATTGAAGAAATTGAAAAACACATTATTGAAATTGCTTTTGAAAAAGGATTTGTAAAAGCTAAAAAGCCCAACTTAAGAACAGGAAAAAAAGTAGCTGTAATTGGAAGTGGACCAGCAGGTTTGGCTGCTGCTGCACAATTAAATTTTGCAGGCCATACAGTTACAGTTTTTGAAAGAGACGAAGAACCAGGTGGTTTATTGCGTTATGGAATACCCGATTTTAAATTAGAAAAATGGGTAATTGATAGAAGAATAAGTGTACTGAAAGAAGAAGGTATTGTTTTTAAATGCCATGCAAATGTTGGTGTTAATATTGGCATTAACGATTTATTGAGAGAGTTTAATGCCATTGTTTTAGCAGGTGGAAGTACAACGCCTAGAAATTTAGACATTCCTGGTAGAAGCTTGAATGGTGTACATTTTGCAATGGATTTTTTGAAGCAAAATAATAAAATTGTTGCAGGAAAAGATCCTTTTGAAAATGCAGCAATTGAAAGCAATATTTTAAATGAATGGATTAAAGCAACTGGTAAAAATGTTGTTGTAATTGGTGGTGGAGATACTGGTAGCGATTGTGTTGGAACTAGTAATAGACAAAGTGCTACTACTGTAACTCAATTTGAATTGTTACCCAAGCCTCCAGAAAGTAGAACAGAACATATGCCTTGGCCAAGTTTTCCTATGTTGTTAAAAACAACCACATCGCATGAAGAAGGTGTGCAACGCCAATGGGCTGTAGCAACAAAAGAATTTATTGGTGATGAAAATGGAAAATTAAAAGCATTGAAAATAGTTGATTTAGAATGGAAAATTACTGTTGAAGGAAGACCAGCTCAATTTGTAGAAATTACTGGTAGTGAAAGAGAAATTGCTTGTGAGTTGGCTTTATTGGCAATGGGTTTTGTGCATCCTCAACATGTTGGTTTTATTAACGATTTAGATGTTGAATTAGACGAACGTGGCAACGTTAAAGCAACAGAAAAAGATTTTAAAACCAATATCTCCAAAGTGTTTGTGGCAGGCGACATGCGTCGTGGACAAAGTTTGGTTGTTTGGGCAATTAGCGAAGGACGTGAATGTGCCAGAAAAGTAGATGAATTTTTAATGGGAAGCTCATTACTTGAAACAAAAGACGCATCTATTTTGCAACAAACTTTAGTTCAATCATAAGTAAAAATTTTAGACACTGTATTATAAAAAAATAGCTACACAAAATTGTGTAGCTATTTTTTTATAATACGATTGCACTAATTATAACGACTTAATTAAAAGTGTTGCCATTCTTACATAATCGGTATTTTTTGCTTCTGTAGCAATTGTTATACAAGATTCTGCACTTGCTTTAGCACTTACTTTATCACCCAATTCTTTTTCAATTTTAGCTTTCAACAAGAACATCCAAAATGCTTTTGGACTAGTTTCAATTGCTTTATTCACTGCATTTAATGCTTTGTTGTAATCTTTATCCATTTCATAATAAAAATTAGCAGCAGTAAAATAAGTATTGGCTGTTACTTTATCTGCTTGTAAAGCAGTTTCAGTTTGTGTTCTAATTCTATCTCTTACATTGGTAACAATTGGTAAGCTAATAGCAGTTTTGCCCCACATTAAATGTAACTCACAAGTTTCGGCAGTGATGTTTGCAAATTGCATGGTAAATACTTCAACATTTTGCTTCATTTTCATTGGAGCAACAGTTATTCTAACTGCATCATTTTCTACTTTGTAAGCAGATGGTTGATTAACAGTAGTGTCTTTACTAATAATTAAAGTCCACTCACTCTTTCCAGGAATGGTTAATAAACCGTATTTCCCAGGCTTTAATTCAACGCCATTAATGCTTACAACATCTGTAAACTTTAAAGTTGTTGCACCGTTTGCACCTGTACGCCATACACTGTTTAATGGAGCAAGTTCACTACCATCTTTAAACAATTGTCTTCCTTTAATTGCTGGACGAGAATAACTCAATTCAATTTTACCCAAACCAAAATCTTGGTAAATGCTTTGAGTTGAACTTGGAGCAGGCATTTTAATTTGAGCCTGTAAAAATGTACTTGTTGCAATAGCTGCAATTAATAAAACTTTCTTCATACTTGTTATTGTTTAATATGGTTACAAACCTACACTAACAAGTTAAATAATCAAATGTTTTTGATAAATGGATATTTATTACAATTGAACTACCAATTTAACCTTCTTATTCTTCTTAGAATATTTCCATTTGGGGCCTTGTTCAATTATTTCTGCTGCTTTTTGAGCAACTTTATTGTTTTTAGCACCTTTTACATTTATATTGGTTGGTTCACCATTGTTTTTTACTTTAAAATTTATGGTAAGGTTATCAGAGCTTTCATCTTCAATATCACCTTCATTTTCTAATTTTAAAATAGCCAATTTTTGTTCTAAATATTGATTGAACGATTTCCATCCTCCAAGTGGTTCAATACCTCCATTCAACATTTCTTGTTGTGTAACTTTTTGTGTTGCAGCATTCGCCGTTTTTGCTTTAGCTGTACCATAAGCAACTACAACTGTTTCAGCTAAGCTAGTTTCTTCTTTCCCTTTTTCTAAAACAATATTGTTACTTCTATTGGCACTTAGATTTAACTGTTGTTGTGCATAGCCTGAAGTTTCTACAGAAACAATTGCATTTGTGTCTGGCAACTGAACGGAAAAATTTCCATCATTGTCTGTTCTTGCTAAAATATTGGTATTGCTATTTCTAACACTTAATGTTGTTGCTGCAAGAGCTTCTCCATTGTTGTTTAACACACGACCTCTAAACACATTTGGTGAAGCATTCTGGTTGTTGTAAGCTCTTGTATTGTTATTTCTAGTTATTTCGTTATCTGCAATAGAAGGGGTTGCTATTGTTACATTTTTTGCAGACTTAGCAGTTTCTTTTTTCTTATCTGCTATTGCTAAATCATTGCTTTGTTGTTTTCTTAAAGCTTCTTCTTTTGCAAGCAAAGCTTTACTATCTTCTTGCTCTATAGCTTTTGGAGCATTTAGCTGTGTATTGCTTTCTGTAATTGTAGCAGTATTGGTAGCATTGTCTTTTGTTAATCCTGCAACTTCGTCGATTGAAAGTTTTAAAGTTGGGGCACTAGCTTGAGTTGATGGTTTTGTTGCTACAGCTTCTGGTATAGTAACAGTTGTTGTTGTTTTGTTATTGGTTGTTACTTCTTTTGTAGTTACATCAACAGGTGCTTGTATTACTTCATTTGGTATATAAGCAATTGGTTTCTCTACTATACTATTGTTGTTGTTTACCAACCAAATAGTACTACCAACACCAACCATAATAATTATAGCAGCAGCAATACGCAACCATTGTTTGCTATTGTTGGTTGTAGTCATTGTAATAACTTTTGCTGCTTCTTGTTGTGTGCCTTGTATATTTTGCTGAATGATAGCTAGTTGTTTATTTGCTAATTCAAAATTGGTATTTTCATACCCTTCCATTGCATCATTTACCAACGGATCTGTTAAAGCAGCTTTTTCAATTGTATGTCTTTCTGTGTTGCTTAATTGATGGGTGAAATATTTTTCAAAATCGTTAATTGTAAAAGTGGAAGTGTTAGAACTTGGTTGTGTTGAAGTTTGAATTAAAAAATTGGTATCGGCAATTGCTTCCTTGGCTTGTTGCATATTGGCTATTTCAAAGCCTTCAATTGCATCGGCCAAAAACGGATCTTGCAATGCTGCTTTTTCTAAAGCATACATTTCCGCAGCATTCATTTTGCCCTGCAAATATTTTTCAATATCTGCTTTCGAGTAGTTAATATGTTCGTTATTATTTGCCATTGCTTTCCATACAAATTTTAAGGTTCCGCCTGCCATTTTGTATTAGACTTCTCACCTTATTCCATTCAATACCAGTTACTTCTGAAATTTCGTTGTAACATTTATTTTCTAAATAAAACAACTGAATGCTTTTTTTCTGATCGGTATTTAGTTCTTCAATACAATTTTCCAGACTTTGTAAATTTTGTTCTTTTTCAAGTACATGGTCAAGATGCTGAAAGTCTTCCAATTGCATAAATTGACCATCAAATTCTACAGTAACTGTTTTTTTGTCTTTTCTCAATTGCATTAAACAGTGATTTTTAGTAACCACATATAACCAACTTTTAAAATTTTCTACGGTATGGTTTGGGAGCTTTTGTACCAATTCTTGGTAAATATTCATCACAGCATCTCTACTTACTTCTTCATTTTTAAAATACTTCATACAAGTACCAAAAACTAAATCGTTGTAGCGTAAATAAAGAATTGCCAACGCATTTTGATCGAGCGTTTGTTGAAAAGCAACCATTAAAGTTTGGTCGTCTGCTGTTTTATCAATGTGCCTTACAGGTGCCATAAGCCACTAAGATAATTGTTCTATAATATAAATTGTACAACCTGTTATATTTTAATAGTGGCTGAGCCGTTGTTTCTACATTTTTGGCTACAATATTTTATTTCATTCCAATTTTTTTCCCATTTTTTTCGCCATGTAAAAGGTTTATTACATACCACACACAGTTTTTGAGGTAAATATTTTTTATTGCCTTTGTGCATGTTGTGTAAACAATAAAAGCAACCAATGGTTGCTTTTATTGTTGCTTATTTTAATAAAGTGGTACTACTATCAGCTGCAGTTGTGTCACTCACTTGTACTTTTATTCAATGCTGAACAATCTTTAACTATTTTAATTTGCTCAATGCATCTTGAATACGCACCCAAGCTTTTTCTATATTTTCTATGCTGTTGGCAAAAGAAAAACGAACACATTGAGGTTCTCCAAAAGCATCGCCCATTACACTGCTTACATGTGCTGTATTTAATAAGTACATACAAAAATCTGAAGCATTTGTAATGGTTGTTGTTCCATTGGTTTTTCCATAGTAATAACTTACATCAGGAAAAATATAAAATGCTCCATCAGGTGCAACAGTTTTAAAGCCAGTAATGTTGTTAACAATATCTAATACCCTTGCTCTTCTTTTAGTAAACTCTTTTGTCATTTCAATAGATGGACGCAAGTCTGTTGTTAATGCAACTACTGCTGCTTTTTGGGTAATTGAACAAGTGCCACTTGTAAATTGTCCTTGTAATTTTTCCATTGCTTTTGCAAGCACAACGCTAGATGCAGTATAACCCAAACGCCAACCAGTCATTGCAAAGCCTTTACTTAAACCATTTACAATAATTACACGTTCTTTTAAATCGCTGAACTGAGCAATACTTTCATGTTTGCCAACAAAGTTGATGTATTCATATATTTCATCTGAAATAATAAAAATATTTGGATACTTTCTAAATACTTCTGCCAATGCAGCCAATTCATCTTTGCTATAAAAAGTTCCACTTGGATTGCAAGGAGAAGAAAATAAAAATAGTTTAGTAGCAGGTGTAATTGCAGCTTCTAATTGAGCTGGAGAAATTTTAAAACCACTTTCTGCCGAAGTTTGTACTTGCACAACTGTACCACCGGTAATTTTCACCAATTCGCTATACGTTACCCAAAATGGTGTTGGAATAATTACTTCATCGCCTGCTTCTACCAATGCCAACATTGCATTTGCTAAACTTTGTTTTGCACCTGTAGATGTTACAATATTTTCTGGCAAATATTCTAATTCGTTGTCTCTTTTAAGTTTTGTACAAACGGCTTCACGTAAATCTAAGAAACCAGCAACGGGTGTGTAATGGCTCCAATTATCGTTGATGGCTTTAATAGCAGCATCTTTAATATGTTGCGGTGTATCAAAATCTGGTTCACCTAAACTAAGGTCAATTACATCAATTCCTTGAGCTCTAAGTTCACGGCCAAGCTTGGCCATTTTTAATGTTTCAGGCTCGTTAAATTTGTTGAGTAGTGAAGAAAGTTGCATGATAATTAAAATCGGTTGTTAAATAAATTTCTTAAAGTGCTAAAGATAAGCCTTCAAGAAAAATTACCCCCGAAAAAAAGATTTTTAAAAAATAAAAATTAAAAAAATCGCTAACAAATGTTAGTTGTAACGTAGTACAGAAATGCCCAAGCTTTGTGGTGTATTGGGTAAAGCCAATGGAGAACCTTTTAAAACTAGGGTATAAATTTTTGTTGATTGAAAATCAAAGTTGCTTAATGTAGTAATTGTATTGCCTACACTATCTCTTACATCAACATTTACAGTTGCTGAATTTTGGTTGTTGAATTTTACAAAGTTTGCATTGTTTCCTTGATCGTTAAATACACGGTTGCTATCTATTTTAATATTGTTAAAATATAGGTTTACCGTACCAGTATTTTGAGCTAAATGAAAAAAACGAATACTACTTTTTCCATCTGGTGCTGTTGCAATATCATCTTTTACAAAACTCACTTTAAGCTTTGCCAAAGAATCTGTAATAATCATGCTATAATTATTATAGGCATCCATGGTAAAACTGCCATTTGCAATGGTTAATCCAGGAAAAGGACCATCGGTTGCTGTAAGTTTAATATTTGGTTTACCCGGATTTAAGAACATATAATTGCTTACTTCAGGATAAGCAACATCTGTTGTTAATAAAGCCCCATCGCCATACAGTTCAACTTTGGGTGCATTAATAGAACCATTAATTAATTTTAATTGAGCCTTTGGTGAGTTGCTATAATCTCTTGTACAGGCAATACAAAACGTAAAAGAAATTACTACAAAACCAATATATTTTTTCATATTAAAATTTATTTAACCTAATTTTTTCATCAATATTTAATTGAAGATATTAGTAGTTAAGTGTAAACTTTGTTAAATCGGGTAAATGCTTTTTAGTTCGTTTTAATTCGTACTGATAAATACTTTCGCCTAAATTCTTCATAAAGGGAAAACCAATGGTATCGTATTCATATTTATCATCGTTATAAATACCATCTGTATTACAACTAATGGTTGCACTCAACATAAATTCAACCTTATTTTCAGTGTCAATAATATAAGCCACATCCAACATAAAACCATATGCATCGCCAACTTTATTAAAAACCCGAATATTGGGTGGTGGCGATTTTTTATTTGAACCGAACAATAAAAATTTACAATAATTATCCCAATAAGCAACACTATCGTAGTATGGATATGTACTTTCTTTTGGGTGTGCACTCATCCAATGCAATAAAAAATCTCTATCGACTTCTGTAATATTGAAACGTTGTTTTGCAGGCATTTGTTCAGCAAAAATTACAGAACGCAACATGCTATGTAAATCTTCTAAATAAATTCTGTTCTTAATAGAAAAGTTAAATGGCTCGTTAATTAGTTGATTGCCTTTATAATATCCTTTACCCAATAAAGTGGTATAATTTGGAAACTTGGCTTTACTATATTGGGCTGGCTGTTGGTACAACAGTTTGCCACTTGTATCTAAAAAACTAATTGCATTGGTAGCTTTGTTTTGTTCTTCGTTTAAAATGGTTTCCAATCTGTGCCTAATGGCTACATCTTTATATCCTTTTTTAGCAAATGCTTTTTGAATGTATTCTTGTCCCAGAAATTCATATAATCTATTAAACGCATTGTTGTCGCTTACTAAAAAAATTTGCTTTATGTAATGTTCAATTGTTGGATTGCCATTTTGAGCTGACGGATGTGTTAATACCATTGTTTGCTTTGGATAACTACTATCAGTTATCATGGTAGTGCTTTTATCAATTCCATTTTTGCTCAATTCTTGCAATTTCTCTAATGCCAAAAAAGCAATTGGCATTTTAACTGTACTTGCAGGATAAAAGTAATTGTGGTTTAATTGATAGGTATAATCTGTAAACGTGGGTATATTGTTTTCATCCCTATCTATACGAGTATAAATAATTTGAATGTTCAGTTCTTTTGCTCTTGATAACAATGGCTTTAATTGTTCATTCTTATTTAACAAGCTATCTAAAAAAGTATTTTTTTGAACATTGTATAAATGTTTCATTTTATTTTGACTATATAGTTTTGTTTGCACAAAAGGCATTGCTAGCAATAATAATATCCATCTCATAGCTCAAATATAAAAACTCTAATGTTGGGTTAATTGGAATTGTTAAAACAATTTTACAAAAAAATACATTTCGTATTAGTTTGTAGTGTTATAAACAACATAGTTGTTGTTAACTTACGAAAAAACCCTTGTTGTACAAGGGTTCTTAATTTTTTAAATTGATGTATATTTTTAGATAACAGCTTTTCTCAAACGAACCAATTTTTCTAACAAATTTTCTAATAGATGCAGAGGCAACATATTGGCTCCATCGCTTTTTGCAATTGATGGATTTGGATGCGTTTCAATAAACAAACCATCTACACCTGTAGCAATTGCAGCTTTTGCAATGGTTTCAATTAATTGAGGATTACCACCGGTAATTCCACTTGTTTGATTGGGTTGTTGCAAGCTATGTGTAACATCCATAATTACTGGAGTTCCATGTTCCTTCATCCAAGTAATATTTCTGTAATCAACAACTAAATCTTGGTAGCCAAAAGTAGTACCACGTTCGGTAAGCATAATTTTTTCGTTACCAGCTTTTTTAATTTTATCTACCGCAAATTGCATACTTGGCCCACTTAAAAATTGACCTTTTTTTACGTTTACAATTTTATTGGTATCGGCGGCAGCCAATAATAAATCTGTTTGTCGGCACAAGAATGCAGGAATTTGTAAAATATCAATATACTCAGCAGCCATAGCACATTCGTCGTGTGCATGTACATCGCTTGTTGTTGGTAAATTAAAAGTTGTTCCTACTTTTTTAATTAAGTCTAAACCTAAATCATCTCCCAAGCCTGTAAACGATGATGCACTTGTACGATTGGCTTTTCTATAGCTTGCTTTAAAAATGTAAGGAATTTCTAAACGCTTACAAATGTCTGAAACTTTATCGGCAATTTCCATTACCATTTCTTCACTTTCTACCACACAAGGACCAGCAATTAAAAAAAAATTATCAGGATTGTAAGATTGTTGTTTTACTAAATCGGCTAAAAAATCAGGTAACATATTTACAGTTTTATTATCGCCGCAAACTTACAATAAGAAGTAGTTTTAGATGAGAATTATTTATTGGGTTTAGCAATTGTACATTTTGAGTTTTCTGTTCTTCGAAAATTGCAGTCTCGAAGAGCTATTTTATTGCTTTTAGCAATTGTATTTACAGACAGTTGCCAAAGGCAACAGAATCCAATTTCGAGACTACAAGTCTCGAAGAGCTAATCGGCTAAGAAGTTTGGTAACATAAATATTGATTTACAATTTGTGGTAAACTTATAGAAAAAGGTAGGTTAATTTTTTGAATTATTACAATTGCTACGAATCTAAGTATGGGTATAATAAATTGAAGTTGTTTAGACTTTTTATATTAGAGAGAAAATACTAACAAAAGAAAAAGACACCCAGTTGATATTGAAATTTGTTTTTGCACAACAAAACTTAATATTCTGGGAGTCTTACACGAA
>Ga0075154_10001986_pt1 | contig 13805 bp, 12 predicted proteins | sample JI71714BDNA_FD_70965 | JGI IMG/M metagenome (GOLD analysis project Ga0075154, IMG submission 70965) | Wastewater effluent complex algal communities from Wisconsin, to seasonally profile nutrient transformation and Carbon sequestration -... | ecosystem: Engineered > WWTP > Effluent > Algae... | reverse complement strand
ACATGACATTGGATATAACATTCTTGCTGAATCATTATATTCAGAGATGGACTCAGAGGGCAAGCAGTTCAGATTGTTCTAATCATAGAAGAAGTATGGGGGCAAAAGAAAAGGATGACCAATGGAGGGTATCAAAAGGTAAACGACACAAGAAACAGACCCTAACAGGTTGTGAACTGGAAGTTGAATGGGCAGACTCCACCACCTCATTGCCCTTACAGGAATTAAAAGAGATGAATCATCGATGAGCCAGCATTTGATTGGTGGGCCCAACTTACATTTAAGAAGAAGAACAGATTAATAAAAGCATCAAAAAATTGATTGGTAGGGTCAAGATTCAAATTTGGAATTAAAATACCCAACACAGTACAAGAAGCTTTAGTACTTGACAAGACAAAAGGTAAAATACTATGGTTACAGGCAATAAATAAGGAGATGGCAAATGTGAGAATTGCATTTAAGATTGTGGAGCCAAATGACACTGTACCTATCAGGTACACAAAAGTACCCCTGAGAATGATATTTGATTTGAAACTTGACTTCACGCACAAGGCAAGACTAGTGACAGGAGGCCATATGACAAACACACCAACTGAACTGACCTACTCATCAGTAGTATCAAGAGACAGTATTCACATTTGTTTCCTTATCGCTACACTAAACAACTTGGATATTCAAATGACTGACATAGGCAATGCCTACCTGAATGCAACAACCAAAGATAAATGTTATGCAATAGCAGGGAAAGAATTTGGAGAGGATGAATGAAAAGCAGTATTGATTGTAAGAGCCCTATACAGACTCAAGAGCAGTGGAGCAGCATGGCATGCACATTTGGCAAGCAGCATCTTAGATGTGGGATTCAGTTCCTCTTTAGCAGATCCAGATGTGTGGTTGAGAGCAGCCAACCACATGGATGGTAGGACTTACTATGAATATCTCCTAGTATTTGTGGATGATATAGTCATCATTAGTGAAAGAGATACTACAACAGATGAAGGAGTCATATGGATACTTGCTAAAGGACATTGGAGAACCAATAAGTTATTTAGGAGCTGATGTAGGATGGCAACAGGGGTCATAAGGCGACATATGGTTCCTCTCACACAACACATATGTGAACAAAGCTATAACGTCAGTAGAAGGAAGATTTGGATCTCTCAAGACCATGTTTGGGCAAAGCACGTGCAATACACTGCACCCACTACATTTCACCCTGAATTAGATAACACTGCATTCCTGGGGATGGATGAAACCCAACTATATCAAAGCTACATTGGTATATTAGGTGGGCAATTGAGCTGGGACAAATAGACATAACCCATGTTACAGCCACACTGGCTAAGTTCATGAGTAACCCATGCAAAGGACACCTAATAGCAGTTATAAGAGTATTAGCATACCTGAAGAAACAGACGACTTAATCATTGACAGTGACAACACAAACAATGGGTATAGAGATAATATATCTCAGCAACACTGGTCACAGTTCTATGAGGATATAGAGGAAACAACACCTGCCAATGCACCACCACCCAGGGGTCAGGCAGTAAAAATCAATATGTTTTGTGATGCAGCACATGCCACAGACCTCATTACAAGGAGATCAACCACAGGCATAATATTCTTCCTATTTAACACACCAATCATATGGTATGCCAAATGACAAAACACTATTGAAATTAGTACATTGGATCAGAATTTGTTGCGCTGAAAATCGCATCTGAGTTGAATGATGCATTATGTTACAAACTAAGGATGTTTGGCATACCAATCACAGAACCAACAAAGACCTATTGTGATAACGAAAGCGTGGTAAAAAATGCTACAATTGTGACTTCAACACTGGCCAAAAAGCATAACTCCATTGCATATCATAAAGTCAGGGAATGCATGGCACAAAAATCAATTGAAATACATTTAATTTGGAGCAAAGGAAATATAGCCGATTTCCTCACTAAATTTCTACTCACGCACAGCACGACATGTGTTTCAATGCCACTATTTGGTGTCAAAGGCCACAACATGACTCATATTCGGCCCCTCAGGGGACTGTTCAAAATAGGCCATACAACAGGTAATGAATGAACAAGGTAGGCCGCGAGACACGGGACTCGGACAGTAATTTGGACAGTTCAACGGCTGATGATGTAGACCGGAACCAGCAGAGCTAGTAATTGTGGTGGAGTGATCGTAAACTGAGAGGATCATTGTTAAACGTTATAATTTAGGTTATCTGTCCGATTTTCGTCTTAGACAGTGCTTATGAGATAATCGAATCATTTATGATATTAGTTGGGAACTTCATATACATTCGCATGAACTCACTACATCATGCTACTTGATTGTGTTGAAGGCTAGCATTGTTGTGAAAAGCCCATGACAATTATTGAGCGAAGTAATTGTCAATGAGAATTTAATTGATTGAACCAATCAAAAATTTAGTATGTCTAAACAATTCTGCGAGACACTCAGATTACGCTATCATTTTATTTCATGCAGATTATTGCGGTCTCTATTTTATCGTAAGAAGGCGTCTCGATATTCTTTGAGACTCACAATTCAGCAATCTACTACATAAATTTGGATGTCATTGGACATTTCATTTATCGTGAAAATCTCACCTAAAATATCATAATTGACATTTTTTCAAAAACCAAAAGCTCTTCAGTGAAAATTTCCAAGAATAAGATTCTTTAAGAGTTGAAAGCATACAATTTGAGACTATTTCAGGAACAACAATGATTGATACCACTGAAGTTGTGGTGGTAAATGAGTGTATTCAGGTTTTTAACCCCACAAGCTCCATCAATTTGCAAGCAAACCTTGGTACATGGAAGAAAACAGAAAGAAATTGTCAGAAGACAAATTGATTGAACTATTTGAAAAAGCAACCAAGAATTGCTTTGCAAGATTTGATTTCATGTTAATAGAATTGGCTGACGAACACAAATTGTATGACACCTACAATGTTGGAATCATGGTGGCAAATGCTAAGGCTGCTATGATAAGGTATGACATGAATGATGTCTTTATGCTGATTGCAAGACTGTAACAGGTTCTAAGGATCTATTTACTGATTACTTGAACTTATCTGAAGATCAGGTAGCAGCAAGCAATATATTGGAATGCTGTTCAAACCAATCGTCAAAACCTAAAACTCACCTTTGAGTTCATGTTGAATCATATTGCTCGCCTTTTGGAAAAGTGTTTGGAGACTTATGATACCTACTCTCCTGAAAAGCAAGATGGGACCCTATTGTTGTTCATGATAATGATGAAAAAGTTGCTTAGTGATACTGAAGCAGCAGTTTTATTTCTACAAACAAATTTAGAGAAGATTAAATTAGCAGACTATGAAGTAGAGTATGTGAGCAGAGCTGTAGCTTAATTACAGGAGCTGATAAAGGTTTGGATGTAGTACACAAAGTACCTGATGAACTCTCTAAACAAATTATTGGAATATTCCAAACATCTTCTCTCAAGGCTTTCAATACTAAACTTGAGCATCTTCAGAGAAAATGAATGGGAAAGCTTCTTGTCCATCTGTTTCAGCAATTTTGAGACTTGATGAAAAGAGTTATCTGGAAGTAAAAACATCCAATGAGTTGCAAGGAGTACGGAAAAAAGCCAAAGTATCTGTGTTTTTGAACGCTAATCCAAACTGTGGAAAGAAAGGACATACTTTCACTGGATGCCACCAAACAAGACATCTTGAGTCAATCAATTCTCTTCGTAAGGAATATAATATTGCACACATATGAGAGCATCAAATTCATCAAGGCAATAATCAAAGAAACCAACCTCAAGTAAAGTTGTCTCTTCCAGCAAAATCTGAAAACAATCGTAGAGTAAGAGATGGAATAGCAATGTTTTGGCTTTGCAAGACTAAGAAATGGGTTTATGATAAGAAGCATCCTGGAGTGGCATTTGCTTCACCAAATCAACATACTCAAGAAGCTGCATTGGCAGTGGCTCCAACTTTAGTTGTCCAACAACAGCAGTATAATAATGATGACCAACGCAAATCAGCAAGAGAGGCAGCCTTGAGTAATGTTTCTCATGCATTAACTTGGCATTGAGGAACTTTACTAATGTGTTTAGTGAATGACTTGTTCGAAACCCTCTCAATAGTATAGCCCTATACAAACAATTTTGGATACTATGGATATTTGGAGTTATTTGGAAATGTTGAAATTTTTCCGTTGATGAATTTGTTTCATTCAGTACCTCCCACTAATGTTACCCTCAGATGGTTGTAGTCTATGAGTGTATTATGAAGATTTCCTTGGTCATTCATCCATAATTGGAATCATCCCATCTGAATGTAGCTGATGAAACAATCAAAGTTTTACGGGCTCACAAAAAGAAATATTACTATGGCACTGGCGTCTAGTTCATGCAAATTTGTCATGGATCCAGAGGCTTTTAGCCACAAGAAATGAAACAAATCTTCCACAAGCCATTATCACCAAATTAGCATTTGTATCCTCTTGTAAGGCTCCTCTATACTGCTTGTCAATTTGCAAGCAACATAGAAAGAGACCAGGAACATCAATTGAAATAAAACATGCACAAAATTTGCATCTTTTGAAATCCAACCATTTACAACCATGTGATAAGGTCTCTATAGATCAAATTACGTCAACAATTGCTGGACGTCTTGAAAAAGAACTAAAAAGGACAAGTATGTGGGTGGCACAATATTTGTGGACCATGCAAGTGGTCTAATCTATTTGCTCAATCAAGTGACTTTGAGAGCAGGTTAATTCATTTTGAGAAATTTGCAAGTTCATGTGGTGTCCGTCTCAAAAGCTTCAGGGCTGACAATTTCCCTTTACTTCCGAACAATAAGAACATATCTCAGCATGTGGACAGGACTATTTAGGAGTTGGTACACAAATCGCACAATAACTTAATGGTATAGGTCTATGATGTTCCATGCCATCTTACATTAGCCAGGGAAAACAAATTTAGATTCATGGCCATTAGCCATGAAACATGCAGGTTATTTTTGGAACCAAATGCGTCAAAGTGACACATTGTTATTTCGTATGGAGCTTTTCGCTAGAGAGAATCACTTAGCAGAGTGCTTAATAAAGAACACATGTTTGGGGAAGCACTTTCTATGTACATGATCCCAAGTTGCAAGATGGTAGAAAAAAATCCCTAAATGGACCCAAGATCAAGAAGTTTCTTGGGTTTTCAACTCAACATTCAAGCATGGTAGGTTAAATTCTGAATCTGGATACAGGAGCAGTGACTCCACAATTTGATGTTGTATATGATGATCTTTTCACCAAGGTCCCTGTGGATGATAGTTTTGACAGGTCACCATTTTCTGTCAGTTTGGAAACAACTTGCTGTGTCTGGGTTGGAAAGAAGTATATTTGATAATGAAAGTGATTCCAGACTTTCCTGTGATGAATAATGGCTTACAAAGGAGGAAATGAGCCAGAAAAGCGATGATATAAATCAAATGAGACATAAAACTGATGATGGCTATCACTTATGCCAACACCAATGGTTCAACATCCAGAAACTCATGAAGTTTTGTTCACTCCAGAGGGAGATCAAGAACATGATTAGGATTTGTCTGTTCCAGATGGAGACCTAAATCAAGATCTCCATCCCACTTCAGATGGATATCAGCAGAGCATAGTAACAGATTTAGAAACAGAAGGTTATCATGAGGAAGCAACAATTACGATTTAGAGAGATGCAAAATGAGGCGTGTATTGAGGTCATCAAGCATAGCAACAGATTTATAAGCACAAGGTGATCACGAGGAAACAACAATTAGACAATCTCACAGAGTTAGTGTTATTATACCCAACCGGGGATAATTTGGTGATCAAAGTGTCCTGAGAAAGCTGGATTTTAAAGCATTTGAAAAGGAATTTTTCCAATTTAAAGATGCATGGGAAGTAGTTGAAAGATGCCCTTGGATGAATGCCCTTCCTTCTACTTGGGAATTTAATTGTATGCGCCACTCTGATGGTTTTATTTACAAGTTAAAAGCCAGATTTTGTGTGAGAGGAGACAAGCAAGTTCAAGGTGTGGATTTCTTGACACCTTTGATCCAGTTGTTAACTAGACAACTGTACGCTTAATGCTGATTTTATTAATAATCTTTGTAATACACACAGTTCAAGTTGATTATACAGTTGCATTTGTTCAAACACTTATTGACCAATATCCCCATTGGCATACCTATAATGATGGGGAGATGGAACGATAGGACGTGTTTTTTCCAAACCAAGAGGTTTTACCCAACCAGGAAAAGTCCTTTAACTGAATAGTTCTTTATATAGCATCAAACAGTCACCCAAAAATTTCTTTCAAAATATAAAGGCAAAACTTGAACTTATTGGATTTAGATCCATCCCAGATTTTTTAGGCCCCTTTCTATTTATGTCTACGTCAGTAATTTGCTTCGTTTATGTGGATGACACACTTTCTTTTCTTCATGTAAAGAATTAATTCAAGAAGTAAATAAAAATCTTCAACAGAATAGTATGGAGTTGGAAGTTGAGGACAGCGTGGTTGACTTCTTAGGAGTTCAAATGGAAAGTAATGACAAAGAAAGAAATACCAGGTGACGCAACTAGGCCTCGCCAAACGTATTCTTGACAATATGCAGATTGTCCATCTTCCTCTTTAGAAAACCGCTGCTCCTGCAGCCCTACCCATGGAAAAGAGGGAGAAATAGCAGATCGGACATATAGTTATGCAAGTGTAGTGGGAATGTTGGAGTTTTCACAACAGACATGATATTGACTGCTATGCTGATGCTGATTTTGCAGGAATTTGTCAATATGAAGATAAACAAGACCCTAGTTGTGTTATGAGCTGCACTGGATTTTTATTTGCATTTCAGATTGTCCAGTGATTTGGATAAGCACGTTACAGACGGAAATTGCAACTTCTACTATGGAAGCAGAATACATTGCCTTAAGTATATCTATGAAGTGGAGTCAGTTGCATCAAGTGTAGGCATTTTATCTGAGGAATTCACATCCTTCAGGACTACTATGTGCGAAGATAATATGGGTGCTTTAACGCATGCAAATATAGAGCCAGGTCGCATCATTCCTAGTTCAAAATTTTGTGCTTTAAAATACCTATCGTTTCGCACACAACTCAAGAAAACAATATACAAGTACTGAAGATTGATATGAACATAGGCTGACATATTTAAGGTTTAAGGAAGTCACCATTTGAACATGTTAGAAAATAGTTTTGTGGCTGGTGATGAACAATCTATGCTTGAAAGGGAGTGTGAAGAGTCAATGAAAATTATTGAGCTACCTTGATTGTTATGAGTATTTGTCAATGAGAATTTATACGATCAAACCAATTTAAAATTGAGTATGTCTACACAATTCTATGAGACACTCAAATTACCCAATCATTTTATTTCATGCAGATGATTAACATGCGAATGATTGCGGTCGCAATTTTCTCGCTACAGGTGTTTGAGAATTTAAGAGGGCGTCTCGATATACTTTGAGACTCACAATTTCTCAATCTACATACAATCTTGCATAAAATGTCATTGGAGATATCATTTTACGTGAAAATCTTACTTAAAAAATCATAATTTAACAATTTTAAAACTCAAAAGCTCTTTAAAGCTTTTTCTTAGAAACTGTAATAGAGTGTTATTCTACTGCTCCTTTATTCAAGATAGCTAAATGGACCTCTATTATAGTGCTATTCTAAAGCATTCTCAATAGTCGAAAGGTTCAATAAGGAGTTTCTCACGATGTGCTGTTCCTGCCTTAGTGGAACATTCTGTTGCTTCTTGTACATTTTTGTTCTCTTGCGACTTGCTGAGCTGTATTGTTGGGGTTATTTTGTCGTGTTAGGCTTCTTCAATTTTTTCTATGACCGAATTCCTGTTTTTGTCTATGAACACTATGCCTTCAAACTTCTCAGATGCTGATTCAAAATTGCTCATTCATAATGGGCAGAACTGTCCACGCACAAGTACATGTCATGTCAGTTGTATTAATCCTCTCTTCTGTTCGGACACAGTGGTATAAGCAACGCCATATTTTGCTTCAAATAGCTCTTTGAACTTACAATTAAGGTTTCTTCATCTTTTGTCAGAAGCTGTTTTTGGAATGAGTTCTCCGATTTTTCCATACTTTAGGGAACAGCTATTTGTAGAATAAGTTTACCATGATATTTTCCCCTACTTGATACATCGCCTATTTCAACTTTCCATCTTGTTAGTTCCTTTTTTAGTGTGCCTTATTCTCAACCCCTTGAGGGTCTGAAATGTAGTTTGATCTATTCATAACTTTTGCATCGTAATTCAGTGAGATATTAGTATAACTTTGTTATCTCTGGATGTAATTTGATTGCTTTATGATCCTAGTTAACTTCACCATGCCCACATTGTTGTTTATTTCCTGGTACTCAGGAGCATTTGAGAAGTTGACTGTTATAGTTGAGTCACAAATTGAAAGTATGACTTTGTTCAGTGCTCTCACATATAGTTGAAGTAAGCGCTGGCTTTGTTTGATTGATGCAGAACTCCCGCATTTTCTTCTGTTGCGGCATCGGATCATGGTGCGTGACAGTATCTTGGACAGCAACGTCTGTTCTTCCTCTACCGGTAGACACCAGTTCTGGCATGGGTAGTTCTAGATATATGATGGAAAAACGCAGTTTCGAGAAAAATAGAAACTAGCAACTAGTCCATTTTACATGTTTTCATTTTGTAATTTTTGTTTTAGTCTGTAAAAAGATTTTTATCCCTTTTGTATATTATTATACTTTCTTATTTTGCATACTTTCTGGATTGGCGTATTGTGTGCATTCAATATTTTTCGGATATTCTATTCCATTGTAAATGTTTAATCTTCAATTGTTTTGTTTTTCTTCTATGCTTCTGGGATCTCGTCAAATTGGCGAGACTGCTTCATATTATTGATGAGTGTCTTACACTGTTGCTGGCTTTGTTATCCTGTGCCAATTGTTCTAACGTCCTATTGATGTGTTCAGCGCTGTGGCGAATTTTCATATTTGTGGTATGATCTTGCCATTCTAATGAAACCAAAATTGTTGTTTTGTCCAATTTTATAACCATGCATCCCATTTCAGTATCATTTTGTTACGTTTGATGATGTAATATGTTCAATCTCGGTCTGAGCTAATTTGACTCCAATGCTGAGGTGATAGAAGTAGTATGGTGCATCTTGTGCATATAGTGTGTTGCATATTAGCACGTTGTTGTAATTTCCTCTTTCATCCTCGAGTTGCAATATCCAGGTACCCTTAACAAAATCCTCCTTCATCTTTTCTATGCTGATTGAACAGCAGCTGTTGATCTCAATAGAACAGGTATCCATTACATGTGTACTGCTGTTAGCGTTTTTTGAAACTGCAGCTTTATAGACCACTGTGTTTCATGACATCTCTTCATTCTTTTGAATTGGGAATTTATTGGAATTTTGTCTGATGCATCTTGTTCCTATACTATTATTGGATTGGAAGTAATATCTTGATATTCTTTTTATTCTTTGGTATTGTTCTAATGACAGGTCTTTGATTTCTTAGGTCTTTGATTCGAATTATGTGTATTTTTGTTCATTTGATTCTAATGACTTGATGATAAAATAGATAGAGATGCGAAAGCTAGTTACTAGCCAATGCGAATGAAAGATACAGTAGATCTTGAGTCTATAGTAACTCATGAAATCTATATTCAGTGGTACAGTGGCCCATAGTTGATATCTGTGGAATCTCCATCTCAATTTTTACCTCATAAAATTCACCACTAGTTACCACTTTCAGAGCTCACTCATCAGGTATGATGCTTGAATACATGCTAGCATCTGAGAAGATAGTTGGGACTCTTTGTTAACCTCCAACGGTCCATCTTAATCTATAGCCAAACATGATTTTGCTGAGTCCTTATGTCTTCAAAAGGGTCAGTCCATAGTTTGCCAATAGGTCTTTAAAATTTGACATGGTGATGTTTTCCATCCTGTGGCGCATATGCTTGATGATAGTCTTTCAAATAAAATCTTGAGATGTAGAGGGATTCCATAAAACAGCATTCCACTAAGCCTGTTCGTGGCTTCAGCCCACTTCTTGAATCCCCTTGACATTTTGTAATCAATAGATTGATCAGCGCTATCTTAGTTCTGATTACTTTCATATATTTTCTCATCTTATTTTGATGAAATTCCTTGTCTTTGGATCTCAATGATGGATACTCAATCACTTTCACATTTTGTGTGGCAATGACGAGAAAGTAAAAAAGAAAAACATAACGGGAATAAGAACTATAAAAGATAGAAAATAAGAGAGAAAAAGGAAATAACCTAGAGAAAAATACCGAAATTTGGGCATGCTTTAACCCAAATTAATTGCGCATTCAACAGGTTCTGTTATCATGAGTCTTGGAAGCCTTTACCTTCTTGTTCGCATCTGAGTCGATTGTTTTGCTTACGAAATGACCAGGATCTTTCTTGCACTTGCACATGGTGGCACTTCACTGGCTCGTTCTCTACCGTAAATAGGGAAACTTAAGCACCACCAGATGTACAAGAAAAACCACTTTTGGTGCTTTTATACTGAAAGAGGTATTTATAAACTGTAGTATTGCAGCATCTTGCCATACAATACTCATTAAATCACCTACAAGAATTATTTAAAAGAATCACCTACAAGTGCCACATGATGGCGTCAGTCATAACACGCAGCAATGAGTTGGGTGTTGCAGTACAGCCAAGTTGGAATTAACCAAGATGGAAAATTCTGCGTCTAAGAGAAAGTATAAATCTTTCAAAGATCGCAGACAATAATGCTATGTCCTAAATCCTAATTCTCTTGAAGAAGACTTAATGCCACAACCTATTGCCAAAACTTTAAACTAATCAAGGAATTTATGACTGACCATACTTCAAAAAAGGTTGTGGGAAAAATGATTGGAAACTTATGAGAGTTATCCAACTGAAGAGCATGGTTGTCCGTTAATTTTCGTCATTATGATAAAGAAGCTGTTAGTATAGAGAGAATCTATATTACAGATTATGAAGCTGAAAATGTGTGTCACATGGTAAGCCATATTCTGGCTGTATTTTAACAATTAAAAGCAGTTAACAAGGTCCGTAAGGATCTTCCAAAGAAGCTCATCCCTTTATCCAGAATTACCCAACCCCTGAAATCAACAAGCTATCTGCCCATCTTCAACGATGTGCAGTGATAGAGGAATCGATGAATGGAACTGCTCAATTCTCAGAGAAGTTACTTTAATTTTACACCACTGATCTGTGACCAGCATTGGAAAGAAGACAAGTAAAGCACCTTAATTTCTGCTCAAATAACAATAACAATGAATACAACAAACCAGAAGTAATCTGCAGGAAGTGTGGCATAAAGGGGCATACAATGTATGATTGCAAAATCGAATAAAACATAGAATCAATCTGCAAAGTAAGAGTATCAGCAGGATAGAGAGCTTCTGATCAGCATCGTCTCATACGATGAACTTGACACTGAAGAAATTAACCACTTCCTTTTCTTGACTGCGAAGGGGGATCATTTTAGAGTTTAGCCCAAATCCCTCTATTATTCTATGGATATTTAGTTGGTTTCGTGGCAAGTGAATTAGCTCTACTGGTTCTGTATCAATGGTTCTTCCTGGGTTGAATGTCTATTTCCTATCGAATGTTCCTTCTGGTACTCAAGTCAATGCAGAATGATCAGAAACTTTTTCAATAATTGTCATTTTAGAAGTGTAAAATCACCCTGTAATACAATATGCTTCGAATCCGTGTTGCCTAAGTAGAAGATTGCTCTTCAAAAAGTGTTGATCCCGTATAGCAGTTCCAGTCAATCAAAGCATTTAATGAAAGTCCTTTGGCTTTCAAGTCTCAAACTTAACATTCCAGGTTCAACAGGTATCGATTGATTGTGGCACTGAAACTCGTAGCTTTCGTGCGCCAGTGGAGCTCAATCAAGTCATGCAATCTCCACATTTGCAGCATGACAGTGGAATACAACTGGTAAGGTATGTCTACCTATCTAATACAAGTGAAACCTTGCCGATGTCATTGACACGGGAGCTTCCTTATCAATTACTTCAAATTTCAAAAGATTGGATACAAACTTCGTGATGTCTGATGTTTCAGAGTAAAAGGGCTTAGCAACACAGAACATATTTTTGGGAAAAGCACAGTGGAGTGGACTATTTGAGACATGTTTGGACTTGTCAGGACGAGTCAGACTGCAGCCAACTATGTGTCAGCAGCTTCAATTTGTCTCTTCAGTGCTCACCAATATTTCAGTGAAACTTCTTCAGGTTCTTTAATGGTAGTCACTTCCATGTTAAGCTGGTGTTGAGTTATGGATGAGATTTAGAATTCCGGTACAATGCCAGTAGAAACTTACCATTTATGATTTGAGAATCCCTTCAACCATGGGTCTCACTTTTGCTGATTGAAAAGAACTGAGAGCTAGAGCTTCTATTTCAAATTTGCTTACTAATTCAGATAAAACAAATAATATTTTGAGTTTGTCCCAGAAGGAGCTTTTGCATTGGCATTGGAGATTTGGGCACGAAAACTTACAGTGGATCCAAAGACTAATCACTAATAGAACTGAAGACACACTTTTGCCTCAAAAACAGCCACCGGCTCGTTCAGCCTTGCTCCATTGTGTGATGCATGTCTGTTAGCAAATCAATCTTGTCAATGTCCAAGAACTTCAATTTAATGTCAATTGCCAGTAAATCCTTGCAGTTATGGCGAAATCAATTGCTATCTTGTGAAAAAGTTTCTATTGAAAACATATCAACAGTTCCAGGAATGCTTGTACACAAAAAGAGAAAAAAATAGAGCAAGAGAACCTTGTGCGGTTGAAAATTTTGTGGATCATGCTTCTTCTTTTATCCATTCTACTAATCATGTGCCCTTAGTACAGATGACACTGTGAGAGCTTAAAAGTCCTTTGAGAAATTTAATTTTCACTCGGTATTCCACAATCAAACCGTTGATTTCTAATGCAGGATCACACCATCAAAATGTTGTAACTGAATAAGCAGTTTTTCAAACTATTCCAACCTGGGCTCGATAAATGTTGTTTCATTCTTTTTTGCATTGGCCTGAAGCCACTGATTTATAACTGTGGCCGTTTGCAAATGATTGTGCTGTTTATTTTTCGAATCACATGCCAAAGCATGCTTCACTTATGGCGCCTATAGAGCTATTCACAAAGTACAAACTTTCATGTTCGCTTGTTTGGTTATCCTATGGTATTAGATCCCAGGCTCAAAGATGGGAAGCATATCGGACTTTGAAAAGCAGGACCAGTCAATTTCTGGCTATAGACCTCATTCAAATTACAACCACTGGCTCTGTCGCACCCCGATTCCATGCTGTTTATAATGACTTGTTTACCACTGTGTCCTATCTTGTGTATACTCCTTTTACCCAAGTCTTTGCGGAACTCTTTACTTTCCTTTTGTTATTAAAATTACCTTGACCATAATGCCCTCTCTTCAGCATCTGATTGGTTTTTGCCTGTAGGAATTGATGAGCAGCAATGTCAGTCTTGTCATACTCAATATTTTCTGGATATTGAAGTGAAAGAAACATTTCTGGAACCAAATGATGCAAGAAATGGAATTTCGCCTCTAGAGTGATCAAAGGGAGCTAAATCCAAAGAACTCAGTATAGTCCAATGGTCAAGACTGTTAGTCTACAGTTAAAAATCGCGTTGATGATAACATAGTCTAATAAGTTAAAAATTTATAACTAGATTCTCCGATTTCATAAAATCTCATT
>Ga0075154_10001985_pt1 | contig 13806 bp, 4 predicted proteins | sample JI71714BDNA_FD_70965 | JGI IMG/M metagenome (GOLD analysis project Ga0075154, IMG submission 70965) | Wastewater effluent complex algal communities from Wisconsin, to seasonally profile nutrient transformation and Carbon sequestration -... | ecosystem: Engineered > WWTP > Effluent > Algae... | reverse complement strand
CAAAGCATTAACGAAACAGGCAACGAAAGTTTACCAGTTGTACCAATGCCAGCAAGATAAAATCAATTCTATTTTCTTTACAATTGCTATGAATTAAAAAATAAAAAATGAATAAAATATTGCTTGTTTTTTTAACTACACTAATTTTTATTTCTTGTAAAAAAACTGATGATGGCTTAATCAACGATGTTTTAAATCCCAATGCAGAAATTACTTTAACAGATATTGCTTACGCATCAACAAGTACACAACAAAATATGGATGTGTATTTACCAGCTGGTAGAACGCCATCAACAACATATACTGTTATTATGATTCATGGAGGAAGTTGGAGCGGTGGAGATAAAAGTGATTTTAATACAGACATTCCCAACCTAAAACCTTTACTTGGCAACTACGCTATTTTTAACCTCAATTACCGTTTAGCAAACGGTACTACAATTTTGTTGCAACAACAGTTAAACGATATTGATGCTGCAATCAATTACATTTATAGCAATGCAACAAAGTATTCAATCAACACCAATAAAATAGCCATTATGGGTGCAAGTGCTGGTGCTCATTTAACCTTGTTAAAATGCTACAAAGCAAATACAGATGGTAAAATAAAAGCAGTAGTAGACTTATTTGGACCAACCGATATGGCTTGGATGTACAACAGCCATCCAGTTGCGTCATTAACACAACCCATTATTGTAAATGTTATGGGAGGCACACCTACGTCAAGTGCAAGTGTATACACAAGTGGAAGTCCCATAAATTTTGTAACATCAACCGTACCACCAACCATTATTTTTCATGGTACCGCCGACCCAATTGTTCCCATTAGTGAAAGTATAAATTTGCAAGCCAAATTGCAATTGGCAGGTGTAACCAATCAATACATTACCTACACAGGAGAAAGCCATGGTTGGACAGGAGCTAACTTAACCGATACCTATACCAAAGCAGTTGCATTTATTAAAAACTATGTAAAGTAATTTTTGTTAACCAACTATAGCACTACTATGCAACCCAGTTGCGTCGCACTCTTCAACGTTTATACCCTTACTGAACTTTTTATAGAAGCATAAACACACCAAGAAAAATGTAAAAAGGGTATTACAAAAAAATAAGGTTTTTTGTAATTCCCTTTTTGTACTTAGTAGTAAAGAAAATTATCTCCCACCACCTGGGCATTTTTCTTTAATATAATTTGTAATCAAAGTAAACAAATGTTGAGATGTTCCTCGACCTTCATTAATGCTATGTGTACGATTTGGATAACTCATCATACTAAATTGTTTGTTATTTTTCACCAATTCATTAATTAACAATTCAGTATTTTGATAATGCACATTGTCATCGCCAGTGCCATGTATAACTAACAAATTGCCTTTTAAACCTTTTGCATGTGTAATGGCCGAAGCTTGTGTATAATCAGCTTTGTTTTCTTGTGGCAAACCCATGTAACGTTCTTCATAAATATTGTCATAAGTAAATCTACTTGCAACTGGTGCAACTGCAATACCAGTTTTATAAATTTCAGGATATTGAAACATTAAGTTTAAAGTGGTAGAACCACCACCACTCCATCCACTCACCAAAATTCTGTCTTTATCTACATAGTTCCATTTTAAAATTTCTTTTGCAGCCATTGCTTGATCTCTAACATTTAAAATGCCTACTTTTTTATAAATACTCTTACGCCAAGCAGCTCCTTTTGGAGAAGGAGTCCCTCTTCCGTCAAGGCTAATTTGTATATACCCTTCAGCAGCCATATCACCCATATAAAAAGGAAAACCAGCATTGCCGTATGTATCACTAACTGTAGTAGCTCCAGGTTCGGTATACACATAAAAAACAACAGGATATTTTTTTGTACTATCAAAATTATTGGGCAATACCATCCACCCATCCATAGTTACTGCATCTTCTGTTGTAATTTGAATGAATTTTGTATTGGAGTTTTCTTTTGCACTACGTTTAGTTCCTGCTTTAATAATAGTTCCGTTGGTTAAGTTCACCCACTCATCTGTTGGCATAGTTGATATGTTTGAAAAACTATGTCTTGTAAATACACCAGTTGGAGAAATTTGATAACTATGCGTTCCTTTTAAATCTGCAGGAGAAATTAATTCTGCTTTACCATCTCCTTTTAAAGAGACTCTGTACAAATATTGTTGCAAAGCATTGTTTGGCGATGCAGTAAAATACACATAACCATTGGCTTGATCAATTGCACCAAAACCAATCATATCATAATTCCCGCTGGTTAACAAGGTTTCTTTTTTGGTAGCTAAATTAATTGAGTAAATATGTCTCCAGCCATCTTTTTCACTTACCCATAAAAAATCTTTCCCTTCATTAATCCACTCCCAACCTGTAGGATCATCATTGTTCCATCTACTTTTAATATCTATCCAAGCAGCATCTTTTTCTTCATTAATTAACGACGCAAGTCCACTTACAGCATTCAACAACATAATCTTACTTACTTGTTGCTTTCTATCTAATTGCTGAATAATAATTTCGTTTTTATTAGACCACTCCATTCGTGGTATATAATTCTGAACAGCACTTCCTGGCACATTCATCCATTTAGTTTTAGCCGTTGCAATATTTACAACGCCAATTTTGCAAGCCGATGGATCCTCGCCTACTTTTGGATACTCAACTGGCACAGTAAAAGAGTAAATAGAATCGGTATTATTTATCATTAAAAAGTTTCTAATTTTTCTAGCATCAATTTGCCAATAAGCAATGCTTTTGCTATCTGGGCTCCATCTAAAACCATCTCTACAACCAAATTCTTCTTCATACACCCAATCAAAAGTGCCATTAATAATTCTATCTGAACCATCTTTTGTAAGCTGTGTTATTTTATTGGTAGTTAAATCTTCTACATACACATTGTGTTTGCTTACATAAGCAGCCTTACTTCCGTCAGGACTAATTTTTGCAAACATTAACGAAGCCTCTGGCAAAGTTTTACCCAATTGCTTTAAAGAGTTAGCCATTTTGTTGTACACAAAATAATCGCCACGGGTTTCGTAACGCCAAACTTTTTTTGCATTGGTAAACAACAAAAACATTTGTTCATTTTCACTTACTGTAAAACTTTTTATAGCAATTGCTTTTCCGTTGTTGGTAAGTTTATCTTTTTCAACCAATACGGTTTTTGAAAAATCGGGTAACTGATTTTTTGTAATTCCACCGCCTTCATTGGTGTAATAGCCAGTGCCTTCTTTAGTCCAAGTTACAGCTCCTCTTGATCGTTGAGCAAATACAGGTACTTGAAGCAAAAAAATGAGGCCAAGTAATACTATTCTTTTCATTTGGGTTTATATTTTATGATGGTGAAAATATAGGATTGATGGGATTAATAAGAATAAACACAATGAAATTACACAAATGGTAATAAGAAAATTGCCTTCGAGTTTCGTATATTTGATTTATTTAAATTAGGCTAAATGGCTAATAGACAACTATTAATTATATTAGTTTGCTTTTTTTTAAGATTACATTCATCTGCACAAATTAATAAACCAAATCAATCTGAAGAAGCAATTTTTTTATCCTATTTTAAAAATGCTGAAAAAGCTTTAGAAAAAGACACCGCTAAAGCAGCAATTACGATTCAAGGTTTAGATAGTGCTTGCAAAAAGTATGAAGCTGCTTACCCTTTGTATATTGCCAATATAAAACTTTGGCAAAGTTGGTATCAATTCTCCTCAAAAAAACTTCCACATGAATTTAGAAATAAAGGCAACGAATATTTAGCTTATGCAATCCAAAAAATTAAAGCCCACGAAAAAGAGTTTATTGATTCTTTTAGCCTAGATATTTTAAACCTTGGCTTAAGTTTTAACGATATAAATAGTCTTGAAATTTTTAAACCTATTGATTCATTAATACGAAAAGGTTGTGGCAAAAAATATGCTACTAAGACAAACGATTATTCAATAACTCTTTATGCATGGAATTTATTTAATGCCAATAAAGTTACTATTGCAGCCAACCTTGCAGCATATGAAAAAACTTTCTTTAAAAAAGTTACTGCCAACAGCGATGTTGATGATAGAATTGGTTATTTATTCAACAATGCAATAATATTAAACAACAAGTTTACTAAATGGAGAGAAGATAACGATGCATTTGATGTAAACTATTTACAAAATGAATTTTCTATTTGGGTAAAAGCAACTAATAGTTGGTTATATAATGACTATATAAAAAACAATGTAGTTGATAGCAAAAGCTATAACTATGGAAACAGACTTGCTTATATTCTTTTATATCAAAATCTCATTATACCATTTGCAGAACTTTCCTTCTCTAATAACAATATGGGTTTAGCTGCAGTTCAACTAAATAAATACATTAAAAATGTTTTATTTCCTCAAACTGATTATAGCAAAGCAATTGGCAACACCGATTTTTCAACTTATAACTACCTAAGTACTTGTACCAACTTATTATCTGAAATGTATTATAGTATTGGTGAGTACCAGCGTGGCATTTATTGTTTGTATGCTGTAAAGAAAAAATTTTGCTCTACTGATGGAAAATGGATTGATAGTCTTGTTGGAAAAAATTCTATTCAAATGACCTATTATTTTGGCAATGCAAAACACAATGCTGCTCTAGGTAAAATAGAACTTTCTGATGCTTATATAGACATTCTAAAATTATATTATCCTAAACCTGTTAATAGAGATTCTACAACAAAAAATGCTTGGGATGGATACATTTATACAAGAACATTAGAAATTGACTGCTTACAAAAAACAGGAAGATCATTTGCAGCTCAAGATAGTCTTTTAAAATATTATGGAATTATCTATAACAATGACTCTTTGCCTTACCCAGGAAAAAATCATGAATCATATTGGCAATACATTGTAGGCAATACACTTGTAAACGCTAAGGTTTGGGATTTAGCATATAACACATTACGTTATTCAATCGTTAGTAATAAAAAAAATTATTTTTACGACAAGCTATTTTATTACGACTTAATTGCAAACTATATTCAGGCTGAAGTGAAATTATCAAACCGAATAATTAACTGGCAATACTTAAACAATTTAGTTGCATATACAGAGAAGCAAATTAAAAAAAATCTCATTTCTCTTTCCCCCGATCAGCGAATAATTTTTTATGAAAATAAACTTTTACCAATTTTCAATTTGTACCATAGTTTAATTGCAGAAGGATATTTAGATAATGACACAATAACCAAAGATGCTATTATCAGTCAATCAGTAAGTTTAAAAAACTATTTATTAAGTAACAATGAAATACTAAAAGCAATTTTAGCACAAACGCAAAAACCTGATGTTGTAAAAACAATATTAGCCATTAAAAAAAGAATAGTTTTATTTGAAGGAGAAGCTATGTTGCTTGATAAAACTGGTATGTACAATGAGTTTGATGAGCTTAAAGATGATATAGAGGAAGTTTTCAGGTCTTTACTCAACAGAAAAACAACAGACTCTCTTGCTACTTTTGTAACTGCAAAAAAAGTTGCAAGCAAACTAACTGAAAAAGATGTTTACCTAGAATTTATTCGTTTTAATAATGTTTTCAAAGGCGATACATTAATGTATGCAGCAGTATCTGTAAACAACAAAAGCAAAAATTTTTCATTTACCAATTTATTTACAGAACAACACTTAATTCAATTGTTTAAAAACAGGTCTTCGTCTCCTCAGCTAGCTGCTATTTATAACTCAAATCAAAGAAGCGTTAGTATAAAAAAGAAGCCTGCAGATTCAACAACTACCGAAAGATCTTCATCTGTAATAAAAGATAAGTTGGGCAATTTTATTTTTGATTCATTACAAGCAATTTTAAAAGACAAAAAAAGAATCATCTTTATTCCAGATGGTTATTTAAATAGAATCTCATTTGCTGCACTTCAATTACATGATAAGTTTTTATTTGAGCGTTATCAATTAAAACAATTGTCGGCAAACAGAATGTTATTCAAAACAAATAACTCTTCATTCAATAATTTTTTCTTAGCAGGAGGAATTAATTACGATAGAACAAATTGCAATTCAGAAAACAAGTTTTTATCTAAAGATATTTCATGGAATTATTTGCCAGGTTCACTAAAAGAAATTTCAGCGTTGTACAATAGGTTTAACAACAAAATTCCAACCACATTGGTTAAAGAAGATAATTTGGTAGACAGTGTTAATCTTAGCAACTATGCCTATATACATTTAGCTACTCATGGATTTTATTTTGATTCATCTGAAGTAAAAAATTATTTTGCTGACGGTATTTATGTGTTGGATAACATTAAGAAACTTCCTTTACTAAGAAGCGGTATCGTTTTATCAAATGCCAACTGTCCACCAAAAGGAAACACAAGAGAAAATAGATATTTATTAGGCTACGAATTGGCAGCACAAAATTTAAGTAACTGTAAATTAATTACGCTTAGTGCCTGTGAAAGTGCATTAGGAGATATTAAAAGTAACTTAGGGGTAATGGGGTTACAACGTGCAATTAAATTGGCAGGTGCTCAAAAAATGCTCATAACACTTTGGAAAATTCCAGATAATGAAACCGTTGAATTTATGCAATTATTCTACGATTTTTTATTAGGTAAAAGGCTTACCGAAGAAGAATCTCTTAAAAAAACCCAAGAACTCATGAGCAAAAAATATGCAGTAAGTAAATGGGGAGCATTTGTATTAATTGAATAATCAATCTATTTAAAAGAAAATTATTCTTGTTTTCCAAACCTGTTAGTGTAAATTTTTCTAGAAAAAGCTGTTAAGCAACCCTGCTATTGTGTTATTATTACACAGTTATTAATTTAAAAACCCAATTATTTAGCTAATTTCTCTACAATTAACCCTTACTTTTGCGGCACTAAAAATTTAAAAATGGCAGTATTAGTTAACAAAGATTCTAAGATTTTGGTACAAGGTTTTACCGGTACTGAAGGTACTTTTCATGCCACTCAAATGATTGAGTATGGAACGAATGTAGTAGGTGGCGTTACACCCAATAAAGGTGGTACAACACATTTAGATAAACCAGTTTTTAATACAGTTGCCGATGCTGTTAAAAATACAGGTGCCAATGTAAGCATCATATTTGTACCCCCAGCTTTTGCTGCAGATGCAATTATGGAAGCTGCAGATGCTGGTATTGCTTTAGTAGTGTGTATTACAGAAGGTATTCCAGTGCAAGATATGGTGAAGGTGAAAAATTATTTAGAAAGCAAAACGACTCGTTTAATTGGTCCTAACTGCCCAGGTGTTATTACTGCAGAAGAAGCTAAAGTGGGTATTATGCCAGGTTTTATATTTAAGAAAGGTCGTATTGGGATTGTTTCTAAAAGTGGAACATTAACCTACGAAGCTGCTGACCAAGCTGTAAAAGCTGGTTTAGGTATTAGCACAGCTATTGGTATTGGTGGAGATCCAATTATTGGCACACCAACTTTAGAAGCTGTAAAATTATTAATGGAAGATCCAGAAACTGACGGAATTATAATGATTGGTGAAATTGGTGGTAGCATGGAAGCGGATGCAGCACGTTGGATTAAAGAAAATAAAACTAAACCAGTTGTAGGTTTTATTGCTGGTCAAACTGCTCCTCCAGGTCGTAGAATGGGTCATGCTGGTGCAATTGTTGGTGGTGCAGATGATACTGCTGCTGCTAAAATGAAAATTATGGCAGAATGTGGTATTGCTGTTGTAGCAAGCCCTGCAGACATTGGTAAAACAATGGCTGCTGAATTGGCCAAAAAGTAATAGTATTATAAGTATTAAGAAAAGGTCTTTGCAAATGCAAAGACCTTTTCTTTTTTATGTAGCGAACTATTGTTTCACATACTCTGCATAAAATAAAAAATACCCAATTCGTGGTATAGTTTACATGATTTTATCTATCCATATTGCACCTGAATAAATAAGTAACCTTATTTATTCAATTTCATAGGGGGTGCTTATGGCAGCAATGCCATAAGCTTTTTTATTATTTTTTATGTAATTACTTTCTCTTTTGCATCGCAGTAAGTTAAACGTCTAATTTTACTCATCTAACTTCTGTATTATGTTCAAATTACTTTTTTCAGTTACCATATTCATTCTTTCGTTTCAATTGTTGAATGCACAAACAAACGATACAACATTTAAAAAAGAGTGGATACATATTGATACTTTAATCATCAAAAAAAATCAACCCAAGACTGCTTTAAAAGAGGTAAATCAATTGTACACAGTAGCCAAGCAAAAACAATTACAATCGCAAATAATTAAATGTTTGGTATACAAATTGAGTTTAGAAGATAGAATATTTGAGAATAAACCCAACAATGCCATTAGCATTTTAGAAACTGAAATTGGCACATCAACAAACGAAGCAGCTAAAAGCATTTTATACAATCTATTGGCCAATAGATATTTACAATATTTCAATGCCAATCGTTGGAAGTTTTACAATCGTAGCAAAACAATCAACTTCATAAAAACTGATATTGAAACTTGGAATGCAGATGATTTTAATGAAGCTATTGCCAATAATTATTTATTAAGCATTCAACAAGCTCCACTTTTAAAAAATATTCGTTTAGAAACTTTTGATGCAATTGTTATAAAAGGAAATGCCAGAAATTTACGTCCCACTTTATACGATGTTTTAATTCACGAAGCATTGGATTATTTTAAATCTGGCAGTTATTATATAACCCAACCAACTGTTGCATTTGAATTGAATAATATCAATGCACTTGCACCAATAAAAATATTTTTAAACACAAAATTTAAAACCAAAGACACATCTTCTCATTTATTAATTTGTTTACAATTATATCAACAACTCATACAATTTCACATAAACGATGATAATAAAAACGCTTTGCTGGATGTAGATTTAGAAAGAATAGAATGGGTAAACAACAACCTTGTACATGCAGATAAAGAAAAAAAGTATCAAACAACTTTAGAAAGTATTGCCCATTATCCGTTTAGTAAAGCTGCACAAGCCAATTATTTATTGGCGTTAATTGAAACTCAAAAAGCAAATACCTATCAACCTTTTGGCAACACTAGCAACCAATTTGCAAATTTACAAGCATTAAAAATAATTAACCAAGCACTTAAAAAATATACTGACGTAAGTGAAGGAACTACTAACCTACAAAATTTAAAAGAAGAAATTTTAACCAAACAAATAAATACAGAAACCGAAAAAGTAAATGTGCCAAACAAACCTTTTAGAGCATTGGTTTCATACAAAAATGTTGACACTTTATTTGTAAGAATAATTGATGCAAAGAAAATAAATGACCATTCTTATTCAAAGAAAACAACAACAGAATTTGAGATTTATACAAAACAGCCTGCTTACAAAAGTTTCTATCAAATTTTACCTAAAACAAACGACTATCAAACCCACTCAGTTGAAATAAAGATTGATGCATTACCTGTTGGAGAATATATTTTATTAACGAGTAGTGGTGCAAATTTTGTAGACACATTAGATGAAATGAGCAAACAACAATTCTATGTTTCAAACATTGGCTATGTAAAAAATGGAAATGATATTTTTGTATTGAATAGAGAAACTGGATTGCCATTAAACAATGTTGAAGTAAAAGTTTATAAAGATGAATGGGTAAGTACAAAAAACATTTCAATAAAAAAATTAATTGAAACAAAAAGAACCAATAAAAACGGATTCTTCCAGTTAGCTACTAAAGAAAATTACTACAATTATTACTTTCATTTTATTGGCAATAAAGATGAACTTAAAATGAACAGTAATGAATATTATTATGGTCGATACAATAATACAGAAGATGATGACGATGATTACAAAAAAGATGAATGGGAAGAGTATGAAGAAGACAAAGCAAAGATTTTCTTTTTTACTGATAGAGCAATTTACAGACCAGGGCAAACTGTTTACTTTAAAGGCATTGGCATAACTAAAGATTTAAAAAGCAAACAACAAAAGGTGTTTACACCAAAAGATAGCATTAAAATTTTTCTCTTAGATGTTAACGATGTAGAAATAGATTCTCTAACATTTAAACCAAATATTTATGGTTCTTTCAGTGGAAATTTTAAAATTCCACTAAATGTGTTAACAGGAGAATTTAGAATTGAAGCAGAAGATTTTGACAATAGCCAAAAAAGTTTTAGGGTTGAAGAATACAAACGACCTAAGTTTTATGTAGAATTTATTACAGTAAAAGGTAGTTACAAAATAAACGATAGTGTTACCATTACTGGCTTTGCCAAAGCTTATGCTGGCAATAATATTGACAATGCTAAAGCCAATATTACGATTACTCGTAAAGCTAGATTTGTGTATGATTGGTATTGGAGAGGTGGTTACAAACCAACAGTAAGCAATAAAAACATTTTGGATACAACTATTGCTACTGACGCAAGTGGACAGTTTTCCATAACTTTTAAAGCCATTGCCGACGAAAGTGTTGATAAAAACGCTGGCCCATTTTTTGATTATCTAGTTGAAACTTCGGTTACAGACAACAATGGTGAAACTAGAGAAGCCAACACAACAATTACAGTTGGTTACAAAAGTTTAATCTTAAACATTAAATCTCCAACAATTGCTATTGTCGATAGTACACAAACACTTCAAATAACTACAAAAAATTTAGGCAACGAAACATTGCCTGCAACTGTAGATGTAAAAGTATTTGCTGTACAAACACCTGAAAGATTAATTAGAAAACGATTTTGGCAACAGCCCGATCAATTTGTTTTTACAAAAGAACAATACATACAATATTTTCCAAACGATGATTATGCCGATGAATTGAATGATAAAAATTGGTCAGCTACAAAAATTATATTTTCAACAACTATTCAAACATCAGAAAAGAACAATATTATATTGCCCAATACTTTGGGTGCTGGTTATTATAAAATTGAAGCCACTACAAAAGACAAAGATGGCAATACTGTAAAAGATATACGGTACATGCAATTGTTTAACAACAGGGCTACAGCGTATCCTCAATATAATTTTTCGTACACAGTAAACAATTATGTTCAACCAAATGAAACTGCAAATTTTTTAAGAGGAAGCTTAGCTGAAAATATTTTTATTGTTCAAGAAATACAAAATAGCAATAAGAAAAAAGAGCCCAATACGTATAATTTTTTACAAGAAAAAAAAGGGATTCATCCTCTTCAATATTTGACTACAGAAAGTGATAGAGGCAATGTTGGTATTAATGAAATGTACATTATTAACAACAGAGTATACACCAATCATTACGACATTTCTGTGCCATATACCAACAAGCAATTACAAGTAAATTATACCAGTTTTAGAAATAAAACAGAACCTGGTAGCAAAGAAACTTATACAGTAAATATTAAAGGAAATAATAGCGAAAAAGTAGCAGCAGAATTGCTTACTACTATGTACGATGCTAGCTTAGAACAGTTTGTAAAACATGAACTACAAGAACCTCCTATTTGGAAAACAAATAGCTACTACAATAGTTTTTCGTATCAACAAAATTTTGCAAAAGAAATATCCAACAACAATAGTCTTGATGATATTGATAAATTAAGTTTTACAGTTTATTACGATAAACTCATAAAAAACATTACAGAAATTAGTCGCATTCAACCATTGTGGTGGAAAAATTCAAATGATTATGCTTACATGCAATTCGATAACAATAGTAATAATGTGTTGGGCTTTGGTTCACCAGGAGCAAGTTCTACGTTATCTGGCAAAGCAGCTGGTATAACTGTTATTAGTGAAGGCAATGCCAAAATGGAAGAAGTTGTTGTTGTAGGTTATGGAACAAGAAAGAAGGAAAATCTTACAGCTTCAGCTAGCTCAATAAAACTTAGAGGTGTTGGTTCAATCACTGCTTCAAACAATGCTTTATATGTAGTTGATGGAGTTATAGTAGACGCAGATAAAGCAACTATAAATCCAGATGATATTTCTTCTATTGATGTTTTAAAAGACGCTGCTGCAACTGCAATTTATGGTGCAAGAGGAGCCAATGGTGTAATCATCATCACCACTAAAGAAGGTGCAAAAAAGAAAGAACAAGAACAAGCAATCCAACCTCGAAAAAACTTCAATGAAACTGCTTTCTTCTTTCCAAATCTCTATGCCGATACAGCAGGCAATTATACGTTCAGTTTCACCATTCCAGAAGCACTCACTCAATGGAAATGGCTAAGCTTTGCACATACTAAAGATTTGGCTTTTGGCACAGCAAGTGCAACCATTACTACTCAAAAAACTTTAATGGTACAACCCAATGCTCCAAGGTTTATGAGAGAAGGCGACAACTTAGAATTCGTTACAAAAATTGCCAACCTAAGTGATAAAGAATTAACAGGACAATGCACTTTAGAATTAATAGATGCTATTACAGGTACAAGTGTAGATGGTTGGTTTCAAAACAGTTTTCCAACTCAATATTTTACTGTTGCAGCCAATCAAAGTACAGTGGTAAAATTCCCTATTCAAATTCCATTCAACTACAATAAACCACTTACTTGGAGAGTAAATGCTAAGGCTCCCTCTCCTTTGGAGAGGGCGGGGGGTGAGGTCTCTGATGGAGAAGAAAACACTTTACCAATTTTGTCTAACAGAATATTGGTTACAGAAACATTGCCTCTATACATGAAGCCTAGTGAAAAACAAAAGTCATTTGTTTTTGAAAAACTTTTGAACTCCTCCTCCCTTGGAGGAGGTAGGGAGGAGGCTAGTGAAACATTAACGCATGAAGGCGTTACAATAGAATACACTGCTAATCCAATATGGACAGTTATTCAGTCGCTACCTTATTTAATGGAATATCCTTACGAATGTGCAGAACAAACATTCAACAGAATGTATGCCAATGCACTTGCGTCAAGCATTGTAAATAAATATCCAAATATTAAAGCAGTATTTGAAAAATGGAAGAATGATACTGTAAATAATCGGCAATCATCAACCTCAGGGGTTAAAAGTCCCTCTCCTTTGGAGAGGGGTTGGGGTGAGGTCAATGAAGAATTAAAACAAGTATTGTTGCAAGAAACTCCTTGGGTTTTAAATGCAGCAACTGAGCAACAAAAACAAAAGAATATTGCTTTACTGTTCGATATAGTTAAAATGAGCAATAGCACAGATGCAATTATTGAAAAACTATTACAACTACAAACAAGTAGTGGAGGTTTTGCTTGGTTTAAAGGGGGTTACGAAAGCAGGTACATTACCAATTATATTTTAACAGGAATTGGCAAATTGAAAAAAGCAAATGCTTTGTCTCAAAAACAATTAGAAAAAATAGAAGAAATCACAGAAGAAGCGTTAGACTATTTAGATGAACAAATTAACACAGATTACAAATGGTTATTATCAAATAAAGTTGCATTAGATAAAAACAATATCAACGCTTCTCAAATTCAATATTTGTATATGAGAAGCTTTTACAACAATCAACTAAAAAACAGAGACGCCTACAATTATTATTACAATCAAGCCAAACAATACTGGAACAAGCAAAACACTTACAATATAGCTTTAATTGGATTAATATTAACGAGAAACAATGAAAGAAGATTTGTGAATGTAAATATTTTGCCTGCTGTACTAGAAAATGCAATAGAAGATACAACCAAAGGAACACTCTATTGGAAAGATAGAAATACTTGCTTTTGGTATGCATCGCCAATTGAACACCAAAGTGTAATGATTGAATTTTTAGATGAAATTGAAAAGAAAGAAGGCTTCAACGATTTGTCTAAAAAAGTTGATGCTGCTAAAACATGGCTCATCTTAAACAAGCAAACCAACAATTGG
>Ga0075154_10001981_pt1 | contig 13826 bp, 14 predicted proteins | sample JI71714BDNA_FD_70965 | JGI IMG/M metagenome (GOLD analysis project Ga0075154, IMG submission 70965) | Wastewater effluent complex algal communities from Wisconsin, to seasonally profile nutrient transformation and Carbon sequestration -... | ecosystem: Engineered > WWTP > Effluent > Algae... | reverse complement strand
TCATCACCCGAGGTAAACACAGCACCATCTTCTGGTTCAACAATTGTAAACGTTACATCGTAAACTTCCGGTTCATCGATTGGATCATCATCATTTTTACATGCAGTAAATGTAATAGCAAAAATAGCTGCAATAGCCAAAATATAATTTTTCATTTTATTAAAATTTTAAACGTAAATAAATTATTACAACGAGATAAACATGTTGTTTTACGCTAAAATTTCGGGAGGCGAGTAAACGGCCGGAACACCGTTGAAGGATGCTGTTTTTAAAGGCAGGGATTGTTTCAGCAGCAAATTTGAAGGGAAAATAATTGTTTGTATATCACTCACTATTACATGTGCTGTAAGTGATTTCATATTTTCATTAACCGGCGCTTGTGCATCGGCTGTTTTTTGAGTTTGTTCGGCTATTTGTTTGCTGAGGTAACATTTACCATCACATTCCAACTCAGGCTTGTTTTTGTTGATACAAAAGTTTTCGATAATGAAATCTTTATTCAGAAAGTAGCCGGCATAGGTATAAAAGGGCGCAAATACACCTGAGAGGTAACAAAAGGTTATAAAAATGGCAAAAGTCCTTTTCATACACTAATCCACAACAAAGGTAAGGTACATTGGCAAACAGTTTATGATATAAATCATCATTTAACCAAAAAAGGGCCCCGGAAACCGGAACCCTTCTATTTGTTAGGCAACCACACTTATTTTGGTAAAGCAACCCTGTCAATTACATGTATTACACCGTTACTTTGGTAAACATCGTAAGTAGTAATATTGATAAGGCTGCCGTTTTCATCTTTCAACTGAATATTATGTTCGCCGTTCATCATTGCCATCAGCTTTCCTCCGCTTACGGTTGTTAATGTAGCTACACCTTTATTTTCTTTTATCATTTTGGCTATGGCATTAAAGTCCAATTTACCAGCAACTACGTGATAAGTCAATACTGTCGATAAAGTTGCTTTATTCTCAGGTTTTAATAAGGTGGTAACAGTTCCTTCAGGCAAATTTTCAAATGCATCGTTAACCGGTGCAAAAACAGTAAAAGGACCGGCTGTTTTTAAAGTTTCTACCAATCCTGCTGCTTGAACTGCTGCTACTAAAGTGGTATGATCTTTTGAATTAACAGCATTGTCGATAATATCTTTTTTAGGATACATGGCTTCTCCACCTACTGTTACGGTTTGCGCAATACTTACATTCGACACAAACGCTATTGCAGCTACTGCAAATAATTTAGTTACTTTTTTCATTGTTATGTTTTTTTGTTTGAATAAATTGTTTGAAGCTATATACGAGGATACATAGCAGTCGGTTTTTCGGTAAACAAAAAACATAACAAGCACTAATCAGGTAAGTGCAATCAAATACAATAAACATTTGAAATGGCAATAGCAGCAAACTGCAATTCAGAATGCGAATAACATTTAGGTAATTAACCTAAAAACGAACAAACTTATAATAGGTATTATTTAAGCTTCGCGTGTTTCAACACTTTCGCTTCTATGTAGAAAATTATTTCTTCCGCAATATTTTTTAATTGGTCGCCAATGCGTTCCAACTTACGGATAATGGAAATAATATACAAAGCGTCGGTTATTTTTGAAGGGTCACTTTTCATGCCTTCAGTTAAATTTTGAATGGCTTCAATATTAATATGGTCTAAGTAATCGTCGCTTTTAAATATTTTTCTGGCGATAAGTGTATCCTCTGATTCAAAAGCAACTTTTGTTTCTTCCAACATACGAACAGCAGCTTCATACATTGGTATTACATTACTTTCTTCCATCAATTTTTGGTCAAGAGGACCGTTTGATTCGATAATGTATTTGGAAATACCTTCAGCAATATCGCCAATACGTTCGAGGTTATTGTTGATTTTTAAAACTGCCAATACAAATCGCAAATCAATTGCAACCGGTGAATATAGTGCGATGAAATTTTCAGCAATCCTGTCAATTTGTAACTCCTGCCCGTTTACACGTTTTTCAATTTGAATTACTTCACGCGCTAAATCTTTGTCAAATTTTGTCAAGGCTTCTTTCGCTTTTGTTAATTGCGTAGAAACTAACTGAAACATTTGCCCCAATTCTTCTTTGAGATTGTGAACAGGATTATCTATTTGTGACATCTTTTTAAAAAATTTGAATGAATTTAAAATCAACCAAAACGGCCGGTAATATAACTTTGTGTTTTTTCTTCTTTAGGTGCTGTAAATATATTTACTGTAGTATCAAATTCCACTAATTCACCCAAATAAAAGAATGCAGTCCTGTCGCTGATACGCGCAGCCTGTTGCATGTTATGTGTAACAATAATTATCGTGTAATGCTGTTTTAATTCAGCAATCAGGTCTTCAATTTTAGCTGTTGAAATCGGGTCCAAAGCCGATGCCGGTTCATCCATTAATATTACGGTTGGTTTAACAGCAAGGGTGCGTGCAATACATAAACGTTGCTGTTGACCACCACTTAATGCCAATGCCGACTTCTTGAGATTATCTTTTACTTCATCCCACAATGCAGCCTGACGAAGTGAACTTTCACATGCTTCTTCTAGTGTATGTTTATCTTTTACGCCGCGAATGGTTAATCCGTAAACCACATTATCAAAAATTGTTTTCGGAAATGGATTAGGTTTTTGGAAAACCATACCTACTTCTTTCCTCAACTCTTCAACGCGTACTCTTTTGGCATAAATATTTTTTTCATCAATTAAAATATGCCCTTCCATTCTAAAACCATCGATATAATCGTTCATGCGATTAATCAATCGTAAAAATGTAGATTTACCACAACCACTGGGGCCAATAAAGGCGGTCACAGTATTAGGTCTTACGCGAATTGAAATATCTTTTAAAGCATGGAAATTGCCATACCAAACATTTACATGATCTGCTGTTAATTTATAGCTCATATAATTACCACTTAACCTTTTTTTGCCAGCGATTACGCAAATATATCGCAAAGCCATTCATAATAAATGTGATTAATAATAACACAATAATTGCAGCCGCTGCATTGGTAGCAAATTCCTTTTCAGGTCTGCTTATCCAGTTAAAAATTTGCATAGGCAAAACAGAATACTGGTCCATTGGCGATTGCGGTGCAAACGGCACATAAGTTAATGCACCAACTACAATCAAAGGTGCAGTTTCACCAATTGCTCTGGACAATGCGAGAATTACACCTGTGACAACTCCTCCCCCGGCGGCAGGCAAAATTTGTTGCGATATGGTTTGCCATTTTGTTGCACCTAATGCAAAACTAGCTTCACGAATTGTTTTCGGTACGGCTTTAATTGCTTCGCGGGTAGCAACAATAATAATGGGTAAAATTAAAAGTGATAAAGTTAATGCGCCGGCTATTACACTATTGCCTAAACCAAACATGCGCACAAAAACTTCCAAACCTAAAATACCATAAATAATAGAAGGGATACCGGCGAGGTTGGTAATATTAATTTCGAGAATATTGGCAAACCGTGATTTTTTACCATACTCTTCCAGATAAATACCTGCAGCTACACCAATTGGAATGGCAATTATTGCAGTTAATCCCAAAATCCAAACTGTTCCCATAATTGCGGTATAAATACCGGCTAATTCAGGTTTACGTGAAGGTAAATCGGTAATAAATTTCCAATCTAATCTGCCTACACCATCAATTACGATATTGATTAAAAAAATAAGCAGCATAGCAATTCCAAACAAGGTGCAGGAAATTGCCCAGTATTTGAAAATGTTATTTTTTAATCTATTATTCATCCTTCTGCGCTTATTTATTCGTATTTATGATAAAATTTCTTTTTTACTCTTGCTGAAATTGTATTTAGAATAAACGTAAATACAAATAACATCATACCCGCTGAAAATATTGTTTTAAATTCCAGGGAACCCTGTGGTACATCGCCCATAGAAACCTGAACAATATAGGTAGTAATGGTGGCAATTGGCACAGTTGGGTCTAAAGTTAATCGCGGTTCTAACCCGGCGGCTACGGCAACAATCATTGTTTCACCAAATGCGCGTGAAATGGCAAGAATAACTGAAACAATAATTCCTGAAGAAGCTGCAGGAACTAATACTTTAAATGATGTTTGAAATTGGGTTGCGCCTAATCCATAACTTGCTTCACGCAATGATTTTGGCACAGCGTATAAGGCATCTTCACTCAATGAAGATATTAACGGGATAATCATGATACCCATAACAATACCAGGCGACAATGCGTTAAAGCCTGCGAGTGATGGAATAAGTGTTTGTAAAAATGGTGTGACAACAGTTAAGGCAAAAAAGCCATAAACTACTGTTGGGATAGCAGCTAATATTTCTAAAACTGGTTTAATTGTTTGCCTGATTTTCGGATGTGCATATTCATTTAAATAAACTGCAATACTTAATCCGATTGGCAATGCCACTAATATGGCAATAAATGAAGTTAATATGGTTCCACTGATAAGTGGTAAAATTCCAAAATGTTTATCCGAAAAAAGTGGTGTCCATTGTGTGTCGGTAAAAAACTCAACAACCGATACTTCTTTAAAGAACAATACCGATTCGTATAACAACACCCATAAAATTCCGATAGTTGTTAAAACAGTAATAGCACCGCTAAGTGCTAAAAAAAATTCTATTATTTTCTCGTTCCTTTTCTTCACAATACAAAAAAATTGTTCAGGCAGTTATTACACTGCCTGAACAGATATATAATTAATTATTTAGCCGGAGCATTTTTTTCCATGCTAGCTTTTATTAAACCTTTTTGAGTTTCATAAATACTTGCTTCACAAGGCACATAACCAACTTCTTTACTTAATACCGGAGCATTATCAATAAAGAATGAAACAAAAGCCTGCACTTCAGGGCGAGCCATTGCTTTTTCACTCACATATATATATAATGGACGTGAAAGTGGCGCATATGATTTGTTAAGAACAGTTTCCTGAGTTGGAATAACACCTGTTCCGCTACCATTGTCGATAGGTACTATTTTAAGTTGTTCCTTATTATTTTCATAATAAGCCATACCAAAATATGCTAAACCACCTTTATCGCCGGCAACACCGGTTACTAAAGTATTATCATTTTCACTAGCTGTATAATCGCCACGGCTTTCACCTTTTTTACCACAAATTTCTTCTGTAAAATAATCGAAAGTTCCGCTGGCTGTACCTGCACCATATAAATGAAGTGGTTCGTCAGGGAAAGAAGCTCTTACTTGTTTCCAAGAAGTAATTTTTCCTTGTGCTGCAGTTTCCCACATGATTTTTAACTCAGCTGTAGTGAGTTTGTCCACCCAGGTATTTTCTTTATTTACTACAACAGCAAGACCGTCATAGGCAACTTCTAATTCCAAATATTTGATACCTGCTGAATCGCAAATTTCTTTTTCGCTATCCTTAATCGGGCGTGAAGCACCACAAATATCGATTTCACCACGACCAAATTTCTTAAAACCGCCGCCTGTTCCGGATTCACCCACGGTAACACGTGCTTTTGGATTTTTAAGGCCAAACTCTTCAGCCATAGCCTCGCTTAAAGGAAAAACGGTGCTTGAACCGTCGATAGATATATTACCGGCGATTTCAGTTGATCCGGCTTCTTCAGATTTGCCGCCACCGCATGAGGCTAAACCTACAGCTGCGAGCACTACGAATGTGATTTGTTTTAACATAGCTTTAAAATTGTTGATGCGAAGGTATTTTGGCTATGTTAATTAATTATTAAGCCATTGTTTATTTTATACTCACATAAAGATTTGTTAATTTAGAAATAGGTGGTATTGAGGCGCAGCAATGGTTTCCGCAATATTAAGCCAATGTTAATTCAACGTAATATTTATATGAAGAATGACTTTCGTGTTAAAAAATCATTGTATTAACAATTAATTTAGCTCCTGTTAACATTAACTTAAACAACGAACGTATGTCAATCGACAAAGTACTTAAATTCTTCCAACCGAAGGACAAGACATTTTACCCGCTGTTTGGCAAGGCTGCCGACAACATTGTGCACATTTCAAACCTGCTTTTACACTGTGTAAAAGAAAGCGACACAGACAAGCGCGAGGCTATTATCAAAGAAATTGAACATGCCGAGCATATTGGTGATGAAATAACACATGAAATTATGAATAACCTGAATACGGTATTTATCACACCGTTCGACAGGGAAGATATCCATTATCTGGCTTCTACAATTGATGATGTTGCCGACCACGTAAAGGATGCTGCATTGCGTATTAAACTGTACAAACCGAATAATGTGCCATCTGCGGTTATCAAAATGGCAGAATTAATAAGCGAAGGTGCCGTTAAAGTTAAAGCAGCTATTGAAGAATTACGCGATATGCGCAATATTGAGAAATTGCGTAAAATGATTATCGAAATCAACAACGTAGAAAATCAGAGTGATGCCATTTTCGAATTGGCGTTAACTGACCTTTTTGCCAATGAAAAAGACCCTATCGAAATAATTAAGATTAAGGACATCATTGCTAAAATGGAAAGTGCCAGCGACCGTTGCGAGGACATCGCTAATGTAATAGAGTCTATCATCGTAAAAACTACTTAATTATGGATGGTATTGCACCTATTATTATAATTACCGTTGTGCTTGCACTCATTTTCGACTTCATAAATGGAGCCAATGATGCTGCCAACTCAATTTCTACCATAGTTGCTACCAGGGTGTTAAGCCCTGCAAAAGCAGTTGTTTGGGCTGCATTTTTCAATTTCGCTGCCTTATGGATATTTCAAAGCACCGAAGTTTCCAAAACAATGAGCAAAGGGGTAATTGACGCCTCAGTAGTAGATGGAGATAATTATTTTATATTTTGTTCACTGGTTGGTGCAATTATCTGGGGATGGATTTGCACCCGATTTGGTTTACCAATTAGTATTTCACACACCTTAATTGGAGGATTAATTGGACCCGCATTAGTAAAAGCCGGCCCTGATGCTTTGTTATGGTTTGAACCTGATCACAAAGGAATTGGCTGGATTGGTATATTCATTTTATTAGCACCAATTATTGGTTTATTTACCGCTTATACCTTACAAATAATTACTCTGTGGATTTTCAGAAGAACACGCCCCGGAAAAGTAGATGGATTTTTTCAGGTAATGCAATTAGTTTCTTCAGCTGCATTTAGTTTAGGTCATGGTAGTAACGATGCCCAAAAAACTGCCGGTATTATTATTTTATTACTTGCATCTGCAGGGCATGCTAGTATTGATGCACCACCACAATGGGTATTTTACGCATGTTATACTGTAATTGGATTGGGTACTTTAATTGGTGGCTGGAAAGTGGTTAAAACAATGGGACACAATTTAACACCATTAAAACCAATGGGTGGATTTTGCGCAGAAACTGCCGGAGCAATAACTTTATTTGGCACCGCAGCAATGGGAATTCCGGCATCTACTACACATACTATTACCGGTTCTATAATGGGTGTTGGTGCTGCCAAACGTGTTAGTGCTGTTCGGTGGTCGGTTGTTACTAAAATTATGTGGGCTTGGATTTTAACAATTCCGGCTGCAATGATTATGAGCGGATTAATTTATTATATCGTTTCATTTTTTGTGTAAATGAAAATTAATATAATTAGTAAAACGCAATCTATTAAAGGTTGCGTTTTTTTTATGGCATTAATGCAACACCTTTTAAAACAACATCTTTTATAACAGGACTGCATGCCACAATTTCTCCTTTAGTAAAATTATTATTGCCAGAAAAATCCGAAACAAATCCGCCAGCGTTTTTTACTATAATAATCCCACCAGCAATATCCCAAATATTTAAAAACCCTTCGTAATAAACGTCCATTCTACCACATGCAACATAACACAAATCAGTAGCAGCTGTCCCTATTCGGCGAATATCGCGACCATTGTCTAAAAAATATTTTAGTGTTGCCGAAATTTTTGTTGTTCTCTCATCATTTCTGATGTATGGAAACCCTGTTGCAATTAATGCATCTTGTAATAGTTTACAATCAGAAATGTGAATTATTTTATTATTACAAAATGAAGGTGCATTTTTCCAGGAATAAAACATTTCATCATGCACAATTTCATATACTACACCTAAAATTATTTCGTGTTGAAATTCCAGTCCTATACTTACACTATATGCAGGAATTCCGTGCACAAAATTCATAGTTCCGTCTAATGGGTCAATTATCCAATTGTAAGGTTTATCAGATTGTGCAATTGTTTTTTCCTCCGTTACAAAACCTGCCTCAGGTAATAAATTTTGCAGTTGTTTTACTAAGGCTTGCTCCGCATGCCTGTCCACTTCAGTTACAAAATCACGCACCCCTTTTTTTTCAATTACAATTTCATCAATTCGTTTTCTGGATATGGCAATGTCAAGCCCAACTTGTTTTACAACATCCCTTACCGACGAACACAACTGTTCAAGCTGAGCATATTCCATCATACTATTTTAATTTTACTTTATTTCGCCCTAAACCTGCTCACTATTGCTGTGATAGCTAATAATCCTGAAACAATTAATGCAATACGTGCAAGGTAGTCGCCATGTTTGGTGTAAAACGTTATTGTTGTATTTACTTTTAGCGACTGATTAATTACAGCATCCTCCCGCCAGTCAGTTGCCTGCATTACATCACCACGCTGATTAATAAAACATGATGTGCCGGTATTTGCAGAGCGCGCTATACTTCTTCTTGTTTCTATACTACGCAATTTGGCATATTCGTTATGTTGTAAATACCCATTTGTTTTCCCCCACCAACCATCGTTAGTAATAATAAAAATTAATCCGGCACCTTTATTCACGTAGTCGGAAACATATTCTCCAAAAATACTTTCATAACAAATAACAGGAGCAACACCAATACTATCTTTATTAAAAAAAACAGTGCGTTCTTTTTGTATACCTAAACTTCCGGAAATACCACCTAGTTCAATTGCCCATGAACCTATAAAAGCAAAAAAACCGGGATAAGGCATACGCTCAACACCGGGTACTAATTTTGATTTATGGTAAAAACCCTGTGCGCCATTTTCATTTATGGCAAGTGCAGTATTATATATATCGTAAATTATTGTATCGCGTTTTGAATTATGCGTAACAAATGTTCGTGCAGTTGGCGAAACTTTACTTTTATCGTAATACCTTTCAAATCCATTTATGCCAACAACTGCAGTTAAATTCGGAAAACTATCAAGTGCTTTTTGAATATCTCGTACCGGTTTTTCATAGGGCAGTTTATCTAACCAAATTTCAGTTTGAATTGCCGTTTCCGGCCACACTAAAAATGTTGTTGAATCGGTAATGCCATCAAGCGAAAGCGACAACATTTTATCCATTTGAATACTATAAGGAATAGTAAATTTTTCGGTGTAAGGGTCGAAATTAGGTTGTAAAACAGTAACATTTGTTGATGTTCCTTTTTCTACATAATGGGTATAAATGTTTTTAGAAATTACAATCGGAATAATAATCCAAAAGAGGAACATTGTGCCAAACACTAAAGCTATTTTTTTCTTTTGCTGATTGTTTTCTGTTTGGGTAAAAATATATTTGGATACAATTTTATATATCAGCACATTGGCAACCAATATCCATAATGTGCCGCCAAAAACACCTGTGTATTCGTACCATTGAATCCAGGTATGGTTGAGTGCAAATACATTTCCCAACGACAACCATGGCCAGGTTAATTCCCAACGAAGATGGATAAACTCAAAACTCATCCAATACACAATAAATGCCAACAGGCCCGCATTTTCGCCAAGACGTTTTCCGGTATTGCGCGCCAGCATAAGGGGAACAGTCATTAAAATCGGGTTGGCCATATTCGCAAATAAACCGCCCGCAACACTTGCATTGCTAACCCACCAAGTGGTAAGTAAATTCCATACCAACAAGCCGAAATACAGACTTAACCAAACCTTGAAAGAGGTAAATTTTGTAAACCTTTCGTTTACCATTTTAGCGCCTAAAAGCAGGGGAACTAAGCCGATAAAAACCAAAAAAGTATAAGGTAATGGCGGCCAGGCAGCCCAGAGCAAAACACCTGAAAGCAAGGGTAGTAATACCAATGGTAACGAAAAACTACTTTTTGTCATACCTGAATTTCGAGGTGAAGATAAAGCATTTTTCATGTCAGATTTCGGTAAACTGTGTTGGTTGATATACATATTGTATAAAACGTGGACATTTATATCATCATTTTATATAACGCTCAAGGCGAATAAATTAAATTTGCCACAAATCCATGTATGGTTAGAATTGGTGTATTAGGTGCCGGACATTTAGGAAAAATCCATTTGAAGTTATTGAAGGAAATTCCTGACTTTGAGCTTGTTGGCTTTTACGACCCGGATGAAACAAATGCGAAATATGCGGCAGAAACATTCCAGATTCCGCGTTTCAACAGCATCCACAAACTCATTGAGGTATGTGATGCAGTAGATATAGTGACACCAACCATATCACATTACGATTGTGCCAGAGCAGCTTTAAAAAAAGCCAAACATATTTTTATTGAAAAACCCTTAGCCAATACGGTTAACGAGGCCAAATACATCATGTCGCTTGCCCACGAGGCCAATGTAAAAGCACAAGTAGGGCATGTGGAGCGCTTTAATCCTGCTTTTTTGGCTATCAAAGACCTTGATATTCAGCCCATGTTTATTGAGTCGCACCGTCTTTCAACGTTTAACCCGAGAGGAACAGATGTTTCGGTGGTGTTGGACCTGATGATCCACGATATCGACATTGTGCTGCATCTTGTTCATTCTAATGTCAAAAAAGTGAGTGCAAGCGGGGTAAAAGTGTTGAGTAACCAACCTGACATAGCTAATGCTCGTCTGGAATTTGACAACGGTTGTGTGGCAAATCTTACAGCAAGTCGTATTTCCATGAAAAAAATGCGTAAAATGCGTCTTTTTCAACGCGATGCCTATATTGCAGTAGATTTTGGGGAAAATATGACTGAAATATTAACGATGAGTGATGCTAATCCCGATGAAGATGCGTTTACTATTGAGATTAACACAGGTGATGCATCTAAAAAACGCGTAATTAAAATGGACAAACCGGTAATTACTCCGGTTAATGCGATAAAAATGGAATTAGAACAATTTGCCAAAGCTATTATCAACGATACTGACACACCGGTTACTATTGAAGATGGTTATCGCGCTTTACAAGTTGCCCATATGATTCTGCATAAAATTGAAAAAAATGTTGCTTACCGTTAATTGATAAGCATTTAAATATAATTAGAGATGAAACCGGGAAATACAATAAAAAATATCATATTAGGTTGCTGTGGGCTGCTTTTTATACAAGGTTGTGAAATAATAAATCCCGAAGAACAAATTCCATCTTATGTTTATATCAAAGAATTTTCGTTTACAACCAGTTTAGACATTCAAGGATATGCATCATCCAAATTGCCGGATGCATGGGTGTATGCGAATAATGAATTTATTGGCGCATTTGAATTGCCAACAACAATTCCAATTCTAGCGGATGGTGAAACAGAAATAATTGTTTACCCCGGTATAAAAGAAAACGGTATTTCAGGAACAGGAATGATTTATCCTTTTTATAACCCTTTTACAATTACCAGAAATTTAATAGCAGGAGCAACTGATACTTTATCACCTTCAACTACCTATAAAAATTCTGCAGCAATTACCTTTCTTATGATTGAACGATTTGAAAGCAGTAATCCATTTTATAGTGTTATTGAAGATGCATCGCTAACTACAACGTCAGATGAAACAATTGTGTTTGAAGGCAACCGTTCTGCAATAAGCACTATGACAGGTGCTATTGATACATTTTATGTGCAAACCAGCGACCCAATTTTTTTCCCAACAATTGACCACCAGTTATTTTTGGAGTTAGATTACAAATGTGATATTCCGTTTAATATTTGGGTAAAATGTAATACAGCTACAGGCAACACTTTGTATGATGAAGTACTTACCATTACTTCAAAAGAAAACTGGAATAAGATTTATGTGAATTTAAATGCCACGCTGCAATATTTTGCTTCATTTCAGCCGGAATCATATCATTTAGAATTTAGGGCAATTAACACACTGGATACAGCAACCATCATGTTTGATAATATCAAAATTATACAGTCGAAATAATGCGGTTTAAAAAGAAAATTGGAATTCTCACCTATATTCTGCTCGATTATTTCGCGGCAATGCTGGTATGGGCGGGGTTATTTTTCTATCGCAAATTTGTTATTGAAGATTTACCGTTTGATATAACCAACAAAGTACTCAACGATAAAAACTTTTTTTATGGCATTTTTGCCATTCCAATTATTTGGATAGTATTACATTTTATTGGTGGCACTTATACCGACATTTACCGTAAATCGCGTTTAGCAGAATTAACACGAACCTTTGTGGTTTCATTTATTGGAGTATTGATTATTTTCTTTGCGCTTTTACTTGATGATTACATTAGCGACTACCGAGATTATTATCAAATTTTCTTTTTATTGTTTTTTGGTCAATTTTTATTAACTGTATTATTTCGAATAATAATTTTAACCAGAGCTAAGGGCCAGTTGCAAAAAGGTGTAGTGGCGTATAATACCATTATTATTGGGAGCGATTTACGCGCATCATCTATTCACCAGGAAATCACCCACTATAAAAAATCTTTAGGTTACGCATTTGTAGGTTATGTTGAAGCAAATGGACATCATGGCTCTGACCTGGATAAATTTATGCCTTGTTTAGGTAATTTATCTCAACTAAACGACATTATAAATGCCCGAAACATTGATGAAGTAATTATCGCGATAGAAACATCTGAACACCATTTATTAAATGAGATTATTGATAAATTGGCAGAAAAAGGTAATATCGTAATTAAAATTGTTCCTGATATGTATGATATATTATCAGGAAGTGTGAAAATGAGCAATGTATTAGGAGCAGTATTAATCGAAATTTATCCTGACCTAATGCCACGCTGGCAGCGCATTATTAAGCGAGGAATTGATATTGCTGTTGCCATTTTTGTAATACTCATTTTATGGCCATTATATTTATTTATAGCCATTAAAGTTAAGTTATCTTCTAAAGGACCAATATTTTATTATCAGCAACGAGTAGGTATTAATAGTAAGCCATTTACCATCATAAAATTCAGGTCAATGTTTGTTACTGCTGAAGATAACGGACCTGCATTAAGCAGCGAAAATGATGAACGCATTACTACTTGGGGTAAAGTAATGCGCAAATGGCGATTTGATGAATTACCTCAAATATTTAATATCCTGAAAGGCGAAATGAGTTTAGTTGGGCCTCGACCTGAACGGCAATTTTATATAGACCAAATAACCAAAATTGCCCCGTCCTATAAACATCTTCAAAAAGTAAAACCCGGCTTAACCAGTTGGGGAATGGTAAAGTTTGGTTATGCCAGCAATGTTGACCAAATGGTGCAACGCATGAAATACGATTTATTGTATATCGAAAATATGAGTCTGGCTATTGATTTTAAGATTATGATTTATACAGTGCTCATCATCTTTCAGGGAAAAGGTAAATAACTGCCCAAATTTTTGCTGATTTTAATCATCTTACTACTGCGTATCAGGCATTACCTTTAATATGCTTAATTTAGGCATTAACAATGAATATCCCATCAGGTTTATCCGAAAAAGAAGTAATTGCTATGCGTCAGCAGTATGGCGCTAACGGCATAACAGACAAACGTCAAAATAAATTATGGCATTTACTTATAGGCGTTGTAGCTGAGCCTATGTTTATTATATTAGTAATTGCTGCTATCATTTATTT
>Ga0075154_10001980_pt1 | contig 13829 bp, 16 predicted proteins | sample JI71714BDNA_FD_70965 | JGI IMG/M metagenome (GOLD analysis project Ga0075154, IMG submission 70965) | Wastewater effluent complex algal communities from Wisconsin, to seasonally profile nutrient transformation and Carbon sequestration -... | ecosystem: Engineered > WWTP > Effluent > Algae... | reverse complement strand
TCATACACATCAATTCCTAAATAAGCAATTTTTCCTTTTTTTAAAGCATCAATGGTATCTTTTGTGTGCAAAAGCCCTCCTCTACTTGTATTGATAAGCATTACATGTTGCTTCATTTTACTAATAGAATCTTTATTAATGAGATGTTTTGTTTGAGGGATAAATTGACAATGTAACGATACAATATCGGCATTTGCAAATAGATTATCCAAAGCAACATATTTAACGCCTACAGATTTTAAATACTCCGAATCGGTAACATCATAAGCAATTATTTTACAACCAAAACCCAACATTATTTTACAAAATGCAATTCCAATTTTTCCCGTTCCAATTACACCAACTGTTTTTTCAAACAAATTAAACCCTGTAAGTTTTTCTAACGAAAAATTACCCTCCCGTACTCTGTTATAGGCTTTATGAGTTTTTCTGTTTAAGGTTAAAATCAAAGCCACAGCATGTTCAGCAACAGCCTCAGGCGAATAGGCAGGAACCCTGTAAACCTTTATATCATTGGCTTTAGCAGCTTGTAAATCAACATTATTAAAACCAGCACATCGTAAGGCAATAAATTTTACACCAATAGTTTTCAAAGCTTTAAATACAGCACTATTTACTTTATCATTTACAAATGTGCAAACACCATCAAAACCTTTAGCCAAATTTACAGTTTGAGTATTCAAGGCAACATCGTAATAAAATAACTCTACAGAAGCATCTTTATTACAGGCTTCAAAATATTGTTTATCGTATGGCTGTGTACTAAAAAATGCAATTTTCATACTGATATAATTTTTGACTTGATTTCTTTAATAAGCTGTTTTTTAATTGTACTTACAAGATTACAAAGATATATTACAGCAATCAAATTGCTTTTTTCTTCAAAAATTAGTTATTACAAATCTTGTTTTTGCAGCACAGTAACTTAATACTAAAACAATACTCAACATTAAAAAGCATTGAAACATCTATTATTATTATTATAATAGCTTTTATGTTACATATTAGTATAAAAAAACTAGATTGTAATTTCACAAATATGCAACTCATTTTAAATAGAGCTTTAACTAACTACACGAGTAAAACTCAATCTAATCATTTATGAAAGTTTAGGATAGAGATAGAATGCAATATTGCTAAAATGTAAATAAAACTAAATTTTATAATCTTAAAATATGATTTAAATCATTTTCCTTCATTTTATACGTTGGTAGATTTGCCCTTTAAAATTGCGTATGAAGATAGATGTGGATTTACTTCTTTCTTGGGGTGGCATTATTAAAGCCTACAAAAAGAAAGAAATAATTTTTAGAGAAGATAGTTTGCCACAATATTTTTTTCAAATTATTTCTGGCAAAATTGCAATGTATAATACAAGTGAAGATGGTAAAGAATTTTATCAAGGACTTTTTGGTGATAATGAAAGTTTTGGAGAACCACCCTTATTTATAGATAAGCCTTACCCATCTACTGCTATTGCTTATAAAGATACTGTAGTAATACGCCTTCCAAAAAATAATTTTTTTGAATTACTGCAATCTTCCTCTGAATTACAACAAAATTTTATTAAGCTATTTGCAAATCGCATATACAACAAAGCCAATGCATCTAAAATATTAATTGTAAACGATGCAGAAGAAAGAGTAGTAGAGTTTTTGGAATCATTTAAAAAATCGGCAGGCAGTATTAAACAAAAAATTCTTGTTCCACAAACTCGTCAAGAAATTGCCAATATGATAGGCTTAAGAGTGGAAACTGTAATTAGAACTTTAACCAAATTACAGCATGCTAATAAAGTACAAATAATAGATCATAAACTTTATTATTGATGAAAGCAATTAAAAAAAATAACTATGCTTTATTGCTATTAATAAACTTGTTACTTGTAGCAACTATTGGTGTGATAATGCGATATAAAATTGGTTTTAGTTTTCCATTCCTAAACCAAAAAAACTTACAACATGCCCACTCACATTTTGCATTTGCTGGCTGGATTAGCCAATCACTAATGGTAATGTTTGTATATTACTTGCAACAACAAAATATAATTGGAAAAATAAAGCAGTTTAATGCCATACTTTGGCTTAATTTATTAATTGCTTATGGTATGCTAGCTAGCTTTGCTTTTTCTGGCTATAGCTTTGTTTCTATTATATTATCATCGGCTAGTATCATTTTGTTTTTTGTGTTTGCTGTTGAGGCAAATAAAGAATTACAAAAATGCCATCATTTACCGGCAACAAACTTTTTTAGAGGAGCTTTTTTATTTGGTGTGTTATCATCAATTGGAACAATTAGTTTAAGCATAATTATTGCTACACATCAGTTTAATCAACATATTTACTTAGCATCAGTTTATTGGTATTTGCATTTTCAATACAATGGTTATTTCTTCTTTAGCTGCTTAGGTTTATTATTTTATTACTTATCAACCTTGCAAATTACAGTTTCAAAATGGGTATTTAAATTACTGTTTTTAAGTACATTTTTTACTTATGGCTTATCTGTACTTTGGCTTAAAATTCCTTGGTATATATACTTAATTATTTTTTGTGCCACTATTGCACAAACTATTGGTTTTGCAAAGTTGTTGATGGAACTTTACAATCAAAATTTCTTAAAAAAAATTAAATCTGTTTTAGTAAAATATTTAATTGTATTTGTTTCAATGGCCTTGATTGTAAAGTACCTTTTGCAGCTAGGCTCTACCATACCTACTTTAAGCCATTTTGCTTTTGGGTTTAGAAGTGTAGTAATTGCTTATTTACATTTGGTTTTATTAGCCATTATTTCTGTAAGTATCATTTGTTTTTTAGTTGTAAACGGGTTTATTATAGAAAATAAAAAAAGCCGATTAGCTATTTTACTTTTTTGCTTAGGCATTTTTTTAAACGAATTGGTATTAGGCATACAAGGTATTGCATCAATAACTTATGCTTTAATACCTTTTGCAAACGAGGCATTATTTGCAATATCAATATTTATGTTTTTTTGTGTAGTATGGTTAATAATTATTCATAAAAAAAGAAAAGCCTGATTAAACCCATAGTTTGTTTTAAGCTGCAAAATTATTTTTGTTTCCTAATGTTTAATACAGTGTCAATAATAAAAGACGCTTAGAATTTATGGTTTATATGATTATAGTCACAGTTTTAACATGAATAACCATTGAAATTTGCTTAAAATAATTATTATGAAAAAGAATTTTATGGCTGCTTTGTGTTTAAGTAGTTGTTTATTTTTTGCTTGTCAAAGTGGTGAACAGTCTAGTGAAACTGCATCAACCTCATCTGAAACTGCTACTGCTCAAACAGGGCAATCTAGTGTAAAAGACGAAACGTCTAGTCCTAATATTGTACAAACTGCTGTTGGCAGTAAAGATCACACTACATTAGTAACTGCTGTTAAAGCTGCTGAATTGGTAGATGCTTTAAGCAATGCTGGGCCATTTACAGTATTTGCACCAACCAATGCTGCATTTGAAAAATTACCAAAAGGTACTGTAGAAAGTTTATTAAAGCCAGAAAAAAAGCAAGACTTACAAAATATTCTTGGCTATCATACTTATGTGGGGTCTTTAAAAATAGATTATATGAACGATGGACAAGAGTTTGATATGGTATTTGGTGGAAAGGTAAAAATTACTAAAAAAGATAATAAAACTTTTGTAAACGGCAGTGAAATAGTAGCTTCTATTTCTACTTCAAATGGAATGATACATGTAATTGGTGATGTGTTATTGCCAAAATAATTGTTGAAGTTAAGCGTGTTTTTAAAAATTAAAAAGGGTTGTATTTTGCAACCCTTTTTTGTGTAACAATATTTAGTATTTGCAGTATTATACCTATTATAAATATTCTACACTCCAATTTTCGTTTTGCTCAATTTTTACTGTGAATATTTTATATCGGCATAACCATTGTAATTATATACCACCATACCTGCCAAAGCTGCCAATAATTAGCATGCTTATAGAAAGTAAAGTTACTAATACAATATGCACAGCTAATTGCATTAGATTAGTAGTGGAAAGTTTTGGAATTATAAAAACCTTAGCGTGTATGGCCAATGCAATAATGGCAATAAGGTGATACAATTTAATGGCAAATAATATTTGCATTGAACCAATTGGCATGTATATAACACTTATAGGAATTTTATACAAATACATAAATGTAAAGCCTGTTATTACTTGTATTAGTAAAGCAGGAATTCCTATTGGTTCAAATTTTTTTTCGAAATTGCTTATAGTATGTACGTCATTATTTTTTATTGCAGCAGGCAAATAGCGGGTTGCTAAAATTATATGCCCACCAACCCAAACCATTGCTCCAATTAAATGGAGTATTAAAAATAAATGATGCATTAACTAAAAATTTTTATTTGCATAACTGTACTTATGCTCAATGCTCTTTGTTTTATAAGTTCTGCTTTTTCGCCTTCAAACAACTGGTCTACTGTTTCGGAAAATAGTTTGTTCCATTGTTGAAAGTGTTGCATTTTCAACTTACTCTGTTGATTTAATTTTGTGTGTGCATCCATTGGGTTGCCTTGATAATTACCAGTGTAAAAAACTATATTTTCCCAAAAGCTATACATAACTGGCAAATGCTTTTCCCAGTTTACTTTAGCCACATCATTAAATAAGTATCCAATAGTTTCATCTTGCTTTACTTTATCATAAAAACAATTTACTAATAACTCAATATCTGCTCTGTTTTGTAAATCATGTTTCATAAAAAATATTTAAAGTGTTATTAAACATAAACTATCTTCTATTGCTTGTACTGCATGTATGGTTTTGGCAGGTATAATGGTTTCGTCATACTTATTCAGTATAATATTTTTATCTCCTTGTATGTAAGTTACACAACCTTCTAATACGGTTAATTTACCTCCAACTGCAGTTTGATGCTCTTTAAGTAACATACCTTTTTTAAATGCAATAACCAATATTTTGCAACCATCTGTTTTATACAATGCTTTAGCAACAGGATGTGTTGCAGTTTCAAGTTGTTGCAATACTTCTTTAATTATCATAAATCTTTCTTTTTAAAAATTCTTAACGACAAATAAAATGGTACAAATGCCCAAATAAATAATACCAAAAAAGCCATCATAAACCCAAACGATGTACCCAAATAATTTTTAAAAACAGCACCAGTATAGCCCATCATGGCGGCTGCATCTGTATTTAGTAATATTACTATTCTTGCAACATCAATAGGGCTTAAAGCACTTAAGCCAATTAACATTTTTTCTATTGGGTAATCTGAAAATTGATAAATAATAAAAAGCACCAAAGCATCAAATAACAAAGCAAAATAAAGCCATAGCATAATGCTTATGCCAATACCTTTTGCTTTATCTCTGGCCAATACAGCACATAGGCAAGCAAGCGAAGTAAACACAACAGAAACTAAAATACCAACTACAATCATCATAGCAGCAACTGTAAAATCGGCAAATATTAAAATAGGTAAACCAACTCCAACAAAGTAGGCAAATGATAGGCTACTTACTAAGCCAAAAAACAAACCCATCCATACTTTTTTTCTTTCTATTGGTTGGCTTACTAACAACTCTATAAATTCAGCACTATTGTATATATATATGGTTGAAAATAGTATAGAAACTAAGGGTACAGTTAATAAAATAATATTTAATAAAGTAAGTAAAGCTTTGCTGCTACTATCTTCTAATGAAAATATACTAAAAGAAAATGCACATAAGAGTATGGTATAAAATATTACTATTTTGTTTTTTACAATATCTACAATAATGAAGCGTAGTATTTTATTCATTGTTTGTAGATTTTAAAATTTTAGCAATAGCTTTTGCTAGTGATATTTCATTGGTGGTAGTTTTTATTTCTTCTATTGTGTTATTAAATTTTATAATGCCATCTTGCATAAAAACTACTTTATTAATTAGCTCATCTAATTCGCTTAAAATGTGAGAAGTTATAAGTATAAGTTTCCCTTTGTTTTTTTCTATAATAATTTTTTCTTTAAGTATTTCCGAAGCAATTGGGTCTAAACCTGCTGTGGGTTCATCTAAAATTAAAACCGATGGATTAAACATAAAAGCAATGGTAGCACTTATTTTTTGAGTAGTTCCACCACTTAATGTTCTCATTTTTTTATGAGCTAATGATGATAATTTAAAGGCATCATACAAAAAATTATCTTCATTGTTTTTACTATTTCTTAGTGTTTTTATTGTATCAATTACTTGGCCAATCGTCATATTTTCAGGATACCTTCCAATTTGAGGCATATAGCCAATTTGATGCCTATATTGATGTGTGTTTTGTATTCTACTATTATTAAATAAAATTTCGCCTTTAGTTGGTATTACCATACCTAAAATACTTTTTATAAGGGTGGTTTTGCCACAACCATTTGGGCCAATTAAAGCAATACAATTCCCTTTATCAAAACGTATGTTTACGTTATTGAGTACTGGTAGTTTGCCAAATTGTTTATATAAATTATTTACTTCTATCATAGTTGCATAGCCCTTATTATGGGTTGTTTATCTATAAATATTTCTGGTGTAAGGCTTGGTATAATTTTTTCTGATTTATCTAAGAGTGATGTAATGAAACTCTTGTATAAAATCATAGCTGGCGGATTTTTTTCTACAATAACAGAGAATAAACTTAGTGGCCTATAAGGTAAATCGCCAATGCCATTTTTATCTAAATCGTACCCTTCATATTTATCCCAAAAATTTTTATTAAAAGTATTTAATACCAAACTTCCATTGGTGGCAATATCAAACGTGTTGTTTAAAAAATTGTTGCTGTTTATGGCATTATCCATACAGCTTGCTTGTATTTTGCAGCCCCACCCATTGGTTGAAAAACTATTTCTATTTACTACTATTCTATTGGTGCCTTCCATAAAAATACCAGTAGTATTTTTGGTAAACTTGTTTCCCTCAATGTAACTATCAGAAATTTCTTTCAATAATAGACCATAAGCAGCATCGCCCCAGTTTTGTGTAAAAGTATTATGCAGCATAGTTACTTGTTTAGAAAACATTACTGCAACACCAGCTCCATTGTTTTTAAAAACGTTGGTTATATAACTATCGTTATTAGAGAACATAAAATGTAAACCATATCTAATATTGTGGTGTGCTACATTACGCCAAATAACAGAGTTGGTTACAAACTCAAAATATATTCCATCTCTGTGGCCAGATGCATTATTGCCTTCTATAATCAAGCTATCGCTTTTCCAGCAATGAATACCATTACCAATTTTTTGTTCTTCTTTACCATAGGCAATTATTTTATTATTTTTTATAATGCAATTCTTCCCTTCTTGAATATAAATGCCAAAAAAATTGTCGAATAATTGATTACTTTCTATGGTAATGTTTTGTTTGTTGTACACTTTTATTGCTCCAGGATCTTCTAAGGTTGCAAAACCTGAATGTTGAACAATAAATCCTTTTACAAGCACATGGTTGCTTTTTATGGATATTATTTCGTATTTACTTTCTCCATCTAAAATTGGATAATTTATACCAATAAGTTGTATAGGCTTATTTATAATTATGTTTCCTTCTTTATAAATAGCTTTTTCTACCAATATACTATCGTCAGCAGCTGCAAGGTTAATGGCTTGTTGTATAGAATGTAAGGCTGTATTTTTTGCTACTCTCCAAACTTTTGCAAATGAGATGATGTTGCAAAAGCAAAGTAATATGGTAATAAGAAATTTCAATTGGGTATTATTTAATTACATCTTTCCACCTTATAACATAGGTATTGTGCAGTGTAGCATAATTTATAGCACTGTCTTTATTTGCAAATGCAATTGTATTGCCTTGCATTGGGCTATTAATGCTTTCAAAAGTTACAAAAAAACTATGTGTTGCAAGGTGCAAAGAGTGATTGTTTGCAAAGTCGGCAATTAATATTTGAGCAATTGTATTGTCGTCTGTTTTAGATAAATAATCTTTCATGCAAGCAAGGTCATCAAACTTATATACTCTTCCCTTTTTTGTAACTATTTCGCATGCAAATCTTGGATCGCTAATGGTCATTTTGCATTCATTACATTTATCTTTATGCAAAATAATGGGTTCTTGTGTTGGTATGCCACAAGATAATAGAGCAACAACTATAAAATAAATAAACAAATTGCTACGCATTTTTTTTATATTTTACTTCATATAAAACTGCTGCTAAAGCTAATAATCCAGCAACTATAAATAACCAACCACCAATTGACGGGATGGAGTAGGCACCGAAGTTTAATAATTGTTTAAATCCAATTAATGGAGGCTGATAAGCCATGCCTGGCACAATAATAGCAGCATTTGGGTCTAAATTATGACCATAATTATATTCCCACCTCCAAAAATCTATCATAGATACAATACCAAATAGTACAAAAGATACAAACCAAATATACAATCCTCTTTTTTTTGCAATAATGGCAGCTATAAAAGCTAATAATGCATAAAAGCCAATGATATAGGGCAATATAGTAAACTCAATAAAATTTTCGGCATGCAAGGTTTGCATACCAATATAGTGGTTTAAGCCATTAATTATTTCTACATCTCCACCCAATTTATAAGTATAAATTAATAAGCCTAACCCTTCTGGGTATTGTGGAGCGTCTAAGTCTATTCTCCATAAAGGAACAAAAATTGAAATAGCCAAAAGTACTCCACTAATTAATAATGAATACTTAGATAAAGGAGAAATTTTACTATTGTTTTCCATGTTAATTTTTTAATAGAAATGATTTGTACAAATAGTATTCTGTAAAAATTGGTATAAAAAAAATGGAGCTATTGATAAATATTACATACATATCAAATAGCTCCATTAAAAAGTAATCTTTATTTTTTAGCTTCTGGAGCTGGTAAATTTTTACCTACACTAAAGGTTAAAGGCACATTACTACCAGGAGGTGAAACTCTTATATATCCTTGCATTTCTTGGTGTAAAGCACTACAAAAATCGGTACAATACATTGGAAACATACCAACTCTATCAGGCACCCACTTTAAGGTTTGGGTTTCGCCTGGCATAATTAGTAATTCTGCATTGGCTGCACCTTTAACTGCAAATCCATGTGGCACATCCCAATCTTGCTCAAGATTAGTTACATGAAAATAAACTTCATCTCCAAGTTTTACACCTTCTATATTATCTGGTGCAAAGTGAGAACGAATAGATGTCATATAAACATGAACTTTATTCCCCTCTCTTACTACTTTACTTTCCCCTTCACCTTTGGCTACATAAGGATGCTTGTTATCACCAATTTTAAAGATTTTTAATTGACCATTGTTTCTTATTAAATCGGCTGGAGCAGCTTGTGCATAGTGAGGTTCTCCTATGGTAGGAAAATCTAATATCATTTTCATTTTATCGCCACTAATATCAAATATTTGAGCACTTTGTGTTAACTCTGGACCAGTTGGCAAATATCTGTCTTTTGTAATTTTATTATAGGCAATTAAATATTTAGGACTTGGCTTACGTGTGTTTCCTCCAGGAATACACAAATGACCTACAGAATAAAATGTTGCTGCTCTATCTAACACTTTTAAATCTTTAATATTCCACTTTACAACTTCGCTACTTACAAAGAAAGATGTATAAGCGTTGCCTTTGCCATCAAACTCTGTATGCAAAGGGCCTAAACCCGGTTTTTGAACTTCGCCATACAATGCTGCTTCATATTTTACAACAGGTATGCCTGCAAAATCTCCAGCAAAAGTTTTATCGGCAATTGCCTTTTGTAATTTATCAAAACTAAACACAGGAATTAAAGCTGCTAATTTTCCACTACCAACAATAAATTCTCCAGTTGGGTCAACATCGCAGCCATGTGGTGATTTTGGACAAGGTATAAAATAACAAATGTCTTTTAATTCGGTTGCATCTAATACAGTTACTTCATTCATCATTGTAGATGTTGCACTATGTGTTTCATCGCTATAAACATTGTGAGCATATTTTACTGCTTGCTTTTTGCCTTTGCCTGCTTTTAAATATTCTTCTGCTTTTTTCCAATTTACAGCCATAATAAAATCTTTATCTCGCTGAGAGGCATTTACTTCTAACAAAGTATTAGCTTGCTCGGTATTGTAACAACTAAAGAAGAACCAACCATGAGATTTTGCTCTACCACAACGAGCCAAATCAAAATTTACACCAGGTGTTTTTATTTGAAAAGCAATTTTCATTCCGCCATTACCAGGATCTACACTTACAAAACTAATATGGCCTTTAAAATTTTGTTTGTACGTATTAATTGGTACATCTCCATTAGCATCATCTGCTGGTACGCTAAATCTTGTGCCAGCAACAATATATTCACTATTTTCTGTACCAAATGGAGAACTGTGGTTACCAGCACTATTTGGTAATTCAATAATTTCTGCTGTTCTAAAAGTTTTTAAATCAATGCGAGCTAAACGTGGAGTATTATTGGCATTGGCAAAAACCCATTTGCCATTTATTTCCCCATTGGTTTGAGATAATTCTGTATGGTGTAAATCGTCCCAAGGCACAAAACCATGAGAAGTATTGAGCATGGGTTTAGTTTCTTCACTATAACCCCAACCTTTTTCTGGGTCAACAGAAAACACAGGGATTACTCTAAACAACCTTCCACTTGGTAGGCCATAAACACTCATTTGACCGCTAAAACCACCAGATACAAAATTGTAAAACTCATCGTATTTACCAGGAGCAACATAAGCTTTACTTGCATCGCCTGCAACAGCGTTGCCAGAGTTTTTTGGTTTACATGCACCAAAGCTTAGTACTACCAAGCCTACAAATGCATATTTTATTGTATTAAATTTCATGTATGTTAAATTTTATTTTAGAAAAATTATTTTACGCCATCTATTTTACGCATATACTCAACAATACTTCTTGCATCGTTATCTTCTAAATTTTGATTTGGCATACGTACCAAACACAATTCAAGTTGAGCTTGTACTTCAGGATCTTTATCAATCATTGGATCTGGATTGGTAATAAAGTTCATAATCCAATATGGAGTTCTTCTTTTTGTAACACCTTCCCATCCTGGTCCAACAAGTTTTTCGGCAGTTGTTTTGTGGCAAGACATACATTTTGTACCAGCAATTTTTTCACCATTTGTTGCCATGGCAGCATCAAGCTTTTCTGCTATTTTTACATTGTCGGCAGAATATTTTCCTTCTCCACGTTTGGGATCGTAAGAGGCTGCATCGGCAACCATACTTTTTGGTTTTTCATTATCAGTAGTAGTTGTTGACGCTGGTGCAGTACCATTTTGGTTACCACAAGAAATTAAGATAGTAAGGCTTGTACATAAGCCAAATAGAAAAATAACTTTCTTCATATTTAGTTGTTTTATGGTACAAAATTAGTTTGCTAAAAAAACAATTACTATGACCACAATCATAAATTGAATATGAATAAATTTAAAAAGAAAATGAGGAATGAAAAGGAGCAGTTTTAGTAGTTAAAACAATGAAAGAATAGAAAAAGGAAAAAAATGTAATTGTTTAAAATAAATTCGTACTGTAAAGTATTTAAATGAAATTTAAATAGTAATGAATCTTTAATAGAGTGAGTGGTAATAAAAATTGAATTTTAAATAATTCAGTTAGAAAGAAAAAAATTACACTTTTAGTATTTGCAACAATTCATTTTTTTGCACTATACCGCTCTTTCGCCAAAGTATTTTTCCTTTTTTAAATAGCATTATTGTTGGCACTCCTTGAATTTGGTATTGTTGTGCAGTTGCAGGATTTTTATCAACATCAATTTTTATAATACTTACTTCGTCACCAACAACATCTTTTAATTGTTTTAAAATAGGTGCCATCATTTTACAAGGTCCACACCATTCTGCAAAAAAATCTACTAATACTGGTTTATCTTGATGAAGTTGTTTGAAATTATTTTGGAGTTATAAAATAAAATAGAACTCTCAGCAGTTAATGGTTTTGCAAAAAATCAAGCAACCGTGAGAGTTCAAAGCGAAAATAAGATTAAATTGTTAGTACTACCATATTTAAGTGTGGGAAAACGAGGAAAAAAGAGTAATTTATGTTTAGTAAAAGTTTTTCTTTTGATATTGAAAAGGTTAAAAACTGGAACGCAATGGAGAGAGTTAAGTACAAGAGATTTTTTTGAAGAAACAGTTCCTTGGCAAACCATTTACTACTATTTTAATAAGTGGAGTAAGGATGGAAGTTTTTTGAAAATTTGGCAGCAATTGTTACAGAACAATAAGCATTTGTTGGATTTATCTTCGATACAATTTGATGGCACACATACACCTTGTAAACGAGGTGGAGAGCGTGTAGGTTATCAGCATAGAAAGTCTTGCAAAACCAGTAATAGCTTAATTTTGTGCGATAATAATGGTTTGCCATTAGCAGTAGGGGAACCACAATGTGGTAATCATAATGACTTGTATAATATCAATAAAATATTTGATGAGATGATAGCTTTTTTAGAAGATGCCACAATATCAATGGATGGTGTTTTTATGAATGCAGATGCTGGATTTGATAGTAAAAGTTTTAAGAAAAATTGTGATGCAAAAGCAATTGAACTGAACGTTAAAGCAAATCCAAGAAGGAGAAAAGGCAATCAACCAACAACACCATATTTTGATGATATGCTATATGATGAAAATAGATATAAAATTGAAAGAACAAATGCTTGGATGGATGCCTACAAAGGAATTTTGGTAAGATTTGAAAAACTGACAATAACTTGGTGGAATATGCTATGGCTAAGCATCATAGCTATTTTCCTTAAAAAAATAAAATGTTAAACAACTTCTCTTTTAAATTTCAATTATTTTGAAAATAGTTTGCAAGTTATTGTAACATAATCTAAATATACACGATTAGTAAATTAACAACTGAAAATAAACATTGGAGCAAACAAACATTATACAGGAGCATATTTTAATAGATGCATGTAAAAAAGGAAATTCTTTGGCGTTTACTCAGTTGTATAATTGTTATAGCAAAGATGTTTTTAATAGTATTCTAAGGTTTATTGATAATATAGCAGAGGCTGAAGATTTGTTGCAAGAAAGCTTTTTGGCAGCTTATCAAAATCTTAATCAGTTTGATACGCATAGCAACTTTAGAGCATGGGTTAAAAGGATTGCTTTAAATAAAACAATAAGTTTTTTAAGAAAAAAGAAAATTGTATTTAATGAATGGAATGATAACATTGATTCGCTTGACGAAATTTTTGATGAAAGTAAATTTACTTTTCAAGTGCAGTCTTTGCAAAAAGCTATACAGCAATTGCCTTATAGTTATAAAACCATCATTCAATTGTATGTGATTGATGACATACCACAAGAAGAAATTGGGCAGATGTTAGGCCTTAGTCACAATACTGTAAGAACTCAATATCATAGAGCAAAACAAAAAGTTTTACAAATACTACAAAAACAACAAGTTGTATGAGTAACGATCTAGAAAATTTTATATCACAAAACAAAGAAGCATTTAATACTGCCACACCATCTAATGATGTTTTAAAGCTATTGCAAAAAAATATTTTAGCACAGCAACAAAAACAACGAAAGAAAACGGGTATCATACGTTCTTTAAAATTTGTATCTGCTGCTTGTATATTGCTTTTGGCTGGTGTTGGTATTAATAACTTTAGAAATAACAAAAGTGTAGATGTAGCAAATAATGCAACCCATGTAAATGAAATTCCTAGTATAGTTAAGAAGGTAGAAAATTTGCCTGTTGAGGATTTACATAAATCTGCTGCAATTAACAAAGAGTCTTTAACTTCTACATTAATTAAT
>Ga0075154_10001979_pt1 | contig 13833 bp, 10 predicted proteins | sample JI71714BDNA_FD_70965 | JGI IMG/M metagenome (GOLD analysis project Ga0075154, IMG submission 70965) | Wastewater effluent complex algal communities from Wisconsin, to seasonally profile nutrient transformation and Carbon sequestration -... | ecosystem: Engineered > WWTP > Effluent > Algae... | reverse complement strand
ATAAATTTTTAAACTATCCTAAATGGATAAGAAATTCTATGATGTATACTGTAAGTTTTATAACAAATTTATTAGGCTATAAAACTTTCATAGCTTCAGCAATAAAAATTTCAGTTATAGATGGCAAATCAGTTGTTGTAGCCTATGAATGCACTGGTTATGGAGTAATGAGTGTTTGGTCAGCTTTTACTATCGCTTTTCCAGAAGAAAATAAAAAAAGGAGGCTTAAATGGATTTTTGGAGGATTATTGGTTATTTGGTTTATTAATGTTCTTAGAATTTTGGCATTACTTTTAGCTGTAAATCAAGGAAAAAAAGTTGATATCAATCAATTTGGAGAGCATCATGATGTTTTTAATGCTATCTCTTATAGTTTAATTATTATCATGATTTATTTTTATACAAAATCTTCTTCAAAAAAGCCACAAAAAACTAAACAATAAATTAATAAAAATGCCACTTTAAAAGTGGCATTTTTTATTTTAAAATTTATCTTGCAGGCACTGCACTTAAGGGTAAATCTCTTTTTAGCATTTCGTTTTTATTAGCCATTTCCCAAGCGGTGTAATACACCAATAAACTTCGCTTATACATTAAATTAAAATTAATTTTATCTACTGTATCGGTAGGTTTATGATAATCTTTGTGTACCCCATTAAAGTAAAAAATTATGGGTATGCCTTTGGCTGCAAAGTTGTAATGGTCGCTTCTAAAATAAAATCTATTGGGATCTTTTGGATCATTATACCTTCTGTCAACCTCCATATTTAGATACCATTTATTTACACTGTCTGTTATTGGTTGTAACTCTGTGCTTAATTTATCTTCCCCAATGGCAAAAACATAATTATTACTGTCGCCTTTGTAAGTTGGGTCTATTCTACCAATCATATCAATATTTAAATCTACGCTTGTTTTGGCTAATGGAAAAGTTGGGTTATCTGCATAAAACTTACTGCCCCACAAACCTTTTTCTTCTCCACTTACTGCCATAAAAACCATTGTTCTTCTTGGACCTACGCCTTTTGCTTTTGCCTTGGCAAAAGTTTCGGCCAACTGCATAACTGCTGTTGTACCACTTCCATCATCATCGGCTCCATAATAAATAACATCTCCACGCTTTCCCAAATGGTCGTAATGTCCAGTAATGAAAATATACTCGTCCTTTTTATCACTACCCTCAACAATACCAATTACATTGCTGCTTTCTAAGGTTGCTGTATTTTTTTGTATCAGCAATTTAGTTTCGGCAAAATAGCTACCTGCATTAATTTCTTCAAACTGTTTTTTTGTAGGTACAAATGTTCTACCCAATAGAGCTGCTCCTACTTTTTCGCTTACTGTAATTGTAAAAAAGCTTGTAACATTTGGCCTATTAATTGTCATATTACCTTTTGGATTCATTGGTGTTTTTTTGGGGAAATCACTATTAATAACTATTAACCCAATTGCTCCATTGGTTTTAGCTGTTCCTGCTTTTGCAAATGCAGTACCTGGCCCCATAACCCTTGTTCCTGTTTGTGCTGTGGGTGTTGGTGCATCTTTTGGTAAGCCATCTAGCACTATTACAACTTTTCCTTTAACATCAATATTCTTGTAATCGTTTTGCTTATCGCTACTTAAACCATATCCTACAAAAACTGCATTAGAAAAATCAAAGTCACAAGTAGCTACATTAGCTAGACTAAATGAAAAATCTTTGTCGAGCAAAAACAATTCCCCATTTACTTTTAATTGTTGATTTATTAACTCGTCTTGATACACATTGTACACCTGTTGATAGCTACTTCCATTTCCTGGTAAAAGACCATGCTTTTTAAAATGTGCTTCTATAAATGCAGCAGCTTTTTTTTGCCCTTCAGTAGCTGTTTCTCTGCCTTCCATTTCATCACCTGCCAATATTGTTAACTTATCTTTTAGCCCTTGCTCTGTTATATACTGGGCAAATTTTTGAGCTTTATCGCTTTTTTGTGCTATTGCAATGTTTGCAAAAAATATGGTTACTAACCAAAGTTTTTTCATTTGTGAAATTTTTAATGATATGAAATTATACTAAAACTATTTGTAAAATTATCTGCCAATTGCATTGCTTTGGCATTAGGTTGCATTATTGATACTTGACCCTTAAAATCTATATTTTTAAACCAAGAAGCTACATTAATTTTAATCAAAATTTTTGATAAAAGTGTATTGTTTGAGGTTATGGGCAATTTAATTTTTTTAATGGCATTGAATGGTGCTTTGTAACCACCTATATGAAATTGAAACATATTTCTAAAAACTTGGCAGTTTTTGCAAGAGCCTTCAAGTTTTGTATGTATATATCCAGTATTCCATGTCCAATACATACCATTTAATGGGTCTAAACTTCCATTTAATATGCCTTTTAATGTCGTTGTACTATCTACACCTACATTAAACTCTAAAGATTTGATTACGTTAGCTTTAGGCAATCTAAACTGAATCTTTAAGCTACTATCTTCTGCTGCATTTAACAAATAATAATTTTTAACCTCTTTTTTGTTTGTTCCATTAAAAATAAATTTTCCAACATACAATTTAAGCAAATCAATAGTGATAGAATCATCACCATTTGGAGTAACGTACCAATTGTTTTTTAAAACTAATGGACTATTGTTATAGTAAGGCACAAACTGAATAGTTAGGTTTTTGTGTTGTGCATGCAAAAATCCAAAGAAAAAAAAACTCAATCCTACAATCCTAATTTTTTTGTTCATACTTTTCTATAGAATCTGCTTCTTACATTCTTTCTTTTAAAAATGCAATAGCTTTTGCATGTGCATCATCTGTAGCCTCCTTATTAAATACAGGATTACTTGGATTTGCAAACCCATGCCCTGCTTCGTATTTATGCAATGTAATTTTTTTGCCTAATGTGTTCATGTTTGTTTCAAACTCGTCAACTACAGTCATAGGTATACCTTTATCCTTTGTTCCAAAAAAACCAATAACATCACAATTTAAAGTGTTTAACTTTTCTGTGTTATTTTCTGGTCGTCCATAATACATAATACATCCTTTTGCTTGTTTGCCAGCCAATAAAGAAGATTGTAAACTCCATGCACCACCAAAACACCATCCAACTGTATAAATATTTGCCTTTCCGCCAGCATAAGCAATAGCTGCATTTACAATGGTTACTAGCCTGTCCGTTTTTGCACCACTCATATACTTCATAGCACTATCTCGGGTAGTAGCAATTTTACCATCGTACATATCAATAGCTAATACATTTACACTTTCTAATTCTGCAGCAAAAGCATCAGCTTCTCTTTTAATGTTATCGTTTAAGCCCCACCATTCTTGAATAACAAACAACCACTTGTTGCTTTTCTTTTTTGATTTAATAAAATATGCACCAGCATTCAACCCATCTTTTGTACTAAAACTTATCATCTCGCCTTTTGCATCTTCTAATACAAAGGGCGTTGGATTGGGGTGCAATGATGCAAATCCAGGCTTTAAAGCATCTTTTTGAATATCGTTTTTGCTATCTACTGCATAGCATGCAATATAGCTTTCAGTAGATAAAACATTATCTATGTTTGATTTTTTGGTATAACTAAGTAATGCTGCTGCAATAAATGCAACCACAAAAAGTAAAAGTATTTTTTTCATGAATTTTATTTATAGAAAGTAAATATACAATCAAATAAAAAATTCTTTAGCAATGTTTTAACAAAACTATTTTATAAAAAACGTTTTATGGTAGAATTATTGTTCACTTTTGTAGTAACAATGGTTTTATTTGTTCACTTTAATTTGTTTTATATGAAAAATGTTTTTACCCTTTTAAGTTTAGTTGCAGTTTTTAGTATTACAAGCTGTACAAGTGTTTATAAAAACACACAAATGCCCGATGATTTATACTATGCACCAACTACCCCTAAGGTAGAAGAGGAAAAAGAAAAAACCGAAGAGGAAAAGGAGCAAGAAAGAGAAGACAGGTTTATAAAACAAAAAGTTCAAAACCGTGCTCGTTGGAATAGTATTGATGATTATGCCTATTGGAATGATACAAGATATAATCATTGCAACTGCAATTGCAATAATAATCTTAATTGGAATAGCTACAATATAGGTTGGGGCAACACCTACAACAACTGGCTTTGGTACAATAGCTTTAATAATCCCTATACTTTGTTTATTCCTTATACTGCTCCCAACATTATAAAAAACACTAGTAGTTTTACTCCTATAAGGGCATTTGGAAACACAAATACAAGCAATAATAATTTTGTATTTAATCCTAAATTACAGTCGTTTCAAGGGAACAATAATAACTCTAACAAAACCAATAGCAATCAAACACAAGGTATAGGAGGAAAAATCATTAGATTATTTGGCGGAGGCAACAACTCCACCACTACACCAAGTAGCAGTGCTGGTGGCCAAAGTGGAGGCTTTAAAAGTACAGGAAGCAGTAGTAGCACACCACGAAGAGGCAGAGGATAAACTTAATGTGCAACATTTTTTATTAGATTCAAAAAACAAAAATTATGAAAAAATATTTACATATATTACTTATAGTAGTATGCTCTAATCTTTATGCACAAACACCAGACGATGCACTAAGAAATGCTTGGCATATTGGTAATGGAACTGCAAGAAACATTGGTGCAGGAGGAGTTATGGCAAGTTTGGGTGGAGATTTGAGTGCAGCCCAGATAAATCCAGCAGGATTGGCATTTTATCGCACCAATGAATTTGCTCTTTCGCCTTCTTTTTTACTTCAAAGCAATCGTTTTGGCTATAGAGGCACAGACTCTTTAAACAACAAAAACATATTTAATTATGGTACAAGTGGTTTTGTTATTAGCTCACAAAAAATGAACAATAAAAAATGGTTGAATAATGCCTTTGCTTTAACAGTTTCACAACTGGCTAGTTTTAACAATAACATTCAGTTTAAAGGATTTAACAATGCAAGCTCTTTTAGCGAACAATACATTGAAGAATTAGTAAATGATGGTGCAGATACTACAGCAGCATTAAGCAATTATATTTTTGGCTCTTCATTAGCATTTAGAACCTATTTAATTGATACTATTTCTGGCCCAGGTGGTGTTCTTAGGGGTTATCAAAGTTTAGTTCCAATAAATACTGGCGTAAACCAAGTATTTAGCAGTAACAATCGAGGGGGTTTTCATGAAATAAATTTAGCATTTGCAAGTAATTATATGGATAAATGGTATTTAGGTGTTGGATTAAATATTCCTATAATTCATTTTAGTAAAGATGTTTATTATAAAGAAAGTGACGCAACAAATAATAGTAATAATAACTTTAGTTTTTTTGAATACAAAGAAAATTTTACCAGCAATGGAGTTGGTGTTGGATTAAAATTAGGAGCCATTTACAAACCTGCTACTTACTGGCGTGTAGGGTTTACGTTTCATACACCTCAGTTTATTAGTTTCAAAGATAGAGTTAGAAGCGAAATGACTACCAATACAGAATCCTATGCAGGAACTATTACAGAAAGCAGTGATGCTTTAAATAGTGGCAATCCTGGATACAGAGATTATACTTTAACAACACCTTGGAGAGCAATTGCAAGTGCTAGTTATGTATTTAGAGAGGTAAGTAATACTAAAAAACAAAGAGCGTTTTTAAGTGCCGATATTGAATATGTTAATTACAGAGGTGCCCGATTTAGCAAAACAGATGAAGAAGGAAATGCTATTGATGGGTATTACGATGCTTTAAATACGGCAACAAAAAATTATTTAAGGGGGAATTTTAATATTAAATTGGGTGGTGAAATAAAGTTTGATCCAATAATGTTTAGAGCTGGTATAGGTTATTTTGGAAGTCCTTACAAAAACGATAATTTAGATGCCAACAGATTTACACTTAGTGCTGGAATTGGTTATAGAAACAAGGGGATGTTTATAGATGTTGCTGTAGTGCAACAAACTTTACAAGATGCTCAGTTTGCGTACAGGCTGATTGATAAACCAAACACTTTTGCACAACAAAGAACAATACTTACAAACATAGTGGCTACTCTAGGTTTTAAGTTTTAACTGATACAAACATCAATAAATCGTAGAAAATTGTTTACCTAGTTCCTTCTGCATGAAAATTAAAATAATCTTGCAGAAGGTTGTTGTACTTTCTAGGTCTTTGGATTTTAAAAACGGGATATTATAACTTCAATAGTTTAAAAACTCTCTTACTTTAATCAAAATAAACTAGTTTTTAAGTTTTTCATTAAACTAAATCAAAATTAAGATTGTTTAATAACATAGAAACTGCGTTTTTTCGCAGTGCTTAATTTTTATGAATGATTTAAACAATACAGGAGTATACTCAAAAAAATTTTTAAGCTTTACTCCAGCCGACTTACAAAGTGAGGAAGCGAAATATTTTAAGAATACTTTACCTAAATTTTACAATGAATCTATTTATATATTCTCTTTTAGGCAAAATAAATTAATATATGCTGATGGCTGGGAAGATGTTTTAGGCTACAAAGACAATGAAGTATCCATTTTACAAATAACGATGAGTACAGTTAAAGAATACGCCATTTTTAGTAATGAAATTGATGATAAAGCCATGTTGTTTATACATAATTGCACTGAAAATGTTGGCGAGTATGCAATTACAAAAGAGCTTAAAAAATATCATAAAAACGGTACTGAAGTACCAATAATTTCTAAAGTTAGAATTAAAACTGTTGTGGATGGAAAAATGGATTATTTGATTGGAAGGTTTCAAGTAAATCACAGTCTTAATTTCGGGAAAATAATGAAGTTTGAATTTCATGGACCCGAAAAGGTAGAAATGTATAATATGCTTAACAAAAACATTTTTATACATTTAGATATTACCGAAAAAGAAAAAGAAGTTATTCGCCTTGCTTCCAAAGGCTTTTCTTTAAAAGAGATTGCTAAAGAGTTTAATGTAACACAATCGGCAATTGAAAAAAGGTTGTTTCCTTTATATAAAAGATTTGATTTGAAAAGCTTACCGCATCTGATAAGTTTTGCCTACGAAAACAATATACTTCCATAAAAAAAGCCTCGAGATTATCGAGGCTTTGTGGTGTGGGCCGGGATCGAACCGGCGACACAAGGATTTTCAGTCCTTTGCTCTACCGACTGAGCTACCGCACCATCCCTTTTGGGGTTGCAAATATAGGTTTTACAATATAATTTACAAGTTTTTATTTTAATTTTTAAACTTTTCCTTTTTTATATATTGGCACAGTACTACAAGGTTCGCCATACATAATACTTTTTACTACTGGCTTTAATTTTGTTGTAATGGCTACATAAGCTTTTGTAGAGATTGGATGCTCTCCACAACCTTTTACAACAACTCTTTTATCTAAATATTCTTCTGCATTGATGCTATGAATACTATTTACTAATAATTCGTTTTTAATTTCTTCTTCGTTGCCAAAGGCAATACTATTTGCTATTGGTTGCAAATATTGTGCAGCCAACATATAAGCCCACATGGGTACAATAGCATCAGCACTGCAGGTTATAGCTACATTTTTATTTTCGTAAGCTGCCCAATTATATGTTTCCAATGCAGCTCTATAGTCTTTTTCTTTTAATATTAAACCCATAAATAAAAAATCTTTTAAATCAAACATTTTGATGGGTTCTTTTGGCAAAAAATCTTCTAAATTCAAAGTTACAATACTGCTTTGGGCCACTTTATTAACAATAGTATTTTCCATAATGCTTACAAAAGTATTGTGTAATTAAAAATCAATGTTTCGGTTGTAGAAATTGTTGCAAAACAAAAGAGGCTGCCTTTTTACAAGCAGCCTCTTTTTCTATAATTTTCTATCTTTTTTAATAAAAATCTCCTCTGTTATCTTTAATAGTTGCTGCTTTTCTTAGGCCTGCAGAAATATTACTTGCACTACCTTTTACGCTTTGTAGTAATTGTTGTTTTAGAACATCAATAGTTAAAGCACTTGGTTTTGCACCTATTAAATCTGTTTTTAAAACAAACACGCCTCCATTTCCGGCTATTGGCTCAGTGACTTTTCCTTTGTTTGAAGCATTAAATGCAGCTCCAATAAACTTAGGTTCTGCATTGCCTAAAGCTGGTATAAATGGTTGTGAAAATTGTAAGCTATCTAATTTTTGTACAACTGTACCAGTACTAGTAGCAAAAGCTTCTAGGGTGTTGCCTTTAAATTTAGTTTCAATAATTTGTTTTGCTTTTTTCTCGTTTCTTACCAAGTTTTCTACTAATGGTCTAAGTGTTGTTGCAGAAGGAACACCAACTTTATTAATAGCAACTAACATTGCCACCACATATTTGTTATTTACATCAAAATAGCTTTTTGTAACATCTCCTACGCTACTTTCATAAGCCCAACGAACTAAATTTCTATTGTTGCCTAAGCTAGGTACCATTGCATCAACTTTCTTAAACTCGCCAGATGTAATCGCATTCATTTTATCTTTTGTAATGGCTTCGTCAAACGATTTTCCACTACCAGCTTTTGCTATAAAAGTAGATGCTTGATTTTTAACATTAACGTCTGTTTCGTTGCTAACAGTTATTGGTTTTGCCATGTATGCTATGTTATAGGCTGTTTGACTACCTTTTTGCCCTAAAACTTCAATATAGTGGTATCCAAACTCGGTTTGAACAATCCCTTTGCTTCCTACTGGTTTTCCAAAACAAAATTCGTTGAAGCTAGCAACCATTCTTCCACTTGGAAAGTAATCATAAATACCTTTTTTATCTTTACTTCCCTCATCTTCAGATTTTGCTAAGCAAAGGCTATCAAAGCTTTTACCTTTTGCAATATCCATCATTACCGTATCTGCTAAATGTTTGGCTGTACTATCATCTCTTACCATAAATGGTTGGCCAGTTTGTGGATCTCTATCTTTTGTTTTAAATAAAATGTGACGAACTTTTGCACTATCTGGCATTGTTTTAATCCCAACCATTTTAGCAACAACATAATTATTTCCATCAATGTATGGACCATAAGTTTGCCCTACACTTAGTTTAAACAAACTGTCTTTAACTGGTTGGTTTATTTGTGATTTGCTAATGTATCCATTAAAGTATGGCAAACTAGAATTGTTTTTTGCAAAAAAGCTTTCAGCGTCTGCTGTTGTTTCTAAGGTTTGTTTATACGTTAATAGCTTGGCATAAGTGGCTTGGCTATCAGATTTGCTAGGCTGAGCATCAAAACTCACAAATTTTATAATTCTTGTTTCTTCCTCTTTTTCGTATTGCTTAGCATGCTTATTTCCATAAGCTACAATTTCATCATCACTTACTTTAACTGTGCTATCTGCAATAGTATTGTAAGGTACTGCAACATAGCTAACATTTGCAATACTATTATTATCTGATAGTTGCTTTTCTACTAACCATTTTGGCACGTAGGCAGATTGTGATAAAATAGCATTGTATTTGTTGTTTAAAGTTTGTAAACGAGTTACATTAACTAACTCTGCTACTTGCTTTAACTCTTCTGCTTTTTTGCTTTTTTTAATTTGAGCTAAAACTTGTTTTGCTTGATCAACATTAGGAAAGCCTGTTTTTGGATCGGTAAACTGCTGCATTAGCTGAGAACCTGGTTTGTATAATTCTTCGTTTAGTTGTTTATCGCTAAAGCCTAAGCCCAAAGCTTCAAACTCTTCCTCTAAAAGCACTTTATTAATTTCCTGATCCCACAATTGTGTTCTTGTTTGTTCATACTGAGCAGCGTTTCCTCGAGAATATAATTCTACTTTTTTCTCAAATTCAGCTCTATCAATTGTAACTCCATTTACTTTTCCTAAAGTGGAATTGTTTGAAAATACACTTCCTTGTTTTCCTAAACCATCTTGTAAGATAAAAGCAATTAATGCTAATCCTAACAAAATAAATATAATCCAAGTGCCACGGTCTCTAATGCTTTGAATAACAGACATAATTATACAATATATTTTTTTAAAGGTTGCAAAAATAGGGTAATTGAAGTACCCACCAAATTGAGTATTTTGTTGGCTTTTGCTTATTGGCAAACAGTTTGGGCTTCTAGGTTGTTGGTTTGCCTATTAAAACAACAAACGGAGCTACAAATCTTCCTAAGTAGCTGGTTTTGAACAACTTAGGTAGCGAATTAATTATTTTTAACAAAATACGCTTTAATAATAAATGATGAATATTGTAAAACCCATTGTAAGATGTAAGCCTAAATCCATTTTGAAAATACAATTTTTTATATTGAAACTGGGTTAGCATTTGCTCGGTATAGCATGCTGTAATTGGATTACAAGTGTTGTATTTGTTTTTTGGAGGGCTTGGCAATTGTTGATTAATTAAATATTGTTCTACACAAGTTTCAATATCATTTTTATTTAATCCTCTAGTAGCAATAGACAAATCGTTTACTTGTTTTTGCTTTAATTCTGGTGCTTTTTGAACGATTAGTTGCTTACGTACTTCTAAAAAAGCTTTACCTGCATAAATACTTCCACCTTCGTTATCTCCTTTTAAATCGTAACCTTTGTACTCATCTTTATACATTATTTGGTATAACTGATTTCTTTTAATCATATTATCATACACCGAACCTGTTGAAAAAGCAATAACAATATTTGGGTTAACTATTTTCATAGCTTTTAAAAGAAAATCTACGCTATAAACATGCTCAATAACATCAGTTCCTATGCATATATTTGGTTTTTCAGATGATGCAGCATAGTTTTTTAAAACTTCGTTTTCATTACCCAAAATAAAGCCATCTATTGTAATTTTAAGTTTGTCGCTTAGCTGCTTTATGGCATGAATAAACTCTGGCCTAATGTCACAAACTTCTACTTTTTTAACCCCACAAAACTTTGCAAAAAAAGCTAGTAAACCATTACCTGCACCAAAATCGAGCATTATGGTATTTTCCAAGGAAAGATTGGCTGTTGCAATGGTTTTCTCTAAAACAAAAGCATAAATTTCTAAATGATATGTTTTTTGGTTGATGATATATTGCAAATAATCCTTCGTATATCCTTCCATGTCAACCTCATCTAAATTTAAACTAGATAGCAGTTTGTAAAAAGACTTAATTTGGTTTTTAATATGCACTAGTTATTGATTAATTTTTTTATTAAAAAGAAAATAATGTTGTAGTAACTTAACAGTTTAGATGCAATATTTTATAACTCAGCAGGATTTACTGCATTTTCTTTTTAAAAACTACTTGTTTTTTTCTAGTACCAAAACCACTTTATTAAAATCGGCTGCAGCATTAATAACTTTTACAAACTCGTTGATTTGTGTAATGGGATATTTAGTTTGCTTATAGGTTTCTATAATTTTTATATTTACAATGTTTCCATCAATAGTATATGTACTTACAAAGCCCATTGTTTCTACAGCTTTATCATCTTTATAAACAATATTAAAATTTAAATCGTTTAAATTTTTTACTTGATACCCTTTTGGAATTTCAAATTTAATGGTTCTATCTAGCACATGAGGATATTCAATTTCAATTGGCAATTTTCTTTCTTTTTCTTGATACATTTGAACTTGTTCGCCAATTATTTCTCCAATTTTTAGTAAAATTTTACTTCCTGCATTTTCACACAAATCAGCTGTATGAATTGTACCACTTATTATTAGAGGATTATTTTTTGTGAGGTTATCGAAGCTGCTATTTTCTACTTTAATATTTTTAATATTTTCACTTTTTGCCAAGCTTTTTAAAATTTCCTTAGTTGTTTCGTCTTGTTTTTCTTGAGGTAAATACACATAAATTGGCCTATATGGCACCGAGCCATAGCCTTTAAATATTTGTTTAGCCTCTATAATTACGGTATCTAATGTTTCATCAAACTTTAGTGTAGCTTCTAAGTTGTGGGCATGCTTTTCGAATGGTTCCATAGCAATATTGCCAAAAGTGCCTATGGCAGCTTTAAGCTCTCCAATGGTAGTGGTTTTTAAAAATAGTCCACGAGTTGCCGCTAGTTGATCTTCAATAAACGGATATCGTAATGTTGGATTAAAAGGAGAAATATATTTTCCTGTTTTAGGAAAATAGAAAATTATCTCTTCTACATTTCGCCAATTTTCGAGTGTTTCATCTATTGGAGCATTTGACCTTTGGCTTGGAAAAACAATTTGATAATTTACTCCAAGTTTTTCAAAGCTATTAGCAAACATTTTTACCATTCCGTCTCTATTGGTAAGTTTTGTTTTAAGAATTTCTTCAACATCATCTGCATTTTCGCTAACTACTTTTTCTTCGCCATTTATAGTTGTTTTAATAAACTCTTCAATTGCTATAATTTTATTTTCATCGGTTGCTGTTTCATTTAACTTCAACTTTTTTAAATAGCTTTCTAATGCTTTTGTTTCTTTTGGGTTTAAAGTAGTATAGTAGCCATACATTCTTTTAGCAAAATCTTTCCATGTATTTATTCTGGCAGTTTCATTATTGGCTAAATTGTAGACCAATTTATATTCTACCCTCATTAAATATGGATCTTTAAAGGCGTATTTTTCGGTTTGTAGTGTTTCAATATTTTTTTGTGTGGCTACAATATATCTTTTATCGTTTATTAAAGAATCTTTACTTACTTCAAATCCGTTGTATCCTTTAGCCTCAAACCTTAAATGACCTGGGGAAATTATATATAAGCTTGCCAATTGAATAGGTGTGTTACTGTTTTGAAAATACTCCCCTCCAAAAACACTAATTGGGCGTTTAATGCTATAATTATACTCCACTTCGGCACCAACTTCAACGCCTTCCATGGCAAATAGCTTATACATTCTACCTTCTTCTTCAATCTCTTTTATTTTGTCATCAGTAATATTAATTACCTTACCTGCTTTAGTAATTGTACGAGCCTTAATACTTACAATTTCTGCCATTCTGCTTGTAGGGATATAAATTTTATTATACATCTCTACGCCCTTATTATCATTAATTTTTATAAGTTTATAATTGGTAGTGTACATAAACACAGCTTCTTGTTTACCAATTTCTTCTACTTTATATTCTATAATTCTGGTGTCTTCTAAGGCTACAGCACTTTCCTTTTCAAATTGAGTATTTATAGTATGCAAAATTGGATTGCTTTGCCATTTGTCGGTTGGCACATAACTATTATTTGATTGTGACAGTGCAATTGTTTTTAGTGCAATAGCAATGCAGCCTAGCAGTAAATGCTTCATATTGTAAATATTATTTTTGGTAATAAAAATAAGGAGATTGATTTAAATTTCTTGTAAGAAAATACAATATTAATTTTAAAACGCTATAAACAAATCAGCGTTTGTGTGAAATTAAGTTGTGGCATGAAAATCGAACCAACTTAAGTTGTTTAATGGCTTATTTAAAGCGTGTTGATGAAAAGCTTCGTATTTGTTTTTGGCTTCCTCAAAGCTTAGCCATTTTCCATCAGTTTTTTCTGCAAAAGGCCCTGCACTTCCATAAGGATGCTTTAGGGTGATAAATTTTTGCATCCTTAGCTTAATTCCATTTTTTATGGTTTGATACATTGGAAAAAACTTGTTTGCTTCTGTTTGTAGATTAAGTGCCTTAAAATTGTTAAGCTGGTTAATAATTTTAAACTTTGTATAGCCTTTTTGATGCAACACTTGCAAACACTCAATAGTACTTGCCTCACAACTAATATACTTAGGCAAATTATTGCTTGGTATTGCTGATATACAAATTAAATCGAAGCCTTCAATGTCAACTTTAAAATAAAAAGGAACCCCATATTGAGCAATAAGTTCATCTGTTGGTACACACTGAACATTTACAGTTTCGCAGGTAGTATTACTTCTTGTACCCAAGTGATAATCAAAGCTGCTCCA
>Ga0075154_10001978_pt1 | contig 13835 bp, 7 predicted proteins | sample JI71714BDNA_FD_70965 | JGI IMG/M metagenome (GOLD analysis project Ga0075154, IMG submission 70965) | Wastewater effluent complex algal communities from Wisconsin, to seasonally profile nutrient transformation and Carbon sequestration -... | ecosystem: Engineered > WWTP > Effluent > Algae... | reverse complement strand
GATGCCTTTGTGTAAAGTTGTATTTCCTTTTGTAGCCATAAAATTAATTTGTGCTAAAGTCGTTTTTCTCTACACTTAATTTGTAAATGTATTTATCTACAGTAAATCCAATTGTTGTACTTGGATACTTTTGTTTGATGTTCTTATAAATTTCTAAAGCTTCGCTATTTTTATTCATAGTTTCTAATAAGCCTGCAGCAAAACTTAAATTTAATGCACTTGATTCTTCATCTGATTCAAATGTAGTTCCTGCTTTTTTGTAAAAACTAACAGCTTCATCTTTTTTACCACTTTCGGCATAAGCATGTCCTAATGCAGCATAAGCTTGCATTTGAATTTGTTTTGCACCGGTGCTAAAATTTTTTAAGTATTTTATAGCATTGTTAAAATCTTTCAACTTCAAATAGCTAATACCAGCATAATAATGAGCCAAGTTTGCCGATTTTGTTCCACCGTAAGTTTTAATAACATACAATGCACCTTTTACACCTGTTGCATTATCGCCATTGATTACTAAGTTAGAAGAATCTTGATTGAAATACTCTTGTACTTTATACAATGCTTCAGCAGCTTTTTCTTCTTTAGGTGCTACGATATAAGTGTTGTATGCATACCATCCTCCCACAACAACTATAATTGCTGCAACGGCACCTATGATTACTTTTTGATATTTTTTCCAAAAGCCTTCTACTTGCAACAACATATCTTTTTCTACTACGTGCTCACTCATTTTAAATTCTGTTTTAAGGTTAAATACCAAGCTAATTAAAATACTTGGCTGGGTTATAAAAAATTAATCAACAATAAATGGATAATTTTCATCAACATAAACATCTTTCAACAATTCACTATCATCTGGTAGTGGACTTTCTTCTGCAAATTGAACACTCTCATTTACAATTGCTTCAATTTTTGCATCGATTGCTGATAAATCTTCTTGTGTAGCAAAATCATTTTCTAAAATAATATTGGCAACACTTATAATTGGATCTTTTTCTTTGTATTCATCCACCTCATCTTTACTTCTGTATTTTTGAGGATCGCTGATTGAGTGTCCTTTATAGCGATATGTTTTCATTTCAATTAATGTTGGTCCACCGCCTTCTCTACCACGTTTTACAGCTCTTGTAACACTATCGTGTACAGCTTCAGGATCCATTCCATCAACCATATCAGCAGGCATTTCATAAGCATCTGCCAATTTATAAATATCTACTACGTTACTAGTACGTTCAACTGAAGTACCCATTGCGTAATTGTTGTTTTCACAAATAAAAATTACTGGCAACTTCCATGTCATTGCCATGTTAAAAGTTTCGTGCAACATACCCTGACGTGAAGCTCCATCCCCAAAAAAGCACAATACAACATTGTCTGTTCCTTTGTATTTTTCAGCAAATGCTAAACCAGCACCAGTACCAATTTGAGCACCAACAATTCCATGACCACCAAAGAAGAAATTTTTAACATCAAAAAAGTGCATACTTCCGCCTTTTCCTTTTGCACAACCTGTTGCTTTACCATACAATTCAGCCATACAAGCATTTGCAGTTGTACCTTTTGCTAAAGCCCATCCATGATCTCTGTAGGCAGTAATAAATGGATCTTCATGTCTAGTTGCAGTCATACAACCAGCTGCAATAGCTTCTTGACCAACATAAGCATGAAAAAATCCACGGATTTTTCCAGCCATTTTGTACATTTCTTCAGCTTTTAATTCAAATTGGCGAATAAGTTGCATTAACTCATACCAATACATGTAAGTTTCTTTAGAAAATTTAGTTGACACGGGCTAAAATTTTGAGTGGCAAATATAGGGCTTAGGGTTTGAAAAACTTATTTGTGTTGCTTTTTTGTAAACATTCTGTTCAACCAATCTTAATACTTTCTAAAAAAAATAATTTTTAATCACATTTAGGCATTTTTAAAACAATATTTCAGGTTCTTTTGTTTATTTAACAGAACTAACCTAAAACACATTTATGAAATTCTTCATCTTACCCATTTATACGTTCTAAATTGAACGTTTTACGCAATTTAGAACGGTAAAACCTTGATGCAATATTCACCGTACCTTACTTTATTCAGTTTTTTAATTAGACCTATGAATATTAGAAAATTATTTTTTTTCAACCTTTGTCTTTTCTGTTGTTTTTCATCTTTAGCACAATTACCTGTAGCATATTATGATTTTGAAGACAATGGCAATAGAAATACAACTGTTGAAACAACTACAGAAACAGCAATTTCTACAATTGGAGCACCCTCTGTTACAATTAACTCCTTAACAAGCTCTCATAACACTGGTAATGGACTAAGCTATACTGGAAGTAATACTGGTTTTGCAATTGGTTACTATGGTTTTTCAACAAGTGGCACATCAGCAGCAACACTACCCAATGTACAATTTGGGCCTTTTGATTTTACAGGCCTTAGTACAATAACATTATCTGCAGACTTAATGGGAATTGGTGCTCAAATGCCAAATAATGTTAGAGTTTATTGGAGCAATGACAATGTAACCTACAATTTGGTTAATGTTGTTACAACTATTACAACCTCTTTTACAACAAGAACATTCTCATTAGGATCTGGTGCAAACAATTCTTCATCCATTTATATACGTATTGTTGGTTACAATGCAGGTGCTTCACCCACTTCTTCAGATGGTGTAATGTTGTTAGATAACTTTACTATAAGAGCAACAACCATAACCACTTCTATGAGCTTATTAAATACAACCAACTATGGTGCAGGTTTGTCTAGTGGAGGTGCATTGGTTGCTGAAATACCTAGTTTTACAATTAATGATGCCGCAGCAGTAGTGAATTTAGTTAGTGATTTTACTTTAAATGGAAGAATTACTTTAACCAATGGTGAATTAAGTTTAGGCAATCACACTTTAACCATTCAAAATAGTACTACAGCTCCATTTGCAAGAACCAATGGTACACTTACTGTTAATGCCAATTCAATAATTGTTTTTGGTACTAATACAATCAATATTAGTTTGCCTAATAATTTGTTTACAGCAAGTCCGGCTAACTTATCTTCTTTGGTAGTAAAGATTGGAATTGGAAACACTGTTTCATTGAACAATAATCCTCTTATTTTAGCAGGTAATTTAGATGTTACTTCAGGAACCTTTACAGTAAACAACGCAAGTGGAACAATAGTAGTTGCTGGAAATGCAAATGTTTCTGGCACTATAAACTGTACTGTTGCGTCAGGTTTAATACAAGTTTTAGGAAACTTAAATTTAACAGGAGCAACAATTGGTTTAACAAATACAACTGCAGTTTTGGAAGTTGTTGGAAATATTACAGGCACTGGTACTCAAACAACAGGAAGTACAGGTAGAATTAGACTAACAGGATCGGGGACTACTATTGCTAATACAGTTACTTATGATAATGTTGAAATAAATAGTTTAGGAAATGTTTCTTTAACCGGCAACACAACTTTAACTGGACTATTAACCTTAACTGCTGGTAATTTAAGTGTGGGTGCTGGTAACACTCTAACATTGACAACATTGACTGCTCAAATAACAAAAACAAGTGGATTTATTTTAATGAATGCTACTTCGAATCTTGTATTGGGAAATGGATCAGACAACAATAGTGTCACGATTCCTGCATCTACATTTGTTACACCTACAACATTTGCCAATTTAACTATAAATAGAGGAACAGGAACAATTTCGTTAGGCAATAACCCAATTACATTAACTGGAGACTTAACAGTTCAATCTGGTATTTTTACTGTAAACAATGCAAGTGGAACAGTGACTGTTCTTGGCAATGCATTTGTTTCTGGAAACTTAAATTGCAGTGTTTCATTAGCATCGATTACAATAAATGGCAATTTAAATTTAACAGCAGGAACAATTGGTTTAACAAACACAAATGCTACCATCAGTGTAAATGGAAATGTAACTGGTACAGGTTCTCAAACTGTATCAAGCGTTGGAAGATTATTGATGATTGGAAATGGTACAACACTATCAAGTAATGTGATTTATGATAATGTAGAAATTAACTCTGCAGGAAATGTAAGTTTAACGGGTAATAGCATTTTTAATGGTGTTATTACTTTAACAACAGGAAATCTTGTTGTAGGTAATAATACTCTTGAATTTAGAACAGCAGGTAATCAACTTGCAAGAACTGCTGGTTTTTTAACACTTAGTGTAGGATCAAGTTTTAATTTTACAACTGGAGCTAGTTTTACGATCCCCAACAATACTTTTAATGGCAGTACTACAATTGCTTCTATTAGAGTTGCAAGAGCAGAAACTGGGGCAAGTGCAAGAAGCCTAACTTGGGGTATAAACCCATTAAGTGTTACTGGAAATATTGATATAATTTCTGGAACGGCTGCAACAACTTTTATAGTATCAAGTTCTGGCAATATTACTACAAATGGAAATTTAAATTTTTCATCAGGCGGTGGTATATCAACACTAACAACTACGGGAAACTTAACCATCAATGGGCATATTAATCTACTATCTGGAGCAGCAAGACAAAATGGTGGTGGCAGAATAATAATGACTGGCAATGCTGGTGTTGCCAATATTGCAGGTATACAACTCTACACAAATGTTGAACTAAATAGTGCCAATAACTTTAGCTTAACAGGAAGTGCAATACTAGCTGGGGCACTTACTTTAACCAATGGTATTTTACAAGTTGGAAGCAACAGTCTTACTTTTCACACAAGCAATACACCAATAGTAAAAACGGGTGGTACAATTTCACTTTCAAGTAATTCTAGTTTAGCATTTGGCATTACAGGAAGTGCTGCAGGTAACGCATTTACCATTCCAAATAACTCATTTACTTCAGCACCAACGTTTAGTAATTTTTCAATGAATAGAACCAATACTTTAACATTGAACAATCAAAATTTTTCTGTTACTGGATTATTTAATCTTGAAGCAGGTAGATTGATTTTACCCAACAACTATTTATTTACTCTAAAGTCAACTTCAATCACCAATACAGCTTTAGTTGCACCAATGGGAGCCACTTCATCTATTTTATACAATACAGGTGCAGCATTTAAAATTGAAAGGTTTGTTCAAAACACTGGTGGTGTTAGAGCTTATAGAGATATTGCTCCTGCAATAAACTCTGGTTCTACTACAATTTTTGATAATTGGCAAGAAGGTGGAACAACAGGATTAGAAAATGGTATTAATTATGGATCACAAATTACTGGTGTAGCTGGAGTTTCGCCAGGAGGTGTAGATGTTACTACTGGCTTAGATAGAACACAAACTGGTTCTGCAAGTTTATTTACCAATTCAATAAGTACAATTAATGGCAATTCAAGTTGGATAACATATACCTCAACGAATCAAACAAATGATACATTGTCTGCTTTTAAAGGTTATAGAATTTTTATTAGGGGAAACAGAAATCACAATTTATATCAATCGCCACAACCAAGTACACTAAGTTCAGCAGTTATATTAAGATCAACTGGTAAAATTGTTACTGGAGATGTAGTTTTTACTACTAGTAGCGTTACTGCCAATGGTGCAAGTAACACAAACATTCGACTTAATTCTGGAAGCACAACAGGCTATACAATGATTGGAAATCCATATCAATGTATTGTTGACTGGAATGCACTTTTTACAGATGCATCTACTTCTAATATATCAGCCACATATACAATTACAGATCCAAATGTTGGAACTACTGGTGGTTATGCAACATACAATCAAGTAAGTGGTATATCAGTTCCTATGAGTTCTGCTATTAGTAGATATATACAACCTGGACAAGCATTCTTTATTCAAAACAATGCCTCTACAAATCCTTCAATTACATTTAAAGAGTCACACAAATCAACCAACGCAAGCAATTTTACCAATACATTTAGAACTGCAAATCAAGGCAACTTGGATAAAATGTTCATCAATCTAAAAAGAAATATTACAAATGTTGGTTATAAAATTGTAGATGGTGTGGCAGTTGTGTATTCAGAAACTTTTAGCAATTCATTGGCACAAGACGACTCTTATAAAATTTCAAACTCAGCCGATAATTTGAGTATTTATAGCAATAGTGCTAACCTTGTAATTGAAGGAAGAACAGCTCCGTCTGTTCAAGATACCATTTGGCTAAACTTGGCACAAACTGGGAATAACATTAACTATCAGTTGAATTTTCAATCTTCATTTATAGCAAATACCGCACTCAATGCTTTTTTAATTGATCAATATTTATCAACAGAAACAGCATTGAATTTAAACGATGAAAAAAATTACAATTTCACTACTACTACCAATATCAATACTTTCAACAAACGTTTTTACATTGTTTTTAGAAACAATAATGTATTGCCGGTTTCATTTATAAATGTTACCGCACAAAAGCAAGATGATGTTGTAAATATTATTTGGAACACTTTTGAAAGCAATACAAAAGAATATTTTATTGAACATTCAATCTATGGAATTGACTTTACAACTATTGAAACAATAAGTGCAAAAGGAAATTCTTCAAGTACGCAACAGCAGTATCAATTCTTACACAAAACTCCACTTGTTGGCACTAATTTTTATAGAATAAAATCAGTTGATGTAAGCAATAAAGAAACACTTAGCAATATAGTGAGTATTAAAATGAATGGAACAAACAATTCAATTTCTATTTATCCAAACCCTGTAAAAAACAAGCAATTAAACTTACAAATTGCCAATGTAAAAAAAGGCGAATACAACCTTACACTTACTGCAAACAATGGATCAATTGTTTATTCTACCAAAATAATCATTGAAAATAACAATACATCTATTGCAAAAAATATTCACTTACCTGAGCAACTTACAAGTGGTATATACATTGTAAACATGAGTGGAAACAATTTTGTACACTCAGAAAAAGTTATTGTAGAATAATTCTTTTACACAGTTAACACAAAACTTCTCCAAAGGCTAACAATTGTTAGCCTTTGGACTTTATATTTGCAACTCAATTCATTCATTATGCAGAATAAAATCGTTTATATTGTTAGTGCAGTTAGAACACCAATGGGTAGTTTTGGAGGAAGTTTAAAAGATGTTTCAGCTACTCAACTTGGTGCAACAGCCATTAAAGCTGCTGTTGAAAAAGCAGGATTACAACCCAATCAAATTGATGAAGTAATTATGGGTTGCGTTATTCAAGCAGGCTTAGGACAAGCACCTGCACGTCAAGCAGCAAAGTTTGCAGGATTGCCAGATAATGTTGTTGCTACAACTGTAAATAAAGTTTGTGCTAGTGGTATGAAAGCTATTGCACAAGCTGCTCAAAGTATTTTATTGGGCGATGCAGAAATAATTGTTGCAGGTGGAATGGAAAGTATGAGCAATGTTCCTTTTTATTCTCCCAACATGCGTTGGGGAAATAAATATGGCAATGTACAAATGATAGATGGTCTATCTAAAGATGGATTAACCGATGTTTATTTTAACGGAGCCATGGGCAACTTTGCAGATTCTTGTGCCAAAGAATGCAATATTAGCAGAGAAGATCAAGATGCATTTGCTATTGAAAGCTACAAAAGAAGTCAGGCGGCATGGACAGATGGAAAATTTACAAATGAAATTGTTCCTGTAGAAATTGCAGGTAGAAAAGGTACAGTTATAGTTGATAAAGATGATGAACCTTTTACAGTTAAGTTCGATAAAATACCTGAACTAAAACCAGCGTTTGCAAAAGATGGAACTGTAACTGCTGCCAATGCAAGTACTATGAACGATGGTGCTGCTGCTGTAGTTTTAATGAGCAAAGAAAAAGCTGATGCTTTAGGCATAAAACCTTTGGCAATTATTAGAAGTTATGCCGATGCTGAACAAGCTCCTGAATGGTTTACAACTACGCCAAGTTTAGCTGTACCAAAAGCCATTGTAAAAGCTGGTTTACAAATGAGTGATGTTGATTTTTATGAATTGAATGAAGCCTTTAGTGTTGTGGGTATTGTAAATACACAAAAAATGCAATTAGATTCAGCTAAAGTCAATGTAAATGGTGGGGCAGTGAGCTTGGGTCATCCTTTGGGTTGCAGTGGTGCAAGAATAATTGTTACCTTAATTAATGTACTACAACAAAACAATGGCAAAATTGGTGCAGCAGGAATTTGCAATGGTGGTGGTGGTGCAAGTGCAATGGTTATTGAGTTAGCTTAATTAATTGAAAATAGACATAAGAAAGGGTGGCTTCAAACGAAGCCACCCTTTCCTATAAATATAAATCTTATAACTCGTTTCAACCTATCCAAAAAACATATAACACAACAATACAGAAGTTACAATCCCAATTAAATCTGCTAACAACATTGCACCAATTGAGTAACGAGTATTTTTAACTCCTACAGCTCCAAAATAAACAGCAACAACATAAAAAGTAGTATCGCTACTACCTTGTAAAATACAAGCCAATCTACCAGCAAAAGAGTCTGGTCCAAAAGTTCTCATAGTATCAATCATCATACCTCTTGCACCACTACCACTCATTGGTTTAATTAATGCAGTAGGTAACCCATCTACAAATTTTGTATCAAATCCAATGGCTGCAAACAAATGTTTCATGCCTTCAATTACAACATCAAAACTACCGCTCGTTCTTAATAAACTGATAGCTACCAACATACCTACCAAGTATGGAATAATTTTTATTGCAGTTTCAAAACCACCTTTTGCACCTTCTACAAATGCATCAAAAACATTGATTTTTTTATATACACCACCAGCAACAATTAACAAGAAAATAAATAGAATTAACCCTGTACTCAATTGTTCAGAAAATAAGTTTACACTTACTGTATTCATAGATAAAATAAGCAATACCAATGCTGCTATAATTGCTGAAATGCCCAATACCCAACCCATAATTACAGGCTGAAATAATTTAATTTTTTGTTTTATAGAAACAATTGTCATTGCTGCAAGTGTGGCTATAAATGTGGCCACTAAACAAGGTAAAAAGATATCGGTAGGATTGATAGATTTTGAACCATCGGCACCAATTGTTATGGCTCTTGCAGCAATTACCGCAGTTGGAATTAAGGTTAAACCTGCAGCATGTAAACACAAAAACATAATTTGTGCATTGCTTGCTTTTTCTGTACTTGGATTGAGCTCTTGCAAGCTCTGCATGGCTTTAATACCAAATGGTGTGGCAGCATTATCAAGCCCCAGCATATTGGCACTAAAATTCATCATCATATGGCCATGTGCAGGATGACCTTTTGGAACTTCGGGAAATAATTTTGAAAAGAAAGGACCTACAATTTTCGATAAAAAACGAATACCACCAGCTTTTTCTGCAATGCTCATAAAGCCCATAAATAAACCCATAATGCCAATTAAGCCCAAGCAAATATCTACAGCAACTTTACAAGTTGCAATAATTCCATCTACTGGTTTTTGTTTTTTTCCTAAAATATAACTGTACTCTACTGCACGCAATGCAGTAAATTTTTGTTGAAGTTGAAGAACGGTATCGGCTTTAATATTATCGGTTACAATAAATTTGGTTTCATCGTCAACCTTGTCTTGCTTTTTAAATCCATACGGTGCCATTTCTTTAGAAAAGCTATCAATACTGGGTTTGCCATATTTTGCAATATTGCCAATAGCAACATATTTAAGTTCATCTTTAGACGTACCAGTAACCATTTTACCAAAAACATCGTCTCTACTAGAATTAAAAATAAACTGATAACTAGCAACTGACAAAGCTATTAAAATAAATGCACTCCAAATTCTGCTTAAAGCCATAAAAAGGGTTTTAAAAAATACAAATTAAGAAATTCCAAATTCTAACCACTAATTTATTTTACAATGTTACATTTGCAGCCATTTACAATTGTTGAGTATTGTTATAAACGTTGAAATGTGTCCTGCAATGCAGGATTTGTAAACGACTTTAGTACTGTTACATAGTAACAATATTGCTGATTACAAAAAATTTAACTGTTATAAAAAAAGATATTTCAAATTAAAAATTTATCATGAGTTTAAAAGCAGGAATTGTGGGCTTGCCCAATGTTGGAAAAAGTACTTTATTTAATGCAGTAAGCATTAGTGCCAAAGCACAAGCAAGCAACTATCGTTTTTGTACCATTGAGCCAAATACTGGTTTGGTGGATGTGCCGGATGAGCGATTGACAAAGCTGAGCGAATTGGTAAAACCCAACAAAATTGTTCCTACACAATTAGAAATTGTTGACATTGCTGGTTTGGTAAAAGGTGCAAGTAAAGGCGAAGGATTGGGCAATAAATTCTTAGCAAATATTCGTGAAGTGGATGCCATTATTCATGTAATTCGTTGTTTTGAAGATGAAAATGTGTTGAGAGATGAAGGTGCAATAAACCCTGTTGGCGATAAAGGAATTATTGAAACTGAATTACAATTGAAGGACTTGGATAGTGTTGAACGCAAAGCTTCTCGTTGTGAAAAATTGGCAAAAACTGATCCGAAAGCAAAAGTAGAATTTGAAATTTTAAAACGTTGCTTACAACATTTAGAAGATGGCAAAAACATTCGTAGCCTTGGTTTAGATAAAGAAGAAAAAAATGCAATTGCTGATTTATTTTTATTAACAGATAAAGATGTTTTGTATGTTGCCAATGTTGATGAAGCAAGCATGCACACTGGGAATAAATTTAGTGAACAATTAAAAGCAGAAGTAGCTAAAGAAAATGCAGAAGTTATTGTTATGTGTAACAATATTGAAGAACAAATTGCTGATATGGAAGCCGAAGAAGATAAGCAAATGTTTATGGAAGAATATGGCATGAAAGAACCTGCATTGAACCGTTTAATTCAAACCACTTACAAACTATTAGACTTAAGTACTTACTTTACTGCTGGTGTACAAGAAGTAAGGGCTTGGACTATACACAAAGGCTGGAAAGCTCCACAGGCTGCAAGTGTTATTCATACTGATTTTGAAAAGGGTTTTATTAAAGCCGAAGTTATTTCTTACGAAGACTTTGTAAAATATGGCAGCGAAGCTGCTTGTAGAGAAATTGGTCGTTTACGCATTGAAGGAAAAGAATATTTAGTGCAAGATGGTGATGTAATGCATTTTAGATTTAATGTATAATTACGTGAGTGTTGAATAGAACAATAATGAGAGTGAAACGTAAGTTTCACTTTTTTTATGTAAAATATTTTCAAATTTTCAACCTAAACTATTTGTGTCAATTTGTGCATTTGTGGCAATAAATATGTTTCGGAATAATTTTTCAAAAAAGTTTCAAGCTACTTCTTAGCGATGCAACTCTAGTTACATAAAATAAAATTCTAACCCTTATCTTGCAACCCTAAAAATTGGCTATATGAACTTTTTGCAAGAACTCAATATTCAAACAAATAATCTTGGTGTTTCTACAGGTACCAAATGGCTAGAAAGCACTGGAACCATTATTGAAAGCTACTCTCCTGTTGATGGCAAATTAATTGGAAGTGTAACACAAGCCGATGCTGCTTCGTATGAACAAACTATTTTAACTGCTGAAGCTGCTTTTAAAGAATGGCGTAATTGGCCTGCACCAAAACGTGGAGAAATTGTACGACAATTAGGCGATGCTCTAAGAGAAAATAAAGATGCCTTAGGTAAATTGGTGAGCTACGAAATGGGCAAAAGTTTACAAGAAGGTTATGGCGAAGTACAAGAAATGATTGACATCTGTGATTTTGCTGTTGGCTTATCTCGTCAACTATATGGCTTAACCATGCACAGCGAAAGGCCCAATCATAGAATGTACGAACAATGGCATCCTGTAGGAATTGTTGGAATCATTTCAGCATTTAATTTTCCTGTTGCTGTATGGAGCTGGAATGCAGCATTGGCTTGGGTTTGCGGAAATGTTTGCATTTGGAAACCTAGCGAAAAAACACCTCTTTGTGCAATAGCTGTACAACAAATTACTGCTGAAGTATTTAAGAAAAACAATGTACCCGAAGGTGTAAATTGTTTAATACAAGGCGATAGAAATATAGGTGAATGGTTGAGTAAAGACACTAGAATTCCCTTAGTAAGTGCCACTGGAAGTACACGTATGGGCAAAGCATTGAATGCTGTTGTTGCACAGCGTTTGGGAAGAACAATTTTAGAATTGGGTGGCAACAATGCCATTATTATTTCTAAAGATGCTGATATTGACATGAGCCTTATTGGCTGTGTGTTTGGTGCAGTTGGTACTGCTGGTCAACGTTGTACAACAACAAGAAGACTGATTATACATGAAAGTGTTTACGACACATTTAAACAAAAGTTGGTGAATGCTTATCAACAATTAAAAATTGGCAATCCATTAGATAGCAACTTTCATGTTGGTCCATTAATTGATACAGATGCAGTCAACAACTATTTAAATTCAATTGAACAGTGCAAACAACAAGGTGGAAATTTTATAGTTGACGGAACTGTGTTATCTGGTGAAGGTTACGAAAGTGGTTGTTATGTTAAACCTTGTATAGCCGAAGCGACCAACAATTTAGCCATTGTACAACATGAAACATTTGCTCCTATTTTATACATTATGAAATACTCGACCATTGATGAAGCCATTGCTTTGCAAAATGGTGTTCCGCAAGGTTTATCTTCAGCAATCATGACGTTGAATTTAAGAGAAGCTGAATTATTCTTGTCTGCTAAAGGAAGCGATTGTGGAATTGCCAATGTAAACATTGGCACAAGTGGTGCAGAAATTGGTGGTGCTTTTGGTGGTGAAAAAGAAACTGGTGGAGGAAGAGAAAGTGGTAGTGATGCTTGGAAAGCTTATATGCGTAGACAAACCAATACCATAAATTTTGGTAGCAGTTTACCGTTAGCACAAGGCATAAAATTTGATTTGTAATTAAACTAAACCCTACTTTACAATTTAATAATGTTTACTTTATACATTTAGCGATAAACTAAAAAAAACAAAACCCACAATTATGTGGGTTTTGTTTTTAATTCTTTGTCATCATTTCCACAAAATTATCAAATAAATATCTGCTATCGTGTGGACCAGGTGTAGCTTCAGGATGATATTGTACACTAAACGCTTGCCTGTCTTTTAATCTAATTCCTTCAATACTTTCATCATTCAAATTCAAATGTGTTACTTCAATATTTGGATGATTTTTTACAGCTTCTGGATCAACTCCAAAACCATGATTTTGTGTGGTAATTTCACACTGACCCGTAATAATATTTTTTACAGGATGATTTAAGCCTCTATGTCCATGGTGCATTTTAAAAGTAGGAATATCGTTGGCTAAAGCCAATAATTGATGACCTAAACAAATACCAAATACTGGCTTTCCATCATTCAAAATTTCTTTTACAGTGCTTACTGCATAAGGCATTGCTGAAGGATCACCAGGGCCATTGGAAATAAAATAACCAGTTGGATTAAATTCTTTTAAACGACTTAAAGATGTTTTTGCAGGGTGCACTCTTACATGTACACCACGCTGTACCAAACAATTTAAAATATTTTTCTTAATACCAAAATCCAGCACAGAAACTTTAACATGGGATGACGCATCTCCAAGTTCATACTCTTCATTTGTAGTTACTTTACTAGCCAATTCTAACCCATCCATACTTGGGCAATTGGCCAATTCTTCCTTTAATTTTTCTATATCAAATACATCAGATGATATAATGCAATTCATTGCACCTTTTGTTCTTACATGAGCAACCAAAGCCCTTGTATCAACTCCATCAATTGCTACTAAATTGTTGCTAACTAAATAATCTTGTAAAGACCCATTGGCCATAAAACGGCTAAATTGCTCTTCTAAATTACGTGCAATTAATCCATGAATTTTTAC
>Ga0075154_10001976_pt1 | contig 13842 bp, 9 predicted proteins | sample JI71714BDNA_FD_70965 | JGI IMG/M metagenome (GOLD analysis project Ga0075154, IMG submission 70965) | Wastewater effluent complex algal communities from Wisconsin, to seasonally profile nutrient transformation and Carbon sequestration -... | ecosystem: Engineered > WWTP > Effluent > Algae... | reverse complement strand
TTGGAGGTGATTTCATATTTAAAGCTTGGTTAGGCAACGAAACCTATCTTCAAAGTATTTATTTCATTAAACTATATTTGGTATTTGAAGCTGGCATGTTGTTAATCATCGTACCGTTTCACTTTATCAATGGTACCTCACAACTTAAATTAAATTCTGTCTTTGAGGCTTGTATACGTATCACTCATTTTATTGCAATGTTAACAGGTTATTACATGGCCGGAGTTAATGGGATTGTATATGGCCTTATTGCATCTACTTTTCTAAATATTCCTTTTCAGTATTACTTTTTTCATAAACACATTGTTCATGGGGTTAATCAATGGCAGTCAATTTTTATCTTGCTGCCTGTTATAAGTTTGCTGGCTCTATTAATTTTTCCTTGGCTACTCATAAAACTTTTATTCATATTGGTTTTTATTGCCTCCATTAAATTTGTTTATTTTGACCCCGCACAACAACATAGTCAACACATCAATTTCAACAGAGAATAATAAAGACATCAGAATAAGCAAGTACATTTTGCTTTCTCACCTTTATTTTTTTTGTAACGCTTTGTTCTTGCCCAAAGGACTTCTTTACACAACCGTATTAAGTCCTTATTTTTTTTATCGTCAACTGGTTAATCGTCGTTACACCTGGTGGCGCGAATTTCTGATTATACTTTTACTCTTTAATGCTGTTCATCTTTTTACTGGCGTTAATTCTCTTTATTTTATTAGGTCTAATTTGTATTTTATTCTTACTTATTTCAGTGTTGTTTCCATTTATTACTTCATCAAATATTACCAAAATCTCTCACAGGTATTTAAAACTATTGTAATAGTAAATTTTGTGATGGCCGTTATTGCAATTCCATTTTTCTTTATGGAGCCTCAATATCAAGATTGGTTTTGGTGGGTTAACCGTGAGGCTTTGGGAAAACATGAGTTTCCGCGTTTAAAATTATTTACCTATGAAGCGTCTTATTATTCTTTATTAATGGTCCCCGTTATTTACTATTATGTTTTTAAATTTCTGTTTGGTCAAATTAAATACAACAAATACCAAACACTGTTTATTGTTTTAATGCCACTTTTTATGTCAATGTCGTTTGGTGTTATCGGTGCAACTGCATTAAGTGGAATTATTCTGGCTGTAGTATTCCATAAAAAGTTATTAAAGTATAAGAAGCCATTCATCATCAGCATGTCGATAGTTTTTATAATTATTCTTGGCGTGGCTATTTTGTTTATATTTTTTCCACTTAGCAATATTACTTTACGGTTATTAAGTATTCTGCAAGGCACCGATACTTCCGCTAACGGACGCACGTCGGATTCGTTTGGTTTGGCCTGGTATCTGATTAATAAAAGTAATATCTGGTTCGGAATTGGATTGGGGCAAATTAAGTTGCAGATTGAAGAATTAGTGAGAGAACATTTTAGTTATTGGGGCAATTATACTCGATACGACATTCCAAATGCTATGGCTGAAACGCTGGCTATTTTTGGAATATTAGGGGCAATAGGACGGCTAGCCTTGGAGCTTTATTTGTTTTTTAGAACAAAGGTTTATGCTAATTATTATCAATTAGCACTTTTTCTTTTTGTATTTATCTATCAGTTTACCGGGAGTTTTATTACCAACATTGTTGAGTACGTTATTTGGATACTCGCATTTTCAAATGTGTTTAAACAGTTTGATGTAAGACAAAAGCACAATAAATCTCTTGAGTAAGTCAGCCAGATTGAGAGGCAAATTATGCCGCTGAAATTTTTGTATTGAGATTTTTTAATCACTTCTCGATACATTTTTTGCAAAAGGCGAGCAAAAAATTACTCGAAGTGACATTACTGAAATTCAGGCAGGAAGTTTACCTAATTTTTTGCCGTTCTACTTCCAAAAAGTGCATTTTTAATTTTTACTGCTGGATTGTAAATTTTGGCCAAGAATAATTTTACGGGATGCTCTGCGCTCACATGCCAATCTGTGGTTCGCGGTTTTTCAATAATGGTTTGATGTTCAACATAGCCGTATGCTGCAATAGATGTTCGATACATTCCTTCAGGAAAGTGTGTTACATCGTAACCATGCAAAGTATAATTGCTTGTGCTTTGAATCACCAATCTATTGCCATACACTTCAATGTCTTTTGTATTGTTGTTTCTTAAATCCTGTAATCTCAAATGTCCACCGTATTCAGGTTTCCAATCTTTGTTTAAATACAGTAAAATATTAATGGTGCGAAACCAGTTTTTTTTAAGTGGATGATAGTTAAAATCCAAATGCATGTCTAAAAAGCTTTTTTGTTTTCCCTGATGCATGCCACCTCCATGATATTTAATATCAACAATAATTTCCTGATTAGTAATATACCTTAAAAAATCGGTGAACTTTTGTGAGGTTAAATCTTCATGCAGTTCCTGAAACAATGGCGACAGTTCCATAAATTTCGATTTTTCAAATTTATTGGCGGCAAAAACGTAATCGCGGCTTTTGTTGTGTAACTCAGGAATTTGTGTGTATAATACCTCTATTTTTTCCTTATCACATAATTCATCTATTATAAGATGTGGAAAAGGTTTGGCCAATAAATACTCTAAACGGTACTTGTCTTTATTTTCTAATAAATGCTCTAATCGAATCATGGATTAATTATTTGTACATACGCCTTTTTCGTTTCAATTGCTGCCTTTTCCCAGGTATAGTTTTCCAACACAAGTTGACGCAGCTCATTATCATTAGGCGCATTCCAAGCCAAATCTACTGAATTTTTTATGGAGAGCAAGTCGTTGGGTTCACAATAAATAGCGTGATGTTTAAAATAATCTTTTACATCACCTCTGTTTGATAACACCAATTTACAACCCATGGCTGCTGCTTCTAAATTTACCAAACCAGTTGTTTCAAACCATGATGCCAGCACATGAACTCTTGCTTTTTGGTAATACTCCAAAAGTTCTTCCTGTGGCAAATGATCTATAAATTTCATGTTACTTGTGGCTTCTGCAAGGCAAGTATCCACATACTTTTTTTGATTACTGGATTTTAATCCAATAAACACAACATTATATGGTGAATTTTTTAACGCACGAATAACATTTAATTGATTTTTCCTTCCCTCTAACCTTCCTACACACAATACAATGCTTCTTTCAGTTTGAGAAAATTCTTTTACAAATTTTTTGTCAACGCCATTAGGTACCACGTGCTTCTTAGCAGAAACATGATAATCCTTTTTCAAACGTAAATACTCACTCTCTGAATTTGGCAAAACACAGGAGCAATGTTCCAAGATGTGTTGTATTGAGCTTTTATGACCTTTGATAAAGAAATTGAGCGTACTTACTTTTTCATTTCCTAAAATAAACTTAAGTAATGTTTTGAAATATTCCACACGATTATATGGCAATAATTGACTCAATTTACCAATAATGTCAGAACGGTGATGTTTATCATACTCACGATAATTCACATAAATAGTTGACACCACATAGGGAACTTTAATTCTAGGAAGATGCCCTAAAATATCTTCAGGGTCGATGATATTAAAAAAGTGAAATAGATCGTATTGATTATAGTTAATGACCTTATTTACTAAAATGTCAGCTTCCACGCCTAATTCTAATAAAGCCTTGGCTGTTTCTTTGATTTGTATTGTATCGCCACCTGGGTCGGTAAACAAATTGGGACGGGCTACAAATGCAACTTTCATTTTTAATGCGAGAAGTTAAATTTAGTTGAATTTATAACACCATGAAGCATTATTTTTTAAATCATTCTATAAAAACAAACTCATAAAATTATTTTACTTTTATTAGTTGCAGCGAGCCAATTAAAAACTATAAAACTATACTTATGAAGAATAAACACATAACCATTTTTGGCACAATACTATTTGTATGCCTTTTAACTGCCTGTGGAACCACACCTTCAAACAATTCTGATACTACCGAACCAACAAACACAAATACAACAAAAAAAGAGGCGACAGAAGATTTACCTCGAAAGTATTATGGAATTGATATTTCACAATATCAAGGCAACGAAATGCAAGAAATTGGTCCTGAAGATAGCCTCACCTTCATTATTTGTAAAGCTACTGAAGGAATTACTTATGTTGACCCTGATTTTAATTCTAATCGTAAATTAATTGAAAGCAAAAATTATATTTTAGGTATGTACCATTTTTTTCATACCGATGATGACCCAACTCAACAATCTGAATTTTATTTAAAAACGGTGGGCTCATTCCCAAATAATAGTATAGCACCTATTGTGGATATTGAACAAGGAAGTCTCTCGGCAAACTCTAAAAAAACAGCCCAAACGATTCAATCTGACCTATTGGTGTTTTTAAACTCTGTTGAAAAAAACACTGGTCGCAAACCTATTATATACACTGGCTTAGCGTTTGCAGATCAATACCTCAACAATCCTGTGTTTAATAGTTATAAATTATGGTTGGCTGAATATGTAAAAACCACCTCCCCACAAATCCCAAATGTTTGGAAAAACAAAGGTTATTTCATTTGGCAAAAAAGTGACAGCTACAACATCGATTCAAAACAAGATGACTTTGATGTGTACTTTGGCACAAAAGCTGAATTGGTGAAGTGAATTAGGGAAAGATAATTTTCAATAGAGAATTAACTAGCTGCAAAAAATTTGCATCCAAACTTTCTAAATTTAATACCCCAAAGCCGGCCCTAACCAACGCTCGGCATCTTCAATTTTCATGTTCTTTCGTTTTGCGTAGTCTTCAACTTGCTCTTTTGTGATTTTACCAATACCAAAATAATGTGATTGTGGATGCGAAAAATAAAGTCCGCTTACTGCCGCAGTGGGCACCATTGCCAAACTATCGGTTAATATGATACCCGTGTTTTTTTCTACGTCCAATAACTTCCAAATAGTAAGTTTTTCAGTGTGATCAGGCTGAGCGGGGTAACCGGGCGCCGGACGAATACCTTCATATTCCTCACGAATTAATTCCTCATTGGAATAGGTTTCGTTGATGGCATATCCCCATAATTCTTTTCTCATCTTTTTATGCAGTAACTCGGTAAATGCTTCTGCAAGTCTGTCAGCAATTGCTTTCAACATGATGGCGCTGTAATCATCATGTTCTTTTTCGAAACGAGCAACATGTTTATCAATTCCAATTCCTGTTGTAGCGGCAAAAGCACCAATATAATCATGAGAATTTTTATTACTTAAATTTTTTGGTTGAATAAAATCTGCTAAGGCAATATTATACTGACCAGCTGGTTTTTTTGTTTGCTGACGTATGGTATGAAATGTACATTGAGTTGTTTTTCCGTTTTCATGCAACACTTCAATGTCATCTTCGTTAACCGCATTAGCAGGATACAAACCAATTACCGCATTAGCGATTAGCCACTTTTCTTCGATTATTTTTTTGAGCATAGTCTGTGCGTCATCGAATAATTTTTGTGCTTCTGCGCCACGTGATGGGTCTTTTAGAATTTTTGGATACGAACCCTTCATTTCCCAACTGTGAAAAAATGGGGTCCAATCGATGTACTCGGAAATCTCTTTTAAGTCGTATGCATTAAACACTTTGGTTCCCAAAAATGAAGGTTTGGTAATGTTTGTTTTTTGCCAATCAATTGGAAACTTGTTAGCACGTGCCTCTGCTAATCCGATAAATTTATTTTGTGATTGTGCGTGCTTGTTTTGTTCGCGCACTCTTTCGTAATCCTTCAAAACATCGTCCATAAAAGCTCCCCTCAGTTCATCTGAAATTAAACTGCTTGCAACGGGTACCGACTTACTGGCATCGTTTACATGCACCACAGCGCCAGAATAATTTTGAGCAATTTTAACTGCAGTATGCACCTTAGATGTTGTAGCGCCACCAATTAATAATGGAATTTTAAACCCCAATCGTTCCATTTCTTTAGCCACATGTACCATCTCATCCAACGATGGTGTAATTAAACCACTCAATCCAATAACATCAACCTTATGTTTTTTAGCTTCTTCCAAAATCTTATCTGCAGAAACCATCACTCCCAAATCAATTATTTCGTAATTATTACATGCTAACACCACGCCAACTATGTTTTTCCCAATATCATGAACATCACCCTTTACTGTAGCAAGTAGAATTTTACCTGCATTGCTTCTGCCATCCCCAACTATTCCAGCCTTTGCATTATCCTCCTTTTCTTTTAAAAGATATGGTTCTAAGTAAGCCACTGCCTTTTTCATAACGCGTGCACTTTTTACTACTTGAGGTAAAAACATTTTACCACTGCCAAACAAATCGCCTACAACATTCATACCCGACATAAGTGGCCCTTCAATCACATGCAATGGTCTTCCTAATTTTTGTCGGGCTTCTTCGGTATCAATATCAATATAATCTACTATTCCTTTCACTAATGAATAGCTCAATCTCTCTTCAACACTGGTTTTACGCCATGCCTCATCCTTTTCTGTTTTTTCTTTGGTAATGCCTTTTAGTGAGTCGGCATGCTCCACTAATCGTTCCGTTGCATCATCTCTTCTGTTTAAAAGTACATCCTCCACCAACTCCAACAATGTTTTATCAATATCGTCGTACACTTGCAATTGAGCAGGATTAACAATTCCCATGTCCATTCCATTTTTAACAGCATGAAATAAAAAGGCACTGTGAATAGCCTCACGCACATGGTCGTTGCCTCTGAAAGAAAAAGAAACATTACTAACTCCCCCGCTTACTTTGGCATGCGGTAAATTTTCTTTTATCCATTTTGTGGCGTTAAAAAAATCCAATGCATTTAAGCGATGTTCCTCCATGCCAGTGGCAACAGGAAAAATATTAGGGTCAAAAATAATATCTTGTGGGGGAAAGTTAACCTTGTTCACCAACGTATCATAAGCACGTTTACAAATGTCTTTTCTTCTTTGTAAAGTATCTGCCTGACCAACCTCGTCAAACGCCATTACAATAACTGCTGCGCCATACTGCTTAATTTTTTGGGCTTGTTCTATAAATTTTTCTTCGCCTTCTTTTAGCGAAATAGAGTTTACAATGGCTTTGCCTTGCACGCATTTTAATCCGGCCTCTATAACTGTCCATTTGGATGAATCAATCATAATTGGTACACGTGAAATATCCGGTTCGGCTGCAATCAGATTTAAAAACTTTACCATGGCGCCTTCACTGTCAAGCATCCCTTCATCCATGTTAATGTCAATTACCTGCGCACCTCCCTCAACTTGTTCACGAGCAATGGATAAAGCCTCCTCATAGTTTCCTTCCTTAATTAAGCGCAAGAATTTTTTTGAACCCGTTACGTTAGTTCGTTCTCCTACATTTAAAAAATTGCTTTCGGGCGTTAAAGTATAAGGTTCAAGACCGCTTAAATGCATTAAGGTATCGGCTTGAGGTTTCTTGCGTGGCTTTGCTTCTTTTGCCAATTCAGCAATGCGTTTAATGTGTGCGGGAGTTGTACCACAGCAACCACCTACAATGTTTAAAAATCCAGCCTTTAAGAAGTCTTCTATCTGATGTCCCATTTCGTGGGCATCTTGGTCGTACTCGCCAAATTGATTAGGTAAACCGGCGTTTGGATATGCGCTTACAAAAAACGGTGCTTTTGTTGAAAGTTCCTCTAAGTACGGACGCATGTCTTTTGCCCCGAGAGCGCAGTTTAAGCCAATGCTTAATAAATCAACGTGTGAAACAGAATTTAAAAATGCTTCGGTGGTTTGCCCCGAGAGGGTTCTACCGCTAGCATCAGTTATGGTACCAGAAATCATAACTGGCATTTTTCTATCTATCTTCTCGCAGTAGACTTGCGTTGCAAATAAAGCAGCTTTAGCATTAAGTGTATCTGTAATAGTTTCAAACAACAGTAAATCTGCGCCACCATCTATCAATCCACGTACCTGTTCAGTATAGGTAGCTACCAACTCATCAAATGTTACAGCTCTGTACCCAGGGTCGTTTACGTTTGGCGACATGGAAGCAAGCTTGGTTGTTGGACCGCCCGCACCAGCTACAAACTTAGGAATGTGAGCCAGTTCTGGGTTTTCTTTTTTAAACTCTTCAATGGCTTCTTTTGCAATTTTTGCCGACTCGTAGTTTAATTCATAAACGAACTGTTCCATTTCGTAATCGGCCATGGCCACAGCGTTTGCACTAAACGTATTGGTTTCAATAATATCCGCACCAGCTTTTAAATATTCTTTGTGAATGGTTTTAATAATTGCTGGTTGAGTAATAGATAAAAGGTCGTTATTACCTTGCAAGTCTTTGTGCCAATCAATAAAACGTTTTCCTCGAAAATCTTTTTCGGTGAGTTTATATTGTTGAATCATACTGCCCATGGCGCCGTCAATAACCAGTATGCGCTTTTCTAACTCTTGTTGTATGTTGCTCATATAAAAATAAAAATCCCCTCCGTTTTTTCGGAAGGGATTAGTTGATATTTGTTTTATAAAAATTACTAATGTTTCCGACTTATTTTTCTCGATTGTTTCGAGACGAATTCCCACCTTCTTTATGAAATTTTAAATGTTGAATGCTAAATTTTAAATGAATACATTTAAAATTTATAATTTTCAATTTAGCATTTCGATAAGGGTTGGTAAAGCTTCGCAGGGCGTTTCCCTCAGCTTTTCTTAATAAGTGCTTTTAAAGAACTGGCGTCAAAGATAGTACTTTTGTTTAAATTTATAACATGCATAAACTACTTTTTACTTTTTTTTGCTTGAGTATTTTTCTGAGCAAATCACAAACTGAAACCGTGTTAAATAACATGCTAGAGCAAGAACAGGCTTGGAATAAAGGGGACATTAAAAAATTCATGCAGCATTATTGGCAAAACGATAGTCTTACATTTATTGGCAGTAAAGGCGTAACGCGGGGCTGGCAAAAAACATTGGATAACTATATAAAATCTTACCCAACAAAAGAAAGCATGGGGCAATTAACCTTTACGATTATCGAAACAACTGCATTGTCAACAGAATCAGTTTACGTGATAGGAAAATGGGAGCTTAAAAAAGAAAAACCTGCCTCCGGTCATTTTACCCTTCTTTGGAAAAAAATAAATAATGCTTGGGTGATTGTGAGTGATCATACTAGTTGAGGATTGGCATTAAAGGGAAAGCATAATTTAAAATATAAAAAATGAATTTAGAAAGTTATAGATACGAACGATTAACATCAAGCAACCTAAACCAACTTGTTGGTTTATACAAAGCTTGTTTTGGTATTAACACTAACATAAGTTTTTTGAGAAAGAAATATGACACAATTAGATTTGGTGCAGAATACATAGGATACTTTGCTAAACATAATCAAACTAATGAAGTTGCTGGTTATTATGGGGTTTTTCCAATACTCGCTAGTTATGAAACTAAGAGTTTATTAATTGCTCAATCAGGAGACACTATGACACACCCTAAGCATCAAGGCAAGGGATTGTTCACTGTACTTGCAAAATTGACTTATGAACTGGCTATAAATTCTGGTATTGAGTTTGTTTTTGGTTTTCCAAATAAGAATTCTTACCCAGGTTTTATTAAGAAGCTAAATTGGAAACATCTTACCGATATTAATAATTATTCAATTAAGGGAAGTTTAATACCCTTTGATAAGCTTGCAAAAAAAATTCCCTTGTTTGAACAAGCCTATAAACTATTTATAAAAACTACCCTTAAAAAGTATACTATAAACAAAACATTTGAAAATTCTTTATCCAAACAAAACACTAAGTATGGATTTATTATTCATGACGAAAAATTTTACAACTACAAAACTTACTTTGGGTTTTACATTTTGGAAATAGAGAAAATTAAATGTATAGTAAAGATTGACGGACGATTTTGGATAGGAGATATTGAACATTGCCATGAGAATAGTTTTTTTTCAGTAGTAGATAGGTTGATATTAATTGCAAAAAAATTAGGATGTTCTTCAGTTCAGTTTTCTTTATTTAATGACTCACCTTTTGATATTCTTATCAAAAAGAAATACAAAGAAATTAGTAAAAACCCTATCGGACACTTGAATTTAAGTAATAATTTCTCGCCAAATTTGTTTGCGTATCAGGCAGTAGATTTTGATACTTACTAATTAAAATCCATACTTATCAAAATCTTTTGCAAGTCTAAGTATATTTGATTGGAAAGTAGTTGAGTTAGAAATTGTAAATCGAGAGAGAATTGAGGCATTTTTATTTTGCTCGTTTAGTTTATATTCAACGGCAACTAAATTTATATACCCTAATTCTTTTGCCAAGTCAATAGTTTCTTGAGTATAACTTCCGTCAGGAAAAGCAAGTGAGAGTGTTTTTTTTTCTGTAAATTTTTCTAGAATAATTTTTGATTCTTCCATTTCCTTTACTGCTGAGTTTTTATCAAGATACTCCAAGCAAAAATGAGAGTGAGTATGAGAACCAAACTCAATCAGGGGTTCGGATACATACTTAACAAAATTATTTTCTCGAATAATTTCTATTAGTTCGGTACATTGGGATATGATATGTTTCAAGTTGTTCTGTTTGGAAGCCAATTCTAATGTAAGCTCTTCGGCTTTATTGCCAAGTGTTTTAACATAACCCAATATATCTTGTTGAAGCTTTTCATTAAAATAGGTCTCTTTTGGAAATATAGACCCATTAACGATAATATCTTCTTTATGTTGCAATTTAATGAGGTCGATAAGATCGGGCCATATAAAGAAATCTACGTTTTTTAACCCCTTTGTTACAATAAAAAATGTTGCGGGTATATTATATTTTTTTAGTACAGGTAGGGCAAGTTCAAAATTATTAAGATAACCATCATCAAAAGTAAGTGCCACAATTTTTTTAGTTGTGGTAATAGGTTTGCCTCTGTGATATTCAAATGCTTCTGCTAAAGGCACAACTAAAAAATTTTGACTAATGTATTTTATTGTTTTTTCAAATTCCTCTAAAATCAAATGTCTGTTATTAAATAACCCGATTTTAGTTTGACGGACACCGTGAAAATTAATTATACAACACTTTTTTTGAGATTTTCTAAATAGCCCTTTTTCTAGCTTTAAGCCTATGATAGCTGGCAGAACAAAGTTTCGGGCAATTTTTTTTGAGATACTCATAAATTGGCTACTCGTGCTAAAAATGTTTGGCTAAAATAACTATTACTTTTGTTTTTTAGATCTTTATTTAAAGCACATTTTTTAGTAACCCAATATTGCATTAAAATTTTTACGTAACTTAACGTTTGGGTTATGATAGTCATTTTAAAAACAGCCAAAAGTTTCTAATTTGTTACATAAAAATTTAATAGTTTTTATTTTTTTACAACTTTCGTATTTGTATTCCCAAACCAATCTCGTCATCAACGGTGGTTTTGAAGCATACTCATCTTGCCCAACATTTGGAACTCAATGGAATTTGTGCAATGGTTGGAACAATTTAAATTCTAATCAAGGAGTGGGGCCATGGGGTACGCCTGATTATTTTAGAGCTTGTGGTACTGGTGGTACTGCGCCTCCAGCCACATTTGCTGGAACTTGTAACCCACATGATGGTAATGCCATGATGGCTTTGGTCGTTTATAATGTACCATATCCTGAGTATAGAGAATATCTCGGAACCAAGCTCCTTTGCCCAATGGCAGTTGGTAAAACATACACAGTATCTTTTTGGATTTCAAACGGAACAGGTGTTAAATCACCATGGACAATAAAAAATTTTGGGATTAACTTCTCAACCTCTCCACTAACACAAACAGGTTGGGGTTTAATAAATTTAACCCCTCAATGCGAAATCAACACTAACATTGTCTCTACAAATTGGACGCAATACACGTTTGCAATTATTCCAACAGCAGCTTGGGAGTATTTAAGTATTGGTGTATTTAGTCCTGATGCCAACAACAATCCAACTCAATCTTTTCCTAACCTTGGTGGTACTGCTTCAGTTTACGCTAATTACTTTATTGACGATATTGCAGTTTTAGCTGATGGCGGAATAGCTAGTCTCAACATCTCCTCTATCCCATCTTCAACCGTTTGTGCAAATCAAAGTACTACGCTGTCTGTTTCGGGCACTAGTTCTTATACATGGAGCAATGGTACAGTGGGTTCAAATATTGTTGTTACGCCAAGTGCTTCAGTCGAATATTCTGTGAGCGCGCCTGCCAGTGCTTGCAGTGCCGGAACAAACAGCATTCGTTTGGAAGTTGTGCCTCAAGCAACCGTTAGTTCGCTTAAATCTATTTGTTTTGGTCAAAATGCAAACATTAAGGACCAAGTAGCAAGCATTCAGGTTTTAGGGCAAAACCCCATTAACACAAGCGGCATAGTGAGCCCAACCGTTTCTACTGTTTACAGCGTGCAAGTAGCTAATAATTCCGGAACGCTGAATTGTTGGGCTACTCAAACTGTTCAAGTGAATGTTAATCCAAATCCTGAAACCGATTTTAAATACAATATCAATTCGTGTGGAGGCGGCGTTCAGTTCACCGACTTATCGTCGAGTGAAATTGCTAGTTGGTTATGGACTTTGGAGAGTGATAAAACCTTCACCATTCAAAACCCTTATTATTTTTTTCAGCAAGGAGGTTTGTACACTGTTACCTTAACCACTGGCAATGTTTATGGCTGTGCCAAAACAAGTCTTAAAACGTTTTCTATTTCTACTCCTCCGCAAGTTTCAATTAATACAGCATCCCGAATTTGTAAAGGAAAAAGTGTGCAACTCAACGCCAGTGGTGGAAATGCCTACGAGTGGCGGCCTACACAATATTTAGATTTTCCGAATGTATCCAATCCACTTTCTAAAGCCGAAACCAATATTAACTATTCAGTGATTATTACTACTCCTTACCACAACACAACATGCGAGTTAATGCTCACAACTTCTGTACAAGTTGATGAATTATCTAGTCATAAACCTAGTGTAACAACTAGCACTCATGCCGTGAATATTGGAGAGTCCGCCGATTTGAAATACAATGGCGATGCCGGTGCCTTCGTGAGTTGGTCGCCACCAACAATTCCATTATATGGTTATGAAGTAAAAACATTTCCAATAAAAAACACCACTTATACAGCCATTGCAACCAAAGGAACTTGCTCAGATACTTTTTTTGTAAAGCTAAATGCTTTTACTGCTGGTTGTTTAATGGAAGATGTTTTTGTGCCCAACACATTTACACCAAACAACGATGGCAAAAATGATAAGCTATTTGTTAGGGGTGAGAAAATCGATCAGCTTCTTTTTAGCATTTATAACCGTTGGGGCGAAAAAGTGTTTGAAACAAACGATATCCACCAAGGCTGGGATGGAACCTATAATACAAGCCCACTAGATGCTGGTGTTTATGGCTGGCAGCTAAAAGTACAATGCATAAACGGTGGCGAAGTTTTTTTAAAGGGGAATGTTAGTTTGGTGCGGTGAGTTTTCATGAATAACATCGTTGCAAAGTGGCGTAAAACGCTGCCACTAACTGCACCAATTTTCACTAACAAATTTTTATGTTAATATTTTTATTTCTCAAAATTTATTATACCTTTGGTTGTGTATGAAAAACATTAAACTATTCTTCGGGATCATTTTACTTTTTACAAGTATCTTGCTTCGTGGTCAAGACACCACTGCATTTACACGCCATGAGTTTGGAGTTAACGCTGTTGGTCTTTTTAAACAACTTATCAGCAGCAATCAATCAAGCACCTTACAAACTTTACCATACGTGCTAATGTATAACTATAATTTTTCTAAAAAAACGGCTCTTCGCTTGGGTTTTGGAGGAGATTTAACAGATACTAAAACAGCGATTGAGGGTCAATCTTTACCAAGACATACCACTAATTTAACCTTTAATTTAAGGGCCGGCGTTTCA
>Ga0075154_10001975_pt1 | contig 13844 bp, 10 predicted proteins | sample JI71714BDNA_FD_70965 | JGI IMG/M metagenome (GOLD analysis project Ga0075154, IMG submission 70965) | Wastewater effluent complex algal communities from Wisconsin, to seasonally profile nutrient transformation and Carbon sequestration -... | ecosystem: Engineered > WWTP > Effluent > Algae... | reverse complement strand
AAACACGGAGGTTTCCGCTTGAATTGCGTGAAATGGCCATGAATCAGCAAACCAAAGATGGGTTCGATTCACCCAAATGCGAAAGCCATTCGGACTGACAAAAACCTTAGTTTCGGAGGAATTTAGCGCATTCCGCAGGTTTTCCAATTGCGTATTGGTAAAACCCAACGGCTTTAACCACCAAGAAAGCATCCAAGCGGTCGAGGGATTTTGAATCCAAGTGACCTCTTTAAAGTAAGCTGCATTGTTCCATTTTTGGGTATGTTGTTTGACAAATTGAGTCCAACTATCCGCCAAAAAAGGCAGCAGACGCTGCATCTCGGCACTCGCCAAGGCAATATTTTCTACAGAACCTACCCGAATCTGCTGGAGTGACGGTACCACGTGGTGCCGTATTTTATTTCGGGTATAGTCAGTTGTCAAATTAGAACTATCTTGTCGCCATTCGACATGTTCTATCGTCAGCCAGCTGGCTAAAGCTTCCGGCATAGCAAAAAGCAACGGTCGACGGAGGAAGCCTTGCGCCATAGCGATGCCCGCCATGCCCCGAACACCCGTTCCCCGCATCAAATGCCACAACATCGTTTCGGCTTGATCTTGGGCATGGTGGGCAGTGAGAATAAAGTCCAGCTGCTGCGTTTGGCGGACTTTTTCGAGCCAAGTATACCGCATATCCCGCGCTTTTTCTTGTAAATTGTTGGCCTTTAGCAGAACTCTTTCAGCGATTGGTACTTGAAAAACATGGCATGGGATGGCACGTTGTGCACAATACAATTCGACGAGTTGTTGGTCAAGGTCTGACGCTTGAGCGCGTAGTCCGTAATTCACATGAGCTACCTCAAAAACAAAATTCGCCCGCCAACACAAGTGCAAAAGCGCCATGGAATCACACCCTCCACTGACAGCCAACAAGAGACGATGCGAAGGCTCCCACAATTTATTTTTTTGGATATGGTCCAAAAAGACGTGAATCATTCAAATAGCCGTTATTTTTGTAAAATTACCAGAAAATACCTGAGTTATGCGCAAACTTTTTTGGTTGGTATTTTTAGTGAGTGGCTCCTTATGGGCGCAAAAACCTTTAAATCCAGCCAAACCCAAAGGGCCGACTAGTCAAGTGGAGTTAATCAACTCCGACAGCGTCGCCTTTTTAAATCAAGCTACTTTCCAACAAAGGCGTTTTTTTGGAAATGTTTCCTTTCGCCACAAAGGCATCGTGTTGTCCTGCCAAACGGCGGTTCAAAATGTAAGCACCAACCAAATTGAGGCCTTCGGCAAAGTGCGCATCGTCCAAGGGGATACGCTGACCATCACAGGGGATACCTTGTATTATGATGGCAACAGCCGTTTTTCTCGAATATTAGGCCGAAAAGTCATTCTAACCGATCGGCAGGTGGTCCTCACTACCCGGCAAATTAACTATGATTTGCCTATTTCTACCGCCTATTTCCCACAAAAAGGAGTCATTGTACAGGATTCATCCGTCCTCACCAGCGACCGTGGGCAATACAACACCGAAACCAAGGTGTTTCAGTACCGAGGAAATGTTGAAATAAAGAATCCTTCCGTGCTAATTTGTACCGACACGTTGGATTATTACAGCCGAACGTCGGATGCTATTTTCCTTTCACCGACCCAGATATTTACAGCCGATGGGCTCATCCAAGCCAAGCGTGGGCGATACAACACCCGAAATAAAACATCCAAATTTGAGGGCCGAACAGCCATCACGCAAGAGGCCTATTATTTGGAAGGAGATACCGTGACGTACGACACACCGCTCAAGATTGGACGCGCGTGGGGACAAGTAAAACTGATTTCTCAAAAGGATAGTGTGACACTGCTAGGAGATCAAGGCTACCGAAATGGCACGGTTGGCGAGGCGTGGGTAAAAGGAAATGCGCAAATGGCACGAGTGGAAGGCCAAGATACCCTTTTTGTAAAATCCAATGCCATGTACGCTTGGGAGGATACTAGCCAGCAACAAAAGCAACAATCCTTTCAAAAATTGGTGGCCACGCAAAACGTACGCATTTGGCGCCAAGACTTTCAAGCCTTGTGTGATTCTCTGGTTTATGATGTCACCGATTCTACCTTTGCTTTTTTCCAAAAACCTATTTTATGGGGTAGAGAGAATCAATTGAAAGCGGATACCATACGCAGTTTCTTAAGTCAAAACCGATTGAAAAAAATCCAATTGGATGTCAACAGCTTTATCGTATCGCCAGACACCCTGATCAACTACAATCAAGTTTCAGGTCGAGAAATCGTGGCCTACATGGATACGACAGGGCGATTGAAACAGGTCTTTGTGGAGGGCAATGGGGAAGCTTTGTATTATGCTTTGGATGATCAAAACAAAATCATCGGACTCAATCGCGTGGAATCGGCTAAAATGCGTTTGGATTTTCAACAAAGTAAAATCGTGTCCATTCGATTTTTAGGCAATCCTGACGGTCGGTTACTTCCTCCAGGACGGGTCGGGAAAAAAGAAACCACACTAGAGAAATTCGAATGGTTCCAAGACAAAAAACCACAAAGAAGTGAATTTTCAGCGCAGGAATTCTTTGGCAATACCGTCTTTTCTACCCGGGTGTTTTCACCCTAATTTCACTAGGAATTAGGCATTTATCTTTTTTATTACCATATTTACATCGGTCTATATTAGTGCATTTAAGGCTCTTTGGTTAGAAATAGATATTTTTTATATTTTTTTTCAATTTTCTGACAACCTTTTATGCCTTTTTTACGTCTATATAAAAAAGTTAAACACTTCCATACGATGAAAAGAGCTTTATTCCAGCTTCCTGTGGCCGTCGGGATCTTGCTTTTCTTGAGCTTGGGGGCAGTTGCACAAACAACTGCTGAAAAGTCTCGTTTGTATGTGGGTAGCAAGGGAAATGAAAAAGTAACGGCCAAAGCAGCGTTTTCACTTCCTAAGACAGTAGAGTCAAAACCATTAACGAATAGTTCTATTTTAAACAAGTACTACAAAGAAACCTTGATCTCCAAAAATACGGGAGCGAAGCAAACACCGAATAACCCGACTGAATCCATGAAAATGGCAGCTTCTCAAGTTCAGGAAAAAGTGGTTATTTCGAACATGTATCCAAATCCGGCAGACGACCATACCACGTTGGTCATTCGGTATCAAGGAAAATTTTCGAAAGCGCGAGTAAGTTTTTATAATTTAATTGGCGCTGAGGTAGAAAGTATCGATTTAAATAGAATGGAGGAAGAAATACGCGTTTCCACGTCATCGTGGCCCTCAGGCGTCTATTTCTATCAATTATTGGTCGATGACAAGAAACTTTCAACAAAGAAATTTGTTGTCAGCCATAACTAATCTGCTGATCCACATAATTTAAAAGAAACCCTACCGTTTGCATGTGTAGGGTTTTTTCTATTTTTGTATTATGAATAAATATGCTGTTTGGGGAATTGGATTCCTCCTTGGTTTGACTTTTCTGGTTTCGTGCAATAAACAATTCGCTAAACTTCAAAAATCAGGCTCTTTAACTGAGAAATACACGGCGGCCATTGCCTATTACGAAGCCGAGGACTACTACCGTGCCGGTTTGTTACTTGAAGAAATCGCCCCCTTGTTGAAAGGCGATTCCACCGCAGAACGTGCCCAGTTTTACCATGCCTACTGCCAGTTCTTTCAAAGGCAATTCCAATTAAGCTCGTACCAGTTTAAAACGTTTTATGCCACGTACAACAATAGCCCTTTAGCGGAAGAAGCATTTTATATGTATGCGTTCTCTTTATTCAAAGACGCCCCAGATTATAACTTGGATCAATCCAGTACCTTGACGGCGATTGATGCTCTTCAAACGTTTATCAATACCTACCCCGATAGTAAGTACGCGCCGGTATCCACCAAAAATCTTCAAGACTTGCGGGAACGTTTAGAGAAAAAGGCCTACGAAAAAGCCATGCTGTACTACAAAACCAATGGCGTAACGATTGCTAACTTTTTGGCCGCCACCGTCGCCATCGATAACTTTGAACGGGATTTTCCTGATTCTAAATACCTCGAAGAAATGTCGTATACCCGGCTCACATCGATGTATGAGTTGGCGGAGGTCAGCATATTCAAAAAACAACGAGAGCGTTACATGAAAGCGATGGAGATGTTTGAGAAATTTAGAGATAAATACCCTACATCCACTTACCTGAAGCCGGCCATTAAAATCTACGAGAATGCACAGAAAGGCCTAGAAAAGGTAGCTAAAATTGAATTGGAGATCGAAAAAGAGAAAAAACAACTCGCTGCCGATTCCTCAAGCACCACGTTAACGAAAGTTCAATAAAATAGTGTAAATTTGTTTCTTTAAACTGATCAATATATGAAAGGCGTCACTAATCCATCAATCGTTACGCGCGATACCGATAAAATTTCGGCAAAAACGGGCAATATTTACTTAAGTGTATTCTTAGCTTCACAACGTGCACGGCAAATTGCCAGCAAAACGAAGGATGAATTAACCCAAAAGCTTTCTGAGTTTGCTTCAAACGTGGACAACCTGGAGGAGATTTTCGAAAACCGAGAGCAAATCGAAATTTCAAAATATTATGAGCGTCAGCCAAAACCCACCTCGTTTGCAATGGATGAGTTTTTAGCCGATGAAGTTGAGTTCAAATCGCTAGACGCATAAAAAAAGCCGGGTCGTAAGCCCGGCTTTTTCATTTTATGTATGTAAGGATCGATTTCCCGTAGCCGCTAAAGCGGCTTCTTTCACCGCCTCCATATACGTAGGGTGCGCATGAGAGATCCGTGAGATATCCTCTGCGCTGGCACGGAACTCCATCGCCGTAACAGCTTCAGCAATCATATCCGCAGCCCGAGCACCAATGATGTGAACCCCTAGGATTTCATCTGTCGCTTGATCCGCCAACATTTTCACCAAACCGTCCGTATCGCCTGAAGCCGTAGCACGACCTAGCGCTTTGAATGGGAACTGACCTACTTTGTACGCCTTGCCCATTTCTTTTAATTCCTCTTCTGTATACCCTACAGAAGCGACCTCCGGCCAAGTATAAACGACCCCAGGGATCAGTTTGTAATTGATATGAGGTTTTTGGCCTGCAATGACTTCCGCCACCAAAACCCCTTCCTCTTCTGCTTTATGCGCTAACATGGCCCCCCGAACCACATCTCCAATGGCGTAGATATGAGGCACGGCCGTTTGTAAAGTATGTTCGTTTACCGGGATTTTACCACGATCCGTTTCAATGCCAACTTTCTCCAATTGAAGTAAATCCGTATAAGGACGACGACCAATAGCCACCAAACAGTAGTCACCGGTCAATTCAACAGGCTCGCCTTTGGCATTTTCTGCCGTGATGACGACTTCCTCGCCTTTGTTTTCAATTCCAGTGACCTTCGTTTGAAAATGAAACTCCGCCTTTAACTGCTTTTTCAACACTTTTTGGAGCTCTTTACCCATCGAACTGTCCATAGTAGGGATCATTCCCTTAGCGAACTCAACAAAAGTGACTTTGGAGCCCAAACGAGCGTAAACCGATCCCAACTCGGCACCAATAACCCCAGCCCCGATAACAATCAGATGCTTTGGAATTTCCTTCAATTGAAGGGCTTCGGTAGAGGTAATGATTCGTTTGCCATCAAAATTCATGAACGGCAATATAGTCGGCTTGGAACCCGAAGCGATGATGATATTTTTTCCGGTTAAATTTTCGGAAGACCCATCGTCTTTGGTAACCTGTACCGTATTGGCATCCACAAAAGATCCAATTCCTTGAAATACTTTGATTTTATTTTTCTTCATCAAAAATGACACCCCTTGGTTCATTTTCTCGACCACCCCATTTTTCCGGGTAATCATTTGCGTGAGGTTTGCTACGGGTTGACTAATTTCGATCCCGTGCTCCGCAAAATGATGGCTCGCATTGTAAAAATGTTCAGAAGAATCCAACAAAGCTTTGGAGGGAATACAGCCGACATTGAGGCAAGTCCCTCCTAAATTGGGGTATTTTTCAATAATCGCGACGCTCATACCCAATTGAGCCGATCGGATGGCAGATACATATCCGCCTGGGCCAGAACCTATGACAATAACATCAAATTGCATATGATAAAAGCATATAAGGAAGGGACGAGCCCTTCCTTGGTAAAAAAATTAGACTTGTAAAAGCATCCGCATGGGATCTTCGAGCAATTGTTTCACACGCACCAAGAATCCTACCGAATCTTTCCCATCGATAGTCCGATGATCGTAGGAGAGTGCGACATACATGATTGGGCGAATGACAACCTCGCCACCAACGACCACAGGGCGCTCCACGATATTGTGCATTCCCAAAATAGCCGATTGAGGAGCGTTGATGATTGGGGTAGACAACATGGATCCGAAAATTCCACCATTCGTAATGGTAAATGTTCCCCCCGTCATTTCATCAAGCGTCAATTTATTATCCCGTGCTTTCAATGCTAAGCGCACTACTTCACTTTCAATATCCGCGAAGTTCATTTTCTCTACATTCCGAATCACCGGCACAACCAATCCTCGGGGTGCAGATACCGCAATGGAGATATCGGTAAAATCATTGTACACAATCTCATCCCCATCAATATAGGCATTCACAACAGGAAATTCCTGCAACGCGATGGAACAAGCCTTGGTAAAGAAGGACATAAAACCTAGGCCAACCCCGTGTACATCTTTAAATTTATCTTTGTATTGTTTCCGAAGATCCATGATAGGCTTCATATCCACCTCGTTGAAGGTAGTTAACATCGCCGTTTCATTTTTCACCGCCACGAGACGTCTGGAGATGGTTTTCCGGAGGGAAGTCATTTTCTCCCGACGAGATCCACCATTAGCGGCAACAGGTGCCGTTGGCTTGGCAGGGGCTGGCGAAGTGGATACTGGTTTTGATGCGTTCTGAGCGTCTTCCTTGGTAATGCGGCCCCCTATTCCTGAACCAGCGACTGATTCAACTGAAATTCCTTTCTCAGCCAATACCTTGGCAGCAGCTGGGGAAGGATGACCCGCGGCATACGATGTTGCACCTGATGCAGGAGCACTCGTTGCTTGAGGCGTAGTTGGTGCAGGTGTTGCCGCAGCAGCAGGCGCAGCGCCACCGACAACCGTCGCCACAACTGCTCCAATAGGCACAGCTTGTCCGGCTTCAGCTTGGATAGTCAAAATCCCCGCAGCGGGCGAAGGAAGTTCAAATGTCGCTTTATCCGATTCCAATTCACAAATAACCTCATCCAAGGCCACATAATCTCCTGATTTTTTTGACCAAGAAGCAATGGTCACCTCCGTGATGGACTCCCCGACTGTCGGGATAGTCACGGAAGTTGTTTTGCTTTCAGCTTCAGCTACGGTAGGTGCGGCAGCGGGTGTTGCTGCGGGAGCAGGGGTGGCAGCTGCTGTCGAGGCTTCGATTCGACAGATGGGTGCGCCAATTGGTAGCGTCTCCCCTTCTTGGGCGATAATACGCAAAACGCCTTCACCTTCTGCTGGAAGTTCAAAAGTTGCTTTATCAGATTCAAGTTCACATAGAACCTCATCCATTTTCACGAGATCTCCGTCTTTTTTTACCCAAGCGGCGATGGTCACTTCTGTCACCGACTCACCTACCGAGGGCACCTTCATTTCTATTGCCATGATAATCGAATTATTTTTTTAGATCAAATGCCTTGTTGATAATTTCTTGCTGCTCCCGCACATGGAATTTGGTGTAACCCGTGGCTGGAGAGGCACTTTTCTTTCGCGAAATGATATCATCAATACCGATTTCAGGGAACTCGCGCAAAATAAACGTCCATGCACCCATGTTCATCGGTTCTTCCTGCACCCAGAACGTCTCAGGCTTTTTGTACTGAGCTAGGTGGTTGATGATCTGCGTTTTCGGGAACGGATGCAATTGCTCTACCCGAATGATTGCTACATCTTTACGCTCATCCGCTTGTTGTCTTTCCAAAAGCTCCCAATAGATTTTACCTGAACAGAACAACACACGTTTTACCTTTTTGGGATCCGCATAAGAATCACCAAACGTTTCGTGGAAACGCGTATCGCCAATAAAATCAGCCATAGGAGAAACAGCCATGGGATTCCGCAGCATGGACTTGGGTGACATATGGATACACGGCTTCCGATAGGGCAAGGCCAACTGACGACGCAGCATGTGGAAGAAGTTGGCTGGAGTCGTACAATTACAAACGTACATGTTGTATTCCGCCGATAATTGCAAGAAACGCTCCGGACGCGCATTGGAGTGTTCGGGTCCTTGACCTTCATACCCATGAGGGAGCAACAAAACCAACCCATTCATCGCATTCCATTTCGATTCTGTTGCGGCGATGAATTGATCCACCATGATTTGAGCCCCGTTGACAAAGTCACCGAATTGCGCTTCCCAGATCACCAAGGCATTGGGGTTTGCCATAGCGTACCCGTACTCAAATCCCATCACACCATATTCCGACAGGAAGGAATTGTAAATTTCAAACTTCCCTTGTCCTTCGTTCACATGCGCCAATGAATTGTGAATCTCATTATTTTGCACATCATGCAGTACCGCGTGACGGTGGGAGAATGTCCCCCGTTGCACGTCCTGACCTGACATCCGGACCCATTTGCCCTCCTGTAAAATCGAACCGAATGCTAGTAATTCACCAGCAGCCCAGTTGAATGATTTATTTCCAGCAAAAATTTCTTTACGTTCCTCAATGACCTTTTCGATTTGCTTGATCGGAGTAAATCCTTCAGGTAAACGAACCAGTGCGGCACCGACTTCAGCCAAGGCATCTGCTGAAATACCCGTGATGGGCGATTCCTCAAAATCCTCAGGTTTGGATCGCCGTAACTTGGCCCAATCCAGTTCGAGTTTCGGCAATTGATAAGGAAGCTGGTTTTGTTTTACCTTATTTAATAGGTCTTGTAGATTATTATCAAACTCGGCTTTCATTTGATTCGCCAAAGTTTCATCCAACGCGCCTTTTTCCTGCAGGTACTTGATGTAGATTTCCCGCGGATTCGGATGTTTGGAGATGATTTGATACATGGTTGGCTGCGTAAAACGAGGCTCATCGGCTTCGTTGTGGCCGTGCTTACGGTAACAAATCATATCGATGAATACATCCCGGTTGAACTCCTGCCGGAATTCGATAGCCAGCTGCATTGCAAAAACAACCGCTTCGGGATCATCTCCATTGACGTGGAAAATAGGCGTGTCCAATATCTTGGCTACATCGGAACAATACAAACTTGACCGGGCATCTTGATTATCCGTCGTGAACCCTACTTGGTTATTGATAATAAAGTGCAGTGCTCCACCGACATAGTATGCGGGCAGATTGGACATTTGCGCTACCTCATACACAATACCTTGTCCTGCCAAAGAGGCATCACCGTGGATGATGATTGGAAGGATTTTATCGTAAATATCATCAAAGGTGTTTGACTTTGTCCCCTCACTTTCAAAATGTGCATCGGCTCGAGCGCGGGCATAACCTAAAACGACAGGATCAACCGCCTCGAGGTGAGAGGGGTTAGCCATCAATTTCATGGAAACGCGTTGACCCTCTGGTGTTTCGATTTGGGAAGAATACCCCATGTGGTATTTTACGTCCCCATCGGAAAACTCAAGGGTAGGAATATTTTCTTCAAACTCATTGAATACCTGGTCGTAGGGTTTTTGCATGATGTTGGTCAAGACATTCAATCGACCCCGGTGAGCCATACCAATCACGACCTCTTCTACGCCAAGTTCAGCCCCTTTTAAAATGGCTGCGTCCAATCCCGGGATGGTCGATTCGCCCCCCTCCAGTGAAAATCGTTTTTTACCCAAGAATTTCGTGTGCAAGAAACCTTCGAACGCTACCGCAGAGTTTAGTTTGCGCAGGATGCGTTTCTTTTGGTCGAGCGTTGGATTGAAATCAAGGTATTCCTTCTCGATTTTCCGCCGAAACCAGCTTTTAATTTCGCGATCGCGGATGTAGATGTACTCAAAGCCTATATTTCCTGTGTACACTTTTTTGAGTGCCTGCACGATATCACGCAATGTCGCCGGGCGTCCAAACACTTGGACTCCCGCATGAAAAACGGTGTCCAAGTCAGCCTCCGAAAGGTTGAAGTCCGACAATTCCAGATTGGGGTTAAACTTTCTTTTCGGATAGAGCGGATCGATGGAGGCCATCATGTGTCCTCTGGCGCGGTACCCTCGAATCAAGTGTACGACTTCAATTTCTTTGGCCACATGATCACTTGATGGGGCCGTAGCATGAGGTTCCGACGCTCCGGTTTGCCAGTTTTTTGAAAATTCAAAACCCTTGAAAAAGTTTTGCCAGCTTTCATCAACCGAGGAAGGATCTTGTTTGTATTGTTGATAAAGAGAATCTAAAGCAGCTACATCGGCATTAGCAATGTACGAAAATGGATCCATTCGTTATTTAGTTATCTTCTGAATTGATAGTAATTGCAAAGTTAGGACATCACACGTAAATCCTTAACAAAAATCTTGGATATTTATTTGATCTTCTTTTAATTTTTCAAAAAGACAATATTGTGTTTTTTCTGTAATTAACTTGTGAATACGAAGAAAAAATAGGACTTTTCTCTTATTGATATACTTACATAAAGTCAAATATTGATGTCTGGACACCCGATTTAAAGCCTTCATACCTGAAAAACAGTTGAATTTGACCTGGTGTATTCGCGACTTGAAAATTAGCGGGATACAGGCTTTGCGGCCTTGGGTCGTAGGAAAGTCCCAATCGGATACCTTCCGATACCCGAAACTCCCCCCACCCGACAACTTTCCATGGGGTCTTTGACGATTCATTTTGCTCATTTCGAACCGAACCTCCCAGTCCTAGCCGATCACCGATCCAAAATTTAGTATCCAGGTGGATGGCTTGTTGGCTTGTAGAACCGGATTCTCCGCGCAGATAGACCGCACTGAGGTACCATTTTTGTTCACCCAAATCAGCCAAGTACCCAACGTGTGCGATCAGGGGGTGAACCCGGGGGTCAAATAAGGGTTGGCGTCTTCCTAAACTAGGTTTCGAGATGCCGAGAAAGGCGTTCTCCCGAGATAACAGCGCGCCCACCCCGATACTTGGATCCAAAACCCGGCGATTATCAAAACCTGAATTAAAAAAAGGACGGAAGCGCCCCACCACTTGGACACCCGCCCGAAGCTGCCAGGCATTGGGCAAGGAAAATCCATGTGACCCGCCAAGCGTGATACCCGAACTGGGAAAGTTAGCCAAAGAGGAGTTAAAGCCTTGCAGACCATACCCTGTTTTTCCATTCGCGAAAACCCCCTCTGCTGACAAAACTTGTCCGACTTGATTGGGCCGGAAGGTTCCATTCAATTGATTAAAAAGGACCGCATTTAAATTAAAATACCCTTTGGCACCGGCCAGGGCAGGATTCAAGGCGATGGGACTAAATCCATAGGCATCCAGCACAGGTTGTTGGGCCCGACCAGAAAACCCTAGCGCCAAACCAAAAAACAGGAGCCCAGCTCGGCGAATAAATTTCGAAGTTGTTGTATCCATAGGACAATATTAGCACAAATCCAGTAAATTCACCGATTGAAATTGTTAAATTTGTATAGGTTAGGTTTAAAGAATTATTTTGAGCGCGAATCCGGGAAGTCGGTCTTATCGCGTATATTTGCCATATTTACACAATCATGACACAACCTTCCCCCCCGCGTGTGGGCATTCTTGGAGGCGGACAGCTTGGCCGCATGTTGCTGCAGGCAGCGATTGACTTGGATATTTCCGTTCAAGTATTGGATCCAGACCCTCGGGCATCGTGTGCGTCTTTGACACCTCATTTTTTTGTCGGCTCGTTGCACGATTATGCCACGGTTTTGGCGTTCGGACAAGACTGTACGCACATTACCATTGAAATTGAGGATGTAAACTTAGCTGCTTTAGAAGCTTTAGAAAAGCAAGGAAAATTTGTTTTTCCCCAACCTCATGTGCTGCGGACGATTCAAAATAAACGCGTGCAAAAAGAATTCTTTTTGGCTCATCAACTTCCCATTGCCCCATTTATTCCTTGGCAAGAGCCTGTAAGTCAGTATGCGGGTCCATTTCCGGTGGTTCAAAAAATTGAAACTGGGGGGTATGATGGACGTGGGGTTCAGGTGCTTAAAAAATCAGCTGATTTGGCCAAAGCCTTGTCTGGTCCGTCTTTTTTTGAGGAATACGTTCCATTTGAGAAGGAATTAGCGGTAGTGGTTGCTCGGGGTATAAACGGAGAAACAGCGGCTTTTCCTGTGGTTGAGATGGTTTTCCATCCCGAAGCCAATTTGGTGGAATACCTTTTCTCACCAGCGCAAATTTCGGAAAAACAAAGCGAAATGGCCAAAAAAATAGCGCAAGAGGCCGCTCAAGCCTTGGGCATTATTGGCCTATTGGCTGTTGAAATGTTTTTGTTGCCTTCTGGGGAAATGATCATCAACGAATGTGCCCCCAGGCCACACAATAGTGGACACCATACGTTACGCGCCAATGATGTTTCTCAATTTGAACAGCATTGGCGAGCCATACTGGGCTGGCCTCTAGGAAGCACCCAAGCACATGGCCCCGCCGCGATGGTCAATATCCTCGGCAGTGAAGGGCATGAAGGTCCGGCGATTTACGATGGCCTGGCGGAAATCCTCCAAATTCCGGGCATTCATCCTTATTTATATGGCAAAGCGATAACTAAGCCTTTTCGAAAAATGGGGCATGTCACCATTTTAGGTGACTCAGTAGAGACGCTTCGCGAAAAGGTCCAGTATATTCAGAAAAACTTACACGTCAAATCCAACGAAATTCATGGTTAGTATTGTAATGGGCAGCCAATCCGATTGGCCCATCATGGCTGGAGCCACGGAGTATTTACGTCTCTTGGGCGTCCCCTATGAGGTAGATGTTGTATCCGCCCACCGGACACCTAAAAAATTAGTGGATTACGCTGAAAATGCAGCCGATCGAGGTATCCAAGTGATTATTGCCGGAGCGGGTGGAGCGGCCCATTTACCTGGCATGGTCGCCGCGAGCACCCATTTGCCTGTCATTGGTGTACCGATCAAATCCAGTAACTCCATTGATGGATGGGATTCGGTTTTATCCATCCTCCAAATGCCCACAGGCGTACCCGTTGCCACAGTGGCCTTGAATGGTGCCAAAAATGCGGGTATATTGGCGGCACAAATCGTGGGAATAAGTCAACCCGAGGTGGCTACCCGATTGCGCGCATTCAAACTAGATTTAATCGCCCAAGTGGATCGCATGAGTGAAGAAATTCAAAATTCATCTACGATATGAGTCAAGAAAGCCCCAAACGTGTTCGAGAGGAAAGTAACAGTCTTCCCCTAGTCGTCCTGCTCATTTTAGTCGGGATCATTTGTTTGTTTTTATTTGTGGGTTGGAAATACGTCTCAGATGAGCCGTCTACCATCAGTGAACTAGCGCCCACCACCCCCGAGGAGATGTTGAAGAATTTACCGGAGGAAAAAATTGCCGAGGAGGAAGAAGACCTACCGAGCGACGGTTTGGTCACGGATGCTCAGGTGGAAAAAATGGCGACACCAGAGCCGGCACCCAAACCAGCCGCGACGCCCCCTGCCCTACCGGCCAACAGCACACAGTTTACTCATGTCGTTCAAACCAATGAAACCTTATTCAGTATTGCGACGCGCTACAACATCTCCATGGAAACCATGAAGAAGTTGAACCCATCCGTCGAACCCAATGCGATTAAGGTTGGCATTACGCAATTGACCGTTCCGGTCCAATCGATCCACACCGTGGGTCCGGGGGATGTCCTCCGCGTGGTCGCGACCAAATACGGCATTTC
>Ga0075154_10001974_pt1 | contig 13845 bp, 10 predicted proteins | sample JI71714BDNA_FD_70965 | JGI IMG/M metagenome (GOLD analysis project Ga0075154, IMG submission 70965) | Wastewater effluent complex algal communities from Wisconsin, to seasonally profile nutrient transformation and Carbon sequestration -... | ecosystem: Engineered > WWTP > Effluent > Algae... | reverse complement strand
GCGAGGTGTCCGGCAGCGACGGGGCGGCCAGCCCCAGCTTGTCGGCAACGCGCTTGGTCAGGGTGCGGAATTCCATTTTCGTCAGGAAATCCATCACCTTGTCGCCTTCGGGCAGGCGGATTTCCAGATCGTCCAGCGTCACGTCCAGCGGCGTGTCGGTCTTCAGGGTCACCAATTCGCGGCTGATGCGGATCTTTTCGGCGTTGTCGACCAAAGCCTCGCGGCGCTTGGGTTGCTTGATCTCTTTGGCGCGGGCAAGAAGGGTGTCGAGGTCGCCGTATTCGTTGATCAGGAGGGCCGCGGTCTTGAGACCGATCCCCGGTGCGCCGGGGACGTTGTCGACAGAGTCCCCCGCGAGGGATTGTACGTCGATCACCCGATCGGGGCCGACACCGAATTTCTCCATCACCTCGTCGGGGCCGATCACCCGGGTCTTCATCGGGTCGAACATGTCGACCCCCGGGCGGATCAGCTGCATCAGGTCCTTGTCGGAGGAAATGATGGTGCAGCTTCCCCCGGCCTCCACCGCTTCGCGGGCGAGAGTGGCGATGATGTCGTCGGCTTCATAGCCTTCGGTTTCCAGGCAGGCGACATTGAAGGCGCGGGTGGCCTCGCGGGTCAGGGGGAACTGCGGGCGCAGGTCCTCGGGCAGCTCCGGGCGGTTGGCCTTGTATTCGGGGTATAGCGCGTTCCGGAAGGTCGTGGCCGAGTGGTCAAAGATCACCGCAAGATGGGTCGCGGCCTTGCCGTTCGAGGTGGCGCGGGACAGTTCGTTCCACAGGATGTTGCAGAAGCCCGCGACAGCGCCGACAGGCAGGCCGTCGGACTTGCGGGTCAGGGGCGGCAGCGCGTGATAGGCGCGGAAAATGTAGGCCGAGCCGTCGATGAGGTGAAGGTGGTGGCCCTTGCCGAAGGTCATGCGCGTCTCCCGTGCTTCCGCCGGATTATTGGCAGAAAGGGCGGCGCGGGGCTACCCGGTTCGGCCCGGATCTTCGAGGGCTTGTGGTGTCGTCCGGGCTTGACGCGCTGCCTCGGACGCAGCAAGGTGCCGCCCATGCTGCGCCTGATGATCACCCAGTCGTTTTATTGGACCGACGCCATATAGGCGGCCGGGCAGCGTTTCACCACTGAAGCAACCCCCTGATAGCCGCCCCGCGAGGGTCAGGCCGACAGGTAGACAGGTTCCCCTCGCCGGGCCCCCAGCGAAGGAAATCGAAGATGTCTGCAACTCCCCCCGTCACTGTCCGGCTTGCGACCCCGGCCGACCTGCCCGAAGTTCACCGGATGTTGATTGCGCTGGCCGCGCAGAGCGGCTTGCCAACTGCGATCACGCCGCCCGTGCTGGCACGGATCGCGCTGGAGGGCCGCGCAGCGAGGCTCCTCGTGGCGCATCGCACCGACAGTCCGCAAAGGCATCCGGTGGGCTTTGCGCTGATGCTGGTGGGGCGGAACATGGTCGCGGGGGCGGACTGGGGGGTTGTCGAGCAGCTGTATGTGCAGGAGCCCGATCGCAGGCGCGGCATCGCGCGCGCGCTTCTGGCTGCGGCGCGCGAGGAGGCAGCCAAGGCGGGGTGTCAAGGCATGACGGTCAGCTCGCGTCCCGACTCGGACGGTTCGGCACTTGCCTGGCGGGCCCGCGGCATGGACCTGGCGGCGCCGCGCTTTGCGGCCGAGTGACGCCTAGTGGTCGTCGTGCGCGTGGTCGCGGTCGATGACGTAGCGCTTGTCGCAGTAGCCGCATTCGACAAAGCCGGTGTCGGCCGGAATCGTCAGCCAGACGCGGGGGTGCCCCAGTGCGCCCTCGCCGCCGTCGCAGGCCACTTTCCAGGTGGTGACGGTCTGGGTCTCGGGCGCTTGGATGGGCATGGTCTTGAGTCCTGTCTTGTCCGCACTGTCTTTTAGCGGCGGAGGGGGCGGCGGCACAAGGGGGATGCGCGGGCGGGATGGCGGTGGGCGCAGCCTGCCGGCAGGCCCCGCAAGTCGTCCCAAAGGGTGATCACCCGCCGATCAGCGCCCCGCGGGATTTGAGGGCGGTCAGCCAGCCCAACCCCTGTGCCGTGCCCTTGGCCGGGCGGTATTCGCCAGAAATCCAGACCTGCGGGCCGTCTGCATCGATGGCATCGCAGAGGTCGGGCAGCGAGAACCCGCCACCTCCGGGTTCGTTCCGCGCTGGGAAGCCGGCGATCTGGACGTGGTTGATGCGTTGGCGATGGGCCTGCCAGACGGCGTCTGCATCGCCATGCAGGCGTGCAGCGTGCCAAAGGTCGAACTGGATGCCGATCCGGGGGCTGGCGATGTCGTCCAGGATGCGGGCGGCATCGTCGTAGTCGTTCAGGAAGTATCCCGGCATGTCGTCGGGGTTCAACGGCTCGATGCACAGCGTCAGGTCGGGGGCCTCGGCCAAAGCCCAGGAAAGGTTTTCAACGTAGCACTGCTCCGCCTGCGGGCCCTTGGCGACACCCGCCATCACATGCACGCGGTCGGCCTTGAGGCGTGTGGCATAGTCGGCGGCGCGGAGGAAGCTGTCGCGGAACCGAAGCTCCATCCCCGGAACGGCCGCGAAGCCCCGGTCGCCGCTGGCCCAGTCGCCGGGGGGCGTGTTGATCAGGGCGAGGGGCATGCCGGTCAGCGCCCGTTCCCAGTCCGCCATCGGCTGGTCATAGGGGAACAGCACCTCCACCCCGTCAAAACCGCAGCGCGCGGCCCAGTCGGGGCGGTCAAGCGTCGGAACCTCGGTGAAAAGGAGCGTCAGGTTGGCGGCGAAGCGGGGCATTTGTTGTTCAGGGCAATTCCGACGAAGGGATGACCGGGAAGAACTGCCCCGAGGACCATAGCCCGAACCACTTATGCCCGTCATGGTCGGCATGGCAACCCAGATCGATCAGCCGATAGAAGGATTTCCGGTCGATCAGCGCCCAGAGATTGCTGCGGATCAGGATATAGGGCGACGGCTCACCCGTCCGGGGATCGCGTTCGACACGCAGAGGATGGTCCGGGCCAAGGGTCGCCACGTCCTCGGTCTTCGTCGTGAAGGTGAGCGTCTGGCCGGTCCCCGTGCCGATGGCATCGAAATCCACGGCCAGAAGGGGGGCATCGTCGACGGTGATCCCGACCTTCTCCACCGGGGTGACAAGAAAGTAGGCGTCCCCTTCGCGCTTCAGGATCGAGGAGAAAAGCTTCACCAGCGGCGCGCGCCCGATGGGGGTGCCAAGGTAGAACCAGGTGCCATCGCGGGCGATGCGCATGTCGATGTCACCGCAAAAGGGCGGGTTCCACAAATGGACCGGGGGCGGGCCTTTCGTGGCGGCGGCCTTGGCGGCGGCGGCAAGCGTGTCGGCGTTAGGTTTCATGCTGGCAATGTAAGCAGCTTCCGTGCAGGTGCAACCGGGTGCGGGCATCGGGGCGGACTGGATCGGGCATGCTGGCGCAGGCTCTTGCAGAAACGTTGGCGCGTTGTGTCCGTGCGCCGGAGCGGCCAGGTCAACGTGGTGGCCGCAGCACCGGTGCGATCCGCTGACCGAAAGGCTCAGGCGGCGCCCTGCCGGTTCCGGACGATGTCCGCTCCTTTTTCTCCGAACATGACGGTCGTGGCGTTGATATTCGCGCTGACCATCGACGGCATCACCGAGGCATCGCAAACTGTCAGGCGTTCAAGCCCGTGGACGCGAAGGTCCGAATCGACAACGGCGCGGTCGTCCGATCCCATGCGGCAGGTACTTGTCGGATGCCAGATCGTGTTCGCGCCGCGACGGACCCGCAGTTCCAGAGCCGCGTCATCCCGCAGTTCAGGATCGGCCCGTCCCAGCCGCACCTCGTCGAACGGCCCTGCGTTCAGGATTTCCGCGCGCCGCCGGACGCCTTCCACCGTAAGCCGCAGGTCCTCCGGCTCGGCAAAGTAGTTGGGATCGATCAGCGGGTGGTCCAGCGGGTTGCCCGAGGCAAGTCTTACCGAGCCGCGGCTCTGCGGTCGGCTCAACCAGCCGCCAAGATAGATGCGGGTCAGATCCGGCCGACCATCCGAACGGTAGAACTCCGCATGGCTTGGGGTGAAGACGACCTCGAAGTCCGGGTCGGCATCGTTTGGGTCGAGTCGCAGAAAGGCACCAGCATCAAGATGAAGCGATGCGAGCGGTCCTGTCCCCGTCGCCTCGAACCCGGACAGGGCGGCATCAAAGTCCGTGGCATGAAAGTCCTTGGCATGGCCGCCCGGGTCCAACGGCTCCTTCAGCACCGCGCTGACCGGGCCGCCACCGATATGATCCTGAAGATCCTGCCCGACGCAGACGCGAAAGCCCGCAGCAGCGCTTGCGCGGGTTCTGACGCTCGTCTCACGATCATTTGTGTCAAGTCGCCTTTTGCCATTTGTGCCCGCCGGGATAACTCGCTTAATTGGCAGGGATGGACCCTGAAGGGAGCTGAAGGCATGGCCGACACCAAGGCGCTGGTCGCGGAAATCGAGGCGCTCGGCGCGACGTTGGGGCAGGCGAAGGCCTCGATCAACCGTCGCTTCATCGGGCAGGAAAAGGTGGTGGACCTGGTCCTTGCCTCGATGCTGTGCGGTGGCCATGCGCTCCTCGTCGGCTTGCCGGGGCTGGGCAAGACCCGGCTGGTGGACACGCTGGGCACGGTGATGGGCCTCAAGGCCAACCGCATCCAGTTCACGCCCGACCTGATGCCCGCCGATATCCTTGGATCGGAAGTGCTGGAGACGGCAGCGGACGGGGCCCGCGCCTTCCGCTTCGTCGAAGGGCCGATCTTCTGCCAGCTTCTGATGGCCGACGAGATCAACCGTGCTTCGCCGCGGACGCAATCTGCGCTTTTGCAGGCGATGCAGGAAAAGGTCGTGACCATCGGTGGCCAGCATCGTGGCCTGGGCAAACCTTTCCACGTCCTTGCCACCCAGAACCCGATCGAGCAGGAGGGGACCTATCCCCTGCCCGAAGCGCAGCTTGACCGTTTCCTGGTGCAGGTCGATGTCGAATATCCCACCCGCCAGACCGAACGCGACATCCTCATTGCCACGACAGGGGCCGAGGAGGCCGAGGCGCATCAGGTCTTCACCGCCGACGGACTGATCGGCGCGCAATCGGTGATCCGCCGGATGCCCGTCGGCGAACAGGTGGTCGAGGCGATCCTTGACCTTGTCCGCGCCTGCCGTCCGGGGGAACCCGAGGGCCGCGATCTGGCTGACAGCCTGTCCTGGGGCCCCGGCCCCCGTGCCGCGCAGGCGTTGATGCTGATGGTGCGGGCAAAGGCGCTGCTGGATGGCCGCCTTGCCCCTTCGATCGCCGATGTGGCCGATCTTGCGCAATCCGTGCTGATCCATCGGATGGCGCTCAGCTTTGCCGCCCGCGCCAGGGGCGAGACCCTCTCGGGAATCATTGCAAGGGTGACGAACAAGACGCTGCGGCTTGAGGCGGCGGCGTGAACCCAGCTCCAGACCTGCGGACACGTGCCGAGGCGCTGGGGCAGACCTTGCCGCCCCTGCTGGCCGAGGCCGAGATGCTGGCCTCGACCGTGATGATGGGCGAGCATGGCCGGCGACGCGCGGGTCTTGGGGACGAATTCTGGCAATATCGCCCGGCGCATCAGGGCGATTCGGCGCGGATGATCGACTGGCGCCGTTCGGCCCGGTCCGACTCGCACTTCGTGCGCGAGCGGGAATGGCAGGCAGCCCAGTCGGTTACGATCTGGGTCGATCCGGCGAAGTCGATGACCTTCACCGGCGACAAGTCGCGCGTGGCGAAATCGGACCGGGCCAAGCTTCTGGGCCTTGCACTGGCTGTCCTTCTCTTGCGCGGCGGGGAACGGGTGGGGCTGGCTGGCCTTGCCTCGCCGAGATCGGGCCGGGCGCAGCTTCTGCGGCTTGCCGCGCGGCTCTCGGGCGAGGAAGCGGGTGATGACTATGGTGCTCCCGTAACCGAAGGCATGGTGAGCCATGGGCGAGGGGTCTTCCTGTCCGACTTCCTGGGAGACCTTGATGGCATCGAGGCAGGCCTGGCCCGCGCAGCGGACCGTGGGGTGAAGGGTGTGCTCATTCAGGTCCTGGACCCGGCCGAGGAAGAATTCCCCTTCGACGGGCGCACGATCTTTGAATCCATGGGCGGCACGATGCGGCACGAGACCCAGCGGGCGGGGGACCTGCGGACCCGATACCTCACGCGGCTTGCAGAGCGGAAGGACCGGCTGGCGCAGCTTGCAAGGGCCGTCGGCTGGCACTTCACCACGCATCACACTGGGGCCCCCGCACAAGCGGCGCTGCTCTGGGCCTTTGCGGCGCTGGAAGGGGGACGCTAGGTGTTCACCCTCGGGCCCCTTGGTTTCACCGTCCCATGGCTGCTGATCGCGCTGATTGCATTGCCGATCCTGTGGCTGCTCTTGCGCGCGGTGCCGCCCGCCCCGGTCCGGCGGCGGTTTCCGGGTGTGGCGCTGCTTCTGGGCCTGAAGGACGAAGAGGCCGAGACCGACAAGACCCCGTGGTGGCTGCTCCTCCTCCGGACGCTTGCCGTGGGCGCGGTGATCATCGGCTTCGCGGGTCCGATCCTGAACCCCGACCATCGCGAGGCCGGGACCGGCCCCTTGCTGATCGCCGTTGACGGCGGCTGGGCCGATGCGCGCGACTGGCCGCAGCGGGTGGCCAGGATCGAGGCGCTGATGGGCGAGGCGGGTGCCGCGGGTCGCACGGTTGCCGTCGTCCGCCTGACTGACACGCCCGACACGGTTGTCTTCCAGACCGCCGAGGCCTGGGCGGGCCGTGCCGCGGGGTTGCAGCCTCAGGCCTGGGTGCCCACGGGACTTGCCGACTGGGCCAAGGCCCTTCCTGAGGGCCGGTTCGACACGGTGTGGGTATCGGACGGTCTGGCCCATGACGGGCGGGAGGACCTTTTGTCCGCGCTTCAGTCGAAGGGCGATGTCCGGGTGATCGAGAACCCGCGCACCATCTTCGGCCTGCATCCCGCCGCCTTCGAGGACGGCAAGATCATGCTGCGCGCCAGCCGCGTGCCTGCGGGCGATGCCGCACAGGTCGAGGTCATTGCCCAGGGGCCGGACCCGGCCGGAATCGAGCGCGACCTTGGCCGCGTGACCCTGGACTTCGCCCGTGGAGCCGACACGGCGGAAGCGGCCATCGACCTGCCGCCCGAACTGCGCAACCGCGTTACCCGGTTCCTCCTGGAAGGCACGCGCAGTGCCGGGGCCGTCAGCCTGACCGACGACAGTCTCAAGCGGCGGAAGATCGCGCTGATCCGGACCGGGGCCGACCAGGAGACGCTCCAGCTTCTCTCGCCATTGCACTACCTGCGCCAGGCGCTGGCCCCGACGGCTGACCTGATCGAAGGCAACCTGATCGATACGCTGAAGGCAAATCCCGACGTAGTGATCCTTGCTGATGTGGCCGATGTCACGGATGCCGAGCGCAAGGCTACCCTGGACTGGGTGGAAAAGGGCGGGCTTCTCCTGCGCTTCGCAGGCCCGGTGCTAGCCGCCAGCGACATCTCCCGCACCGAGGAGGACCCGCTGATGCCGGTCCGCCTGCGAGAGGGGGGTCGGACCGTGGGCGGCGCGATGTCCTGGGGTGAGCCGAAGGCCTTGGCCCCGTTTCCCGAAGGCTCGCCCTTCTTCGGCCTGACCGCGCCCGCGGATGTGGTGGTGCGCGAACAGGTGCTCGCCCAGCCTGACCCTGACCTGGCGGAGCGCACCATCGCCGCGCTGGACGACGGCACACCCCTGATGACCCGCAAGACCCTTGGCGCGGGGCAGATCGTGCTGGTGCATGTCACCGCGAATGCCGAATGGTCCTCGTTGCCGCTCTCGGGGCTTTTCGTGCAGATGCTGGAGCGCCTGGCCGTCTCGACCAGGGCCGCCGCGCCGGGGACGGTGGACCTTGCCGGGCAAACCTGGGTGCCCGAGGTGGTGCTGGATGCCTACGGCCAGTCCTCCGATGCCGGCGATCTTCCCGGCGTGGATGGCGAAGCGTTGGCCAAGGCGGTGGCGACCGGGCCGACCGCGATCCATCCGCCAGGGCTTTATGCCGGGGCCGACCGCCGCGTCGCGTTGAATGCGGTGGGGACCGGGACCGAACTGAAGCCGATGCTCTGGCCGTCCAGTGTTCCGGTCGACCAGCTTGAAACCCGGGCGGTGCAGGCCCTGAAGGGCGATTTCCTGACCTTCGCGACAGTGCTCCTGCTGATCGACGTCGTGGCTGCGCTCTGGCTGGCCGGGCGCCTGCGCGGGCTGGCGCGGGGCGCGGCGATGCTGGCCGTGGTGCTTCTGGCCGCATCGCCGCGGGGCGCCATGGCGCAGGACGAGTCAGCGAAACCCGGCGATGACTTCGCGCTGGAGGCCACGACTGCGGTTGTCCTCGGCTATGTCCTGACCGGCGATCCGCAGATCGACGAGATGTCACGCGCTGGGCTTCTTGGTCTGTCCGACAAGCTCTGGCAGCGCACCTCGGTGGAACCGATGATGCCGATGGGAGTGGATATCGAGAAGGACGAGCTGGCGTTCTTCCCCTTCCTCTACTGGCCGATCTCGGCGGGTGAGGCGCAGCCTTCGGATGCCGCCTATGCGAAGCTGAACCAGTATCTCCAGACCGGCGGCATGATCCTGTTCGACACGCGCGACGCCGACATTGCCGGGCTTGGCGGCGCGGTGACACCCGAAGGCGAGGCGCTGCAGTCGATCGCTTCGGGCCTCGACATCCCGCCGCTGGAGCCGATGCCGCTGGACCATGTGCTGACCCGCACCTTCTACCTGTTGCAGGATTTCCCCGGACGTTTCCCGGGCGGTCAGGTCTGGGTCGAGGCCACGCCGAACGCCGGGGCTGCGGCGGCGGAAGGAATGCCCTTCCGCAACCTGAACGACGGCGTGACGCCCGTGGTGATCGGCGGCAACGACTGGGCCTCGGCCTGGGCGACGGATGACAGCGGGGTGCCGCTTGTTCCCATCGGGCGCGGCTTTGCGGGCGAACAGCAGCGCGAGATTTCCTATCGCTTCGGGATCAACCTGATCATGCATGTGCTGACTGGCAACTACAAATCGGATCAGGTCCATGTGCCGGCCCTTCTGGAAAGGCTGGGGCAATGAGCGCCTCGCTGGTCTTCGCGCCGCTGGTCGACTGGGTGCTGGTCTATGCCCTGGCCGGGGCCGCACTGGTTGTGGTGGCCTTCGCGCTCTGGCGCGGACTTTCCGGCTGGTGGCTGCGCGGGCTGGCCCTGGCTGCGCTGGTGCTGGCGCTGGCGAACCCTGCCTTGCAGGAAGAGGACCGCCAGAATTTGTCCGACATCGTGATCCTTGTCGTCGATGACAGCGCCAGCCAATCGCTTGGCGACCGGAAGGCCCAGACCGAGGCCGCCGTTGCCGCCGTTCAGGCCGAAATCGCGCAAATGCCCAACACCGAGCTGCGCATCCACCGCGTCGGCGATGGCGAGGAAGATGCCGGGACGCTGGCGCTGACCACGCTGTCGGAAGCCTTGGCCGAAGAACCCCGGGCGCGGGTGGCGGGCGCCATCCTGATTACCGACGGTCGGGTGCACGACCTGGGTGTCGTCCCGAATCTTCCCGCGCCATTGCAGGTGCTGCTGACAGGCAAACAGGCCGACTGGGACCGCCGCATCGTGGTGAAGAATGCCCCTGCCTTTGCCATCATCGGCGAAGAGTTCAAGCTGGAGCTGAAGGTCGAGGATATCGGCGCGCCACCGGATCTGGGGCCGGAGGTCGATCTGACCATCTCGATCGATACCGAAGAGCCCGTCACCTACACCGTGTCCCTGAATCAGGATCTGGAGCTTCCCGTCACTCTGCCGCACGGCGGGGCGAATGTCCTGCAATTCAGCGTCGCTCCCGTGGGCAGCGAGATCACCGACCGCAACAATGCGCTGGCTGTGCAGATCAACGGCGTCCGCGACCGGCTGCGGGTGCTCCTGGTCTCGGGTGAGCCGCACGCGGGTGAACGGGTCTGGCGCAACCTTCTGAAATCCGACGCGGCGGTGGACCTGGTCCACTTCACCATTCTGCGCCCGCCGGAAAAGCAGGATGGCGTTCCGGTCGACGAGCTTTCCCTTATTGCCTTCCCGACCCGCGAGCTGTTCGTCGAGAAGATCAAGGAATTCGACCTGATCATCTTCGACCGCTACCGGATGCGGGGCATCCTGCCGATGTCCTACATCGAGAACGTGGTGAACTACGTCCGCGAGGGCGGCACCGTCCTTGTCGCCGCCGGACCGGAATTCGGCGCCGTGGACAGCCTCTATCGGTCGCCGCTGGCAGAAATCCTGCCGGTCGCGCCCACCGCGCAGGTGATCGAAGAGGGTTTCCGCCCGAAGATCACCGAACTTGGCCGCCGCCATCCAGTGACCGAGGGGCTGGAACGCGAAGCGCCCGAAGGCGGGTGGGGTCGCTGGTTCCGCCAGATCGAGGTCGAGCAGACCGCCGGTCAGGTGCTGATGTCCGGTCCTCGCGACCTGCCCTTGCTGGTGCTGAACCGGGTGGATCAGGGCCGGGTCGCCGTGCTCGCCTCGGATCAGGCGTGGCTCTGGGGTCGGGGCTACGAGGGCGGCGGGCCGCAGCTGGAGCTTCTGCGTCGGCTGGCGCACTGGATGCTGAAGGAGCCGGAGCTGGAAGAAGAGACCCTGACCGCCGAAGTCAAAGGCGAGGCGATGACGATCACCCGCCGGACCCTGTCCGAACTGGACCCGGGGCCGGTGACGATCACCGCTCCGGATGGAACAGTCACTGAACTGGCGATGCCGCTGACCACGCCCGGACGCTACGAAGCCGGGTTCAAGGCACCGATGCTGGGATTGTTCCGGCTGGACCAGGGAGACCTGACCCGCGTCATCGCCGTCGGACCGGCCACCCCGCGGGAATTCGTCGAAACCATCGCTTCGGGCACCGACCTGGCCCCCATCGCCGAGGCGACGAAGGGCGGAATCACCCGGCTGGAGCCCGGCAATCCGGACATTCGGACAGTGGCCGAGGGCCGGGTCGCGGTGGGGCGCGGCTGGATCGGCATCACGCCGCGTGAGGCCTATCTCACCACCGAGGTCAACGTGGTCCCCTTCCTGCCGGCCTGGGCCTGGCTGCTGATCGCGGCAGGGCTGGCGGTCGTCGCCTGGCTGGTCGAAGGCCGCAAGGGTGCGAAAGCGGCCTGAGGCGGCGCTCGTCCCCCTCCTCCGGTCAGGGCTCGCCACCCTCGGCGAAGAGCGACCGGAGGAAGCGATGAGCGGCAGCCGATAGGGGCGGGCCCTTGGCGCGAATCGCTTGCCTTGCCATCCTGTCCGCATTCCATGCGGAGGTTTTCCCGATGCCGGACGTCGACGTGGTGATCGTGGGCGCAGGCTGCGCCGGGCTTGCGGCGGCCAAAAGGTTGCGGGCGGCGGGGCACAGCTTCCGGGTGGTCGAGGCGATGGACCGGATCGGCGGCCGCGCCTGGACCACGACCACCGACTTCGGCATCCCCTTCGACATCGGCTGCGCCTGGCTGCATGCCGCCGACCGCAACCCCTTCTTCCTCGAGGCGCAGGCAGCGGGATGGACCTTGCAGCATCACGACATGGGGCTGGATCATCTCTGGTTCGGCAAGCGCCGCGCGACTGATGCCGAGATCGAGCGCGAAAGACGTGCCGAGGCCGACCTGCATGCCTGCATCCAGCGGCACAAGGGCGCAAGCGACCGACTTTCCACTCTGGTCGAGGCTTGCCACGGTCTTCGCGTCAGCGCGACCTTTGCCGGGCCGATGGATTTTGGCGCCGATGACGATGAGATCAGCGTCACCGACTACCGGGCGGCGGCGGATCTGGACCCGAACTACTTCACCAGGGAAGGCTTCGGCGCGCTGATCCACCGCTGGGGGGCCGACGTGCCCGTATCCCTTGGCACTCCGGCACGACGCATCCGCTGGGACGGACCGGGGGTGGAGGTGGAGACGGACCGTGGCACGATCCGGGCGCGGTCCGTGATCGTCACCGTCTCGACCGGCGTGCTCGCCTTCGAGGACATCACCTTCACCCCCGACCTGCCGCTGCGTCATCAAGAGGCGATCTTCGACCTGCCGATGGGGCTTCTCACCAAGATCCCCCTGCGCATCGAAGGCACCCGCCTTGGCCTGAAACCCTTTGACGACCTGCTGATCGAACGCCATGCCCGCCATGACCTCTACTTTCTTGCCTTCCCCTTCGACACCGACCTCATGGTCGGCTTCGTCGGCGGCGACTTCGCCTGGGAAATGGAGGCTGCGGGCCGTCTGGCAGCGGTGGACTTCGTCACCGACCGGCTGGTGGACATCTTCGGCTCTGACGTCCGCCGCGCCATTGTCCAGGGCATGATGACCAATTGGTCGGCCGAGCGTCATGTCCGGGGCGGCTATGCCGCCGCCCGTCCCGGCAAGGCCCACGCCCGCGAGGTCTTGTCCGATCCGGTCGGCGATCGCATCTGGTTCGCGGGCGAGGCGCTGGCCGGCGGCTTGAAGCAGACGGCCGCCGGGGCGCGGCTTTCCGGCGAGGCGGTCGCGGCGGACGTCGTCTTACGGCTCGCGCGACAGGATCACCCGGCGTGAGTGGCTGGCGAATTCGCGTCGCAACAGGATGCCGGTCGCCAGCGCCGCGCCTGCCAGCAGGCCCCAGGGGCCTAGAAGCCAGCCAAGTGCGGCCAGCGCGAAATAGATCGACCGCAGCCCCCGGTTGAAGCTTTTCGCCGCGGTGATGTTGATCTCGGCCGCCTGGCCCGCGCGATGGAAGGCCAACGGATCGCCGGGATCGTTCGGCACGGCAGCCATAAGGATCGAGCAATAGCCGAACAGCCGATGCGCCCAGACGAATTTCAGAAGGGCATTGGCGAGGAACCCGATCACCGGCAGCATCTTCACGGCCACGTCAGGGCCCCCGGAGATGGGCAGTTCGTCCGCCAACCGCTGCACTGCCGCCGCATTGCCGATCACCGCAACCCCGCCACCGATGGCGATCATGCAGGCGCTGGCGAAAAAGGCGGTCCCCTGTCGCAAGCTGTCGATCAGCGTTGCGTCGAAGATGCGGGGCTGACGGGTGACGAAAGTGCGCATCCAGTCACGACGGTATTCCTCCATCAGGCTGGAAACCGAGGGCAGCGCGCGCGGCGGATGCTCGCTGAACCAGCCCGATCCCAACCAGGCTATGACCAGAAGGCCCAGCATCGCCAGGTCAAGGACAGGGATCGTCGACAGGTTCATCATCATGGGCAGACAGTAGGGGCCGGGTTTTTCCTTGTCAGCTGCCAAAATTGGTTATAAATTCTTACCAGTCAGCAGGGGATCGCCATGGACATGCCAGCGCCGGACCTTGGGGTCATCTCGCGGAAGGGCCGGATCGTCGCCCGGCTGCGCGCCGTCCTGCCTGCCGATGCGGTGATCGACGCGCCCGAAGAGCTGCGCGCCTACGAATGCGACGCGCTGACCGCCTACCGCTGCCCGCCGCTTGCCGCCGTCCTGCCGCGCTCGACCGAAGAGGTTTCCCGCGTGCTGCGGGTGTGCTGGGAGGAGGGGGTTCCCGTCGTGCCACGCGGGTCGGGGACTTCGCTTGCCGGGGGCGCGATGCCGACGGCGGACAGCGTGATCCTGGGCGTCGCGCGGATGAATGCAGTGATCGAGACCGATTACGACAACCGCTTCATCCGGGTGCAGTCCGGTCGGACCAACCTTTCCGTTTCGGGCGCGGTCGAGGCGGACGGGTTCTTCTACGCCCCCGACCCCTCCAGCCAGCTGGCCTGCGCCATCGCCGGAAACATCGCGATGAACTCGGGCGGGGCGCATTGCCTGAAATACGGGGTGACGACGAACAACCTGCTGGGCGTGACGCTGGTCAAGATGGACGGCAC
>Ga0075154_10001973_pt1 | contig 13864 bp, 13 predicted proteins | sample JI71714BDNA_FD_70965 | JGI IMG/M metagenome (GOLD analysis project Ga0075154, IMG submission 70965) | Wastewater effluent complex algal communities from Wisconsin, to seasonally profile nutrient transformation and Carbon sequestration -... | ecosystem: Engineered > WWTP > Effluent > Algae... | reverse complement strand
CTGTTCGATGACCGGGTTGAGTTCAGCCACCACCGCGTCGAGTTCGCTCACCGGCAAGCGATCCAGCGCTTCGCGTCGACCGGCGGCCAGTTCGGCGACCTGTTCGCTGAATCGGCGCAGGGGAGCGAGGCCCAGACGGAGCTGCAGGCCGATGGTGGCCAAGGCGAGCAGGGCGAGGCCGATGGCGGCAAGCCATGACAAACGCACGAAATCGGCGACTTCTGCGTCGATTTCGGCCCGCGGGCCTGTCAGCAGCACGGTGATCGGCGAGGATCGCCCGGGCAGTTCGATGCGACGAACCACGGCGCGCAGTGGCGCTTCGTCGCCGAGCATTAGGTCGACACGGCTTGTGCGCCCATCCGTCCGAGGCTGCGTCATCGGGAGTTCGCGATCCCACAGCGAGCGCGAGCGCAAGCGGACGCCGGCCTCGTCGACGACCTGCCAGTGCCAGCCCGAGCCGACGCTGTCGAAGGCCGCCTGGCCGGTGGGGCGGCGCACGACGACGCGGCCGTCGGGCATGGCTTCGAGACCGCCGACCAGTGCGTCCAGCGTGCGGCCCAAGCGGGCGTCGAAGGCGCGCTCGACCGTGTCCCTGAAGGCCCATTGCAGCAGCAGCAGGCCGACCACCACGAGGGCCAGCAGCGGCACCGCGGACGCCAGCCAAAGCCGACGCTGCAGGCTGGCGCTCATGCCTCGGCAAGCCGGAAGCCGAGCCCGCGCTCGGTGTGCAGCAGCTTGTGCGGTGCGATCTTCTTGCGGATCCGACCGATCTGCACGTCGATCACATTCGAGTCGAGGTCGAAGTCGCGATCGTATAGGTGCTCGGCGAGTTCGTTGCGCGGCACGGTGCGGCCGGCATGGTGGGCGAGGAAGGCGAGCAGGCGGTACTCGCCGGCGGTGAGCACGAGGCCGCGCCCGTCCACGCGGAACCGGTTGGCCAGGGTGTCGAGTTCCAGTGGGCCGACCCTGATCACGGACGACGCGTGGCCGCTGGCGCGGCGGATCAGCGCCTTCAGGCGCAGCACCACCTCGTCGATCTCGAACGGCTTCGTCAGGTAGTCGTCGGCGCCGGCGCCGAAGCCGGCGAGTTTGTCGTTCCAGCGGTTGCGTGCAGTGAGCACGAGCACGGGGAAGTTGCGTCCAGCCTCTCGCCAGGCCTGCAGCACCGAGATGCCGTCGCGCCGCGGCAGGCCGAGGTCGAGCACCGCGGCGTCGAAGGGCTCCTCGGTGCCCAGCCACAGCGCTTCGTCACCGTCCGCGCACGCGTCGACCACCCAGCCTTCCGTGACCAGCGCCTCGCGGACGGTCTCGCGCAGCGGCGCGTCGTCTTCGACCAGAAGGAGGCGCATCAGTCGTCCTCGAGGATCGCGGCGCTCAGCGCATCGACCTCCAGCTCGCGGACACGGCCATCGGCGCCGATGAACTCGAGCTCGTACACCCAGCGACCGTCCTCGCGGTCGAACTCGACCTCGATCAGGCGCTCGCCCTCGCGCAGCGGCAGCCTCGACAGGATCTGGTCGAGCGGCAGCGCCTCGCCGCGCAGCACGGCCGCGCGGGCGCGCTCGTGGTCCTCCTCGTCGTCCGCGTGGACCAGCGAGGGCAGCAGGGCCAGGAGCGTCAGCAGGGCGAGGGCAGGGCGGGGCATGGCGGCCATGGTGCCCGGCGCGATTAAACCGTTGGTGAAAGACCGCCTCAAAGGCGATTTCAGGTGGCCTTGCGACGCTGGTGCCGTTCCACCCACCACCCCAACGGAGAACCCGAATGAAGACCTTGACCCTTGCCGCCACTTTCGCCCTGTCCCTCGCCGTCGCCGTGCCTGTCGTGCAGGCGCAGGCCGCGGCCGCGCCGATCGGCCTCGAGCAGGCCACCCGCGTCGCCCAGCAGGCCGGCTATGGCGCCGTGCGCGGCGCCGAGCTCGATGACGGCGTCTGGGAAGTCCTCGCCAGCGGCGCCGACGGTCGTCGCGTCACGGTGCACATCGACGCCACCAGCGGCGAGATCCTGTCGCCGGCTCAGCCGGGGCAGCGCCAGCTTGGCATCGACGACGTGATGGCCCGGCTCGCCGCTGCCGGCTACACCGACGTCAAGGAACTGGAGCGCGACGACGGTTTCTGGGTTGCCGAAGTCCGCACATCGATGGGCTTCGAGCGCGATGTGCGCGTGCATCCGCTCACTGGTGCCGTCGACGTCGAGCGTTGGGACGACTGAGTCCCGCGCGGACGGCCGCTCCGCGTGCGGAGCGGCTTCAGTTCCCCGGCTGCGGGCGCGTGAGCGCGCGCAGCCGGTCGTACTTCAGGGCCACGTAGCGTGCGTGCAGGGCGTGGAAACGCCATGCGCCCGGGCCGTCGAGCAGGCCGCCGCGAAGCACGAGGTTCTTCAACAGATAGGCCGCGGCCGCCGCCGCGCCGCGGCCGGCACCGGCGCGTTTGCCGCGTGCCGCGCGCTCCTCGGCCCACAGGCCCGCATAGCGCTGCAGCTTGGTCCAGTACTCCTCGGCGCTGCGCGCGGTGTCGTGCTCCATGCGAACGTCCGACACCCGGAGGCGCAGGCCGTCGGTGATGAAGCGCTCGTGCACCGGGCTTTCCTCGTGGCGGCAGTGCGCGCGGAACAGCCGGTGCACCGGCTCGCGCGCGAAGCTGCCGAAACGCATCATCGTCCCGAGGAAGTGCGTGCGCCGGGGCAGCGTGAACACATCGGCCGCGTCGGGCGCGCCCGATGCGAACAGCGCACGCAGCCTCGTCTGCGCCTCGGGCTCCAGCCACTCGTCGGCGTCGAGCAGTAGTACCCAGGGTTGGGTGGCCTGCTCGATCGCGAGGTTCTTCTGCCGGCCGAAGCCCAGCCATGGCTGGTCGATGACGCGGGCGCCGAGCCGTCTTGCCAGCTCGGGCGTGCCGTCGGTGGAGCCGGAGTCGACGACGATCACCTCGCGGCACACGGCCAGCATGGAGCGCAGGCCGCGCTCGAGGCGGTCGGCCTCGTTGAAGGTGATGACGACGCCGGAAAGGGGCAGGGGATCGGCCATGCCGGTATTGTAGGCGCCGCTTCCGTGACTGCCGGCGCCTGTCGCGCCCTCCGATGACCGATTCCGACGCGACCCCGAGCCCGCCGGCGCGCCCCTTGCGCGTCATGCACTTCGTCACCGGGGGGTTCTCCGGTGGTGCCACCCAGGTGGCGATCGCGCTGGTGAACGCCGCGCGCACCGAGCCGGGGTTCGAGCCCCTGCTCGTGCTGCGGAAGAAGCGCCGCACGCCGCCGGAGCGCCTCGCCGAGCTGTCGGCCGCGGGCACGCCGTTCCGCATGGTGCCGGGCTGGTCGCATGCGGCCACCATCTGGGCGCTGGTGCGGCTGTGCCGCGAGGTCCAGCCCGACGTGCTGTTCTGCCACGGGTTTTCGGAGCACCTCTGGGGGCGCTACGCCGGCCTGCTGGCCAAGGTGCCGCACCTCGTGCACGTCGAGCACAACACGCGCGAACGCTATACCCGTTGGCGCCTGGCGCAATCGCGCTGGCTGGCCAAGCGCACCGCGCGCATCGTCGGCTGCTCGGAGGGTGTGCGGGCCGTGCTGTTGGCGCAGGGCCTGCCGTCGGAGCGCACCATCGCGATCCCCAACGGCATCCGCCTCGAGCCCTTCGCCGCCGCCGATGCCGTGGATTTCGACGCGCGCGTGCCCGGCATCGTCATGGTCGCGCGCTTCTCGAAGCAGAAGGACCACGCCACCCTGCTGCGTGCCGTGGCCCTGTTGCGCGATCGCGGTCTCGCGCCGCCCGTGCAGTTCGCCGGCGGTGGCAAGGCCCTGCATCGCGCGCCGCTGGAGCGGCTGGCCAACGAACTCGGCATCAAGGCACAGGTGGCCTTCCTCGGCGTGGTCCGTGACGTGCCCGCCCGCCTGATGGCGCATCGCATCGCCTGCCTCTCGACGCACTACGAAGGCATGCCGCTGGCCCTCCTTGAAGGCATGGCCGCCGGATGCGCCGCGGTCGCCAGCGCCGTGCCCGGCGTGAAAGAGGTGCTGCGCAACGGTGTCGATGGCCGGCTGGTGCCCGAAGGCGACCCCGTGGCCCTCGCCAATGCCCTCGAGGCCCTGCTGCGTGATCCTGCCGAGGCAGCGCGACTGGCGGCGGCCGGCCGCGCCCGGGCCGTCGCCGAGTTCAGCCGGGAGCGCATGAGCCGCGATTACGCCGCGCTCTGCCGCGCCCTCGTCGGCGTATGATCCCGCCGCAACGACGAGGTGCGGGGAACGCGTGAACATCCTGATTCTGGGTGCGGGCCAAGTGGGCACCTCCGTGGCGGCCGCGCTGGCCTCCGAGAACAACGACATCACGGTCGTCGATACCGACCACCAGCGCTTGCGTGACCTTGCCGAGCGCTTGGACATCCGCACCGTCGTCGGCCACGGCTCGCTGCCGTCCGTGCTGTCGCATGCCGGCGCCGAAGAGGCCGAACTGCTGGTGGCGGTGACGTCCAGCGACGAGGTCAACCTGCTGGCCTGCCAGATCGCCCAGTCGCGATTCCGCACCCCGACCCGGGTGGCGCGCTTGCGGGAGTCGGAGTACCTCGACCTCGGCATGCTGAAGGACCCGCGCACCTCGCCGGTGAGCGCAGCCATCAGCCCGGAGAACCTGGTCGTTCGCCACATCGAGCGCCTGATCGGCTACCCCGGTGCGCTGCAGGTGCTGGATTTCGCGCAGGGCCGCGCCCAGCTGGTAGCGGTGCGCGCCGTCGAGGGCGGTGCGCTCGTCGGCCACCAGCTGCGCGAGCTGCGCAACCATCTGCCGGCCGGTGCCGATGCCCGCGTGGCGGCGATCTTCCGCCGCGGCCGGCCGGTGAAGCCCGAGGCGGCCACGGTGATCGAGATCGACGACGAGGTGTTCTTCCTCGCCGACCGCCGGCACATCCCGGCGGTGATGGCCGAACTGCGTCGCGTCGAGAAAAGGCCCACGCGCCGCGTGCTGATCGCCGGCGGCGGCAATATCGGCCGCAACCTCGCGCGGGCGCTGGAGAACCGCTATTCCGTCAAGGTGATGGAGCGCTCGCGCGAGCGCGCCCGCTCGATCGCCGAGGACCTGCTGAACTCCATCGTGCTCGTGGGCGACTGCGCCGACGAGGAGCTGCTGCGCGAGGAGAACATCGACCAGACCGACATCTACTGCGCGCTCACCAATGACGACGAGGCCAACATCCTCTCGGCGATGTTGGCCAAGCGCCTCGGCTGCCCGCGCGTGCTCGCGCTGATCAACCGGCCTGCCTACGCCGAGCTGGTGGAGGGCGGCAGCATCGACATCGCGGTGAGCCCGCAGCAGGTCACGCTCGGCGCGCTGCTCGCGCACATCCGCGAGGGCGCGCCGGCGCAGGTGTATTCGCTGCGCCGCGGCGTGGCCGAGGCCGTGGAGGTCGTCGCCCGCGGTGATCGCCGCAGCTCGCAGGTGATCGGCCGTGGGCTGGAGGAGCTGGCCCTGCCGCCGTCGGCGACCATCGGTGGCATCGTCCGCGGCGACCAGCTGCTGATCGCGCACCATGACGTCGTGGTCGAGCCGGAGGACCACCTGATCGTCTTCGTGATGGACAAGCGCGAGATGCCGCAGGTGACGGCGCTCTTCCAGGCCGGCGCGACGTGGCTCTGAGCCCGTACTCGCTGCTGAGCGAGCGTTCGCGCACCCTGCTGCGTATCTTCGGGGCGATCATCGGCCTTTCGGCGACGATCTCGCTGCCGCCGCTGGTGCTCGCCTGGTGGTGGAACGAACCCAGCGCCACCGCCTTCCTCGAGAGCTTCCTGGTCGCGGGCATCGCCGGTTTCATCCTGTGGTTCCCGGTGCGCAACGCCCACTACGAGATGCGGCTGCGCGACGGCTTCCTGATCGTCTCCGGCGTGTGGATCATCGCGATCCTCGTGACGGCGCTGCCGTTCATGCTCACCGCGCCGTACCTGAGCTACACCGATGCGGTGTTCGAATCGGCGTCGGGGCTGACGACCACGGGGGCGACGGTCATCGTCGGCATCGAGCACCTGCCGAAGAGCGTGCAGTTCTATCGCGTCCTGCTTTGCTATTTCGGCGGCATGGGCATCGTGATCCTCGCAGTGGCCATCCTGCCGATGCTGCGCATCGGCGGCATGCAGCTGTTCCGCGCCGAGACCACCGGCCCGCAGAAGGACAGCAAGCTCACCCCGCGCATCGCCGATACCGCGAAGGCGCTGTGGATGGTCTACACCGGCCTGGTGCTGCTGTGTACGCTGTCGTTCTGGGTCGGCGGCATGAGCTTCTTCGACGCGATTTGCCACGGCATGAGCGCGGTGGCGACGGGTGGCTTCGGGAACTACGACGCCAGCTTCGGCTACTGGAACAGTCCGCTGCTGGACACCATCGCCATCTTTTTCATGTTCCTCGGTGGCTTGAACTTCGGCCTGCACTGGTACGCGTGGCGGCGCGCCACGCTCGGCCACTACAAGGCCGATTCGGAGTTCCTCAGCTTTTTCTGGATCTGCGCGGCCGTGAGCGTGATGGTCACGCTGGCTGTCTGGCTGGGCGGGCGCTTCGACAGCCCGCTCGAGGCCCTGCGCCACGCGACCTTCCAGGTGGTCTCGAACATCACGACCACCGGGTTCGTCACCACGGGCTTCGTTGATTGGCCGGGCCTCGCGCCGCTGGCGCTGATGATGATCGGCTTCGTCGGCGGCTGTGCGGGGTCGACTTCCGGCGGCATGAAGGTGGCGCGCGTGCAGATGGTCGTCCGCCAAGGCTTCCGCGAGTTGAAGCAGCTCGTCCACCCCAAGGGCCAATTCCTGGTGAAGGTGGGTGGCAAGCGCGTGTCCGAGAGCGTGGTCATCTCGGTGGCCGGTTTCTGCACGCTGTATATCCTGGCGTTCCTGGCGATGACCTTGGCGCTGACGGCCGATGGCGTCGATGTCGAGACGGCGTTCTCCGCGATCGCTGCCTGCATGAACAACATGGGCCCGGGCTTGGGTGCCGTGGCGTCCCACTTCCGCGACATGAGCGATTTCGCCGTGTGGGTGTGCAGTTTCGCGATGGTCCTCGGCCGCCTCGAGGTGTTCACCCTGCTGGTGCTGCTGACGCCCCAGTTCTGGCGCGATTGATCCCGGCGTCGCGCGGCATCTGGGCGCGCAGTCGTGCCGCCAGCCCTTCCGCATCGCCGACCGCGAGGTAGGGGATGCGCAGCGGCGGCTCCATTGGCGAGGCACCGGCGGTATCAAGGTGCAGGGTGGCCATGCCGTGGCGGCGGTCGAAGGGCGATTGGGTGACCTGCAGCGCGTGCAGCTTCCTCGCTTCGGCGAAGCGCCAATGGCGGTCGAGCCAGCCGTGGCGGAAAGCCACCACGCCGCCCTCCAGCGTCCAGGCGGAATAGCGGGCCCAGACCCGCGCACGGAGGTAGACCACGGGCAACAGGGCCAGGGCCCAAAGACCCGGGAGGCCTTCGTACGCGACGAGCAGGCCGGTGGCCACCAGGACCGCCAGCGCCAGCGGTGCGAACTTCCGCCACCACGCGCGCGGGTGCAGCGGCTGCCAGTCCTGCAGCGGCCAGCCCTGCTCCGGCAGGAGGGCGGCGAGCATGCCGTCCATGCCGTCGGGCGTGGCCAAGGGGACGAGATCGCGCACCGATTGGCTCTCGTTGGCGGATTCCATCGCGGCGCGGTCGACGCGCAGGCTCTGCCGCCCGAACCATCGGTGCAGGAGCGTCTCGCGAAGCGAATAGGCCTGGATGCGGCGCTTCGGCAGATGGCTGCGCACGCGGCTGAGCAGCCCGCGCTCCACGCGCAGCTCGCGATCGCCCGCGTAAAGGCGGAAGTCGTGGAACTGCAGGATCGCCAGCGCCACCGAGAGCAGGCGCACCGCGACAATCATCGCGAGCAGCAGGGCGATGGCAAGAAGGACATAGGCCACCGGGCCGAGGTGCCAGGCCTCCGCCATCGCGATGCCTTCGCGCCCCACCGACTCGATGCCGTTGCTGAGTCGCTGGGTCAGGACGTCGCCGGCCTGCGTCAGGTAGGCGAAACCCGCGGCGACCACCAGCATGCCGCGGTTGGAAATGAGCCCGAGGCGCACCAATTCCCGCGTGGGCAGTTCGAGCCAGAGGGTCGGTGCCCGATCGGCATCCTCGTCGGAACCCGGGTCGCCGTCGCTGCGAGCCTGCGCCGCGCGCGCCCGGTGCGCCCCGCTGCGGACCAGGGCCTCGAGGGCGTTCGCCTGCTCGAGCTTCAGCACCTGCATCTGCGCCTCGGCCTGCCCCATGCCGCCGGCGGATTCCAGCCGCACTTCCGCCACGCCGACGAGGCGATGCAGCAGGTTCTGGTGCAGCGTGACGTTCTGCACGCGGTCGAAGGGGATCAGCCGCAGATTGCGCTGCAGCAGGCCGCTGCGGATGACCAGCGCGGTGTCGAGGAACCCGTAGCGGTAGGTGAAGTACTGCCACACCGCGACGATGGCCAGCACGCCGGCGCCGGCCAGGCCGATCAGGTCGCCGATGTCGTCGCCGTCCTCGCGGCTGCCGCCAAGCAGCAGGACCAGCAGCGGCAGCGCGAACATGCGCAGCTGCGCGATCAGGGTGAACAGCCACGACAGCGGATGCAGGCGCTGCGTGGCGACGGCCTGCAGCGCCTCGCGGTCGTCGCGGTCCGGCGCGCCGGTGGCGTCAGCCATGCGCGGCGTCGTCGTGTTCGCGTTGGCGCGGCACCAGGGCGTCGCGCAGCCGCGTGGCGCTGTCTTCGTCGAAGCCGGGCTGGCGGACGGCGTTCAGCCGGGTCCCCGCGGTATGCACGACGAGGGTGGCCAGGCCGTAGCGGCGTTCGATCGGGCCGCGTTCGATGTCGAGGTGCTGCACGCGCGCCCGCGGCACCAGCACTTCCGAGCGCCAGAAGCGGCCGCGGCGCACGCGCAGGCCATCGGCATCGAGGCGCCAGCGGGTGTAGCGGAAGGCGAGGGTGGCGCGCCATTGCGCCAAGGCGAGGCAGGCGCCGAGCGCGCCGAGCGCCAAGCCGAGATGCCACCATGCGGGCCCGTCGGCGAAGGCGAGGGCGGCCGCGGGAAGGCTGCCGAAAGCGAGGCCGAACACCGCGCCGGCGATGGTCGACGACAGCCGGAAACAGCGCCGCGCGGCCTCCGGCAGGGGTTGCCAGGGGGCATCGCCGGGCCAATCCAGCAGCGAGTCCGTCATCAGTAGCACTCCGGCCAATAGGGATTCACGGGGGCTTCGCCGAGGCGTTCGCCTTTGAAGCGTTTGTAGGTCCACTGGTATTGCGCGGGGTCGCGGCGCACGAAAGCCTCCACCGCCGAGTTCAACGCGTCCACGCCGGCCTCGACAGGCCCGGAGGTCACGGTGGCCGGCAGGGGCTCGATGACGATGCGGAAGCGGCCGTCGGCGAGCCGCTCGGCGGCGGCGAGCAGCACGCGCGCTTCCGGATGGCGTACGCCGAGGCGGTGGATCAACGTCATCGTGAGGCAGGGCACGCCGAAGAAGGACGACCACTGGCCGCCGGCGGCGTCGGGCGTCTGGTCGGGCGTGATGCCCAGAGTCTCGCCGCGCTGGAGGGCGCGCAACAGCGGCTTCATCCCATGCACGTCGGCCGGCACCGCGCTGACGCCACCGCGTTCGCGCGCGAGCTTCAGGAAGGCGTCGACGGCGGCGAACTTCGCCCGCGTGTAGATCAGGGTGAGGGTGCGTCGCGCGGCGAGCCACTGCACGAGCAGCTCCCAGTTCCCGTAGTGCGGCGCGACGATCACCACGGGGCCCGCGCGCTCCGCGGTATCGAGATGCGGAAGGCCCACCACCTCCACGATCTCGCGGAGGTTCCCGGCCCGGGGGCGCGTCCAGAAGCGCAGGCTCTCGAGCAGCGTGAGTTGCGTATGCACGAGCGCGGGACGGGTCATCGCCGCGTCCATCCCGGTGAGGCGAAGGTTGCAGTCGATCACCCGCACCATCCGCCCGCGCCGCCGGCATTCGCGCGCGGCCAGGCGAGCGGCAATGGCGCGGCGCAGCCGCGGGCCGGGCAGTCCGGCCAGCCAGGCGAGGGCACGCAGCGCATGGGCCGACAAGGGGTATCGCATGCCCGAAGTCTAGCGGAGCCGGCTTGACGCCCCGCAGGGCGGATCGCGAGCATCCAGTGATGATCGCCCTCCTCCAGCGCGTGCGCCGCGCCCATGTCGACGTCGGCGACGAGACGGTCGGCGCCATCGGCCCCGGTCTTCTCGTCTTCGCCTGCGTGCAGCCGGGCGACACGCCGGATCGCATCGTGAAAATGGCGGAGCGTCTCGCCGCCTACCGGGTGTTCGCCGATGCCGGTGGGCGGATGAACCTCGGGCTCAAGGACCATGGGGGCGGCTTGCTGCTCGTCAGCCAGTTCACCCTCGGCGCCGACACCCGGTCGGGTCTTCGGCCGAGCTTCTCCACGGCCGCGCCGCCTGACGAGGCGCGCCTTGGTTTCGACGCCCTGGTGGCCGCGTGCCGGGCCCGGTTGCCGGTGGTCGAGACGGGGCGTTTCGGCGCCGACATGCAGGTGTCGCTGGTCAACGACGGGCCGGTCACGTTCTGGCTCACGACCTGAATCCGACCGCCGGGCTGAACGAAAAGCCCTTGCCGATCAATCATTTGGCGCGAAGGCCGAGGGCGCCGGTATAATAGCCGGTTCCCGCTCTCTCCTCTCGGTACCCCCTCCATGGCAACTCCGCGTCCGGAGCAGCAGTCCGAAATCAAGCAGCTGATCAGCAAGGGCCTGGAACAGGGCTACCTGACCTACGCCGAAGTCAACGACCACCTCCCCGACGACGTCGTCGATCCGGAGCAGATCGAAGACATCATCGGCATGATCAACAGCATGGGCATCGAGGTGCATGAAGTTGCCCCCGACGCCGAAACCCTGTTGCTCACCGACGCGACGAGCACCCGCGAGGCGGATGAAACCGCTGCCGAGGAAGCCGCCGCCGCGCTGAGCGCGATCGACGCCGAAGGCGGCCGCACGACCGACCCGGTGCGCATGTACATGCGCGAGATGGGCACCGTCGAGCTGCTGACCCGCGAGGGCGAGATCGCGATCGCCAAGCGCATCGAGGAAGGCCTGCACCAGGTGCAGAACTCGCTCGCGGCGTTCCCGTGGACGATCCAGATCATCCTCGACGACTACGCGCTGCACCAGGAAGGCAAGAAGCGCCTGTCCGAGATCGTCACCGGCTTCGCCGACCTCGAGACGCCCGAGCTGTTCGGCGGCGCGCCGATCGAAGCGGTGGCCGACGAGGAGGAAGAGGTCGAGGTCGAGGGCGGCGACGACGAGGAGGGCGAGACCCAGACCGGCCCCGATCCGGTCGAAGTCGCGCGCCGCATGGAGCTGCTGAAGTCGCACTTCGGCAAGTTCGAGAAGACCCACGCCAAGTACGGCTCGGCCGACAAGAAGACGGTCAAGGCCCGCGAGGAAATGGCGGGTGAGTTCATGAAGCTCAAGCTGCCGCTGGCGCTGATCGACGCGCTGGTGCGCAAGGTCCGCGAGGTGGTGTCCGAGATCAAGGACCACGAGCGCAAGGTGCTCGACATCTCGACGCGCCTCGCCAAGATGCCGCGCAAGGACTTCATCAAGGCCTGGCCGACCAACGAGACCAACCTCGAGTGGGCCGATGAGATCATCCGTCGCAAGCAGAAGTGGTCGTCGGGCATGCGCGAGCATCGCGATGCCATCCTCGCCCAGCAGAATGCGCTGATCGCGCTCGAGGGCGCGCTGTGCCTGTCGCTCGGCGAGATCAAGGACACCGCCCGCGCGATGGCCTACGGCGAGGCCAAGGCGCGCAAGGCGAAGAAGGAGATGGTCGAGGCCAACCTGCGCCTCGTGATCTCGATCGCCAAGAAGTACACCAACCGCGGCCTGCAGTTCCTCGACCTGATCCAGGAAGGCAACATCGGCCTGATGAAGGCGGTCGACAAGTTCGAATACCGCCGCGGGTACAAGTTCTCGACCTACGCGACCTGGTGGATCCGCCAGGCCATCACCCGCTCGATTGCCGACCAGGCGCGCACCATCCGCATCCCGGTGCACATGATCGAGACGATCAACAAGATGAACCGCCTGAGCCGCCAGCACCTGCAGGAGTTCGGCTTCGAGCCGGACGCGCCGACGCTGGCCGAGAAGATGGAGATCCCCGAGGACAAGATCCGCAAGATCATGAAGATCGCCAAGGAGCCGATCTCCATGGAGACGCCGATCGGCGACGACGACGACTCGCACCTGGGCGACTTCATCGAGGACACCAACAACACCGCGCCGATCGAGGCTGCGATGCAGGCCGGCCTGCGTGATGTGGTCAAGGACATCCTCGATTCGCTGACGCCGCGCGAAGCCAAGGTGCTGCGCATGCGCTTCGGCATCGAGATGTCGACCGACCACACGCTCGAAGAGGTCGGCAAGCAGTTCGACGTCACCCGCGAGCGCATCCGACAGATCGAGGCGAAGGCGATCCGCAAGCTCAAGCACCCGAGCCGTTCGGACAAGCTGCGCACCTACCTCGACAACCTGTAAACCTGGCCGCAACGGCACGCCACGGACAAGGGGCCCCACAGGGGGCCCTTTTCCGTTCCGGAACCGGGCATCCAGCGGATAAACTTTCGGCCATGCAGCGCCCTCTTCCCCGATGACCCAGATCGTCCAGCGCACCATCCTGTTTGCCGACCTTCGCGGCAGCACGTCGCTGTACGAGACCATGGGCAATGCCGAAGCCACCGCGGTGGTGACGCAAAGCGTGTCCCTGCTCGCGCGCATCGTCGAGAGCCTCGGCGGCCAGGTGGTGAAGACGCTCGGTGACGGCCTGATGGCGATGTTCGAGGCGCCCACCGAGGGTGTGCAGGCGGCCGACGAGATTCACGAGTCGATGGAACGCATCGGCGGCCCGGGCAGCGCGTTGCCGCAGCCGCTGAAGGTGCAGGTGGCGCTGGCCTGCGGCGAGGTCGTGGAGATGTCGGGCGATGTCTTCGGCGATGCCGTCAACGTGGCCGCGCGACTGCTCGACCATGCCGGCGACAACGAAACCCTGGTCACCGCGAACGTGCTGGCCGGTCTCGCACCCATCGAGCGGCTGCGTTTTCGCAGCCTCGACCGCATGCAGCTGCGCGGCCGCGTCGAGCCGGTGCACGTACACCTGCTGGAGGCGCAACGTAACGCCGGAGACACCGCCGCCACCGCGTTCGGCGACCTCGCGCCGGCACCCGAGCCCGAAGGCATCCGGCTCGTCTGGACCACACTGAATCGCATCTACAGCGGCGCCAGCCTGCCGGTGGTGCTGGGCCGCAGCCCGCAGGTCACCTACTGCATCGACGACACGCGGGTGTCGCGCTCGCATGCCCGCATCGACTGGCATGGCGGCACCTTCCAGCTCACCGACCTCAGCTACAACGGCACCTACGTGCGCTTCGATCACGATCCCGAGGTGATCAGCCTGCGCCGCGGCACCTGTACCCTGCACGGCAGCGGCCTCATCGGGCTGGGCACGCCGCCCATCGAGGCCGACGGTCCCTCGGTCCGATTCGAGGTCATGAAGTTCGCGGACACGCAGCCGCACGACCTCGTGCGCTGACCATGCCCGCGTCCGCGTCGGCCGATCGCGCAGCCCTGCTGGCCGAGCTTCGGCTCGATGAAGCACCGCAGCTGGTCGCCGCGCTGGATGCACTGCTGCGCAGCGTCGGCCGACAGACTGGCGCGCAGGCTGCGGCGCTGGTCCTCGACAACGGCGCCAGGCGCTGGGTCGCCAGCGCGACGGCGGGCGACTGGCCCGAGGCGCCCGATGCATCGTCGCCCGTCCGGCTCGGCGAACTCGGCATCGGCAACGTGCAACTCTGGAGCCCGAGCAGCGCCTGCGACACGGCCCTCGCCGATGCCGCAC
>Ga0075154_10001972_pt1 | contig 13873 bp, 10 predicted proteins | sample JI71714BDNA_FD_70965 | JGI IMG/M metagenome (GOLD analysis project Ga0075154, IMG submission 70965) | Wastewater effluent complex algal communities from Wisconsin, to seasonally profile nutrient transformation and Carbon sequestration -... | ecosystem: Engineered > WWTP > Effluent > Algae... | reverse complement strand
GCTACCAATGGAGCATTGCCAGACAAATAAACGCTGGCTGTTCCATTTCCACTATCCAAATGAGCGGTTGCTACTTTTAATCCCACTAAAGTTTTACCCGCACCTGGCACGCCAGTAACGAAACAAATAGATTTTCTACTATTCTCTTTTGACCTAGTTATTATTTGTGAGATCGCTGAAGTTGTTGATGTTAGGTTTATTGCATCAGCATCGCTCCTTGTAATTTGTTCAACAGAATGATTATTATAGAGCGAAATTGCTGCTTCAATTATTGTTGGTGTTGGTGAGTAATTCCCTTTTGCATAAGCTTGTTCGTCAATCTTATCCGAATCTTGCGCAAAGAACTGAAGAGCAAGCTTGATAGTCTGCGATAGATCTTTCTTTCCTATCTTAATAGGTAATAACAGTTTATCATTATGAGATGTCGTCTTTGTCTCAATTAACGAGTTCACTGCTTCAGTAGCAATTAGGACCGGAACGAGTACTGCATTATGGCTCGTTTTGTGAAAATTTTTCAAATCGAGGGCGTAATCCCAAACTTGTTCAACGTGATGATTATGGAATTTATCCTCTCCTACTTTAAACTCTATAACAAATACAACATTGTCAATAACAACAATTGCGTCCACTCGCTTACCCATTCTAGGTATTGAGAATTCAAAAAAAACAGTTCCTTGGTAGTCCTGAAGTGCTCCTTTAATAATATGGATTTGTTGCTCCCAAGACTTATTTTGGGTTCTCGTTGAATCAAATTGATTTTCTAAAGTAATTCTCCCTATAATTTCCTCTTTTGTCATTTGTAAAAAGGAGATTATAGAACTCTTGAAGTAATAATTCAACATATAGGGGCTTAGCTTAACCTAACTTAAGCAAAATAGTCAAAAAGAGAGGTTCCGGTTAAGAGCATTTCACAGTTGATATCTACAACCTTTCAGCTTTTGCTCAAAAACTCCCTAAAACTCTCATTCCGCAAGCTCTGGAAGAATAAAGGCCTCTCGTTCATCAACACCTTTGGCCTCGCTACTGGCATGGCCTGCAGCCTGATGATCTTTTTGTTCGTGCAGGATGAGCTGCAGTACGACCGGTACCATGCCGATGCGGACCATATATATAGAGTAGGTAAGAATTTTATCAACGATGACGGCAGCGGCATCCCGGGTGCCACCGCCCCCGGCCTGCTGGCCATCGCCATGCAGCGCGAACTTCAGAGGAAGTGGAGGGATTCTTAGCTCACGCCTGTCTGCCGACAGGCAGGCTCAGCATGACGGGTTGGAAAACTGCGCTAGTACTTTGCATGCTTCCGACCATAGAAAGCATACAGGATCAGTCCTATAACCAGCCACGTTCCGCTGATGATAAACGTCAGTGTATGAAGAAAGCACATGACTGTTACACAGCTGATGATCCCAAGCACAGGCGTAACCGGAAACCAGGGTGTCTTAAATGGTCTTGGTAGATCCGGCTGCTTATAGCGGAGTATGATCACACCAATGCAGACGATCACAAATGCGAGCAGCGTTCCGGTAGAAACCAGTTCGCTTAACACATCGATCGGGAAAAGTCCGGCAATAACAGATGCCGCAATGCCGGTAATGATCGTGGCTGTGTTGGGCGTACCGAACTTGGCGTGCACGCGTGAGAAAGGCTTGAAGAACAATCCGTCTTTCGACATCGAATAGAAGATCCGTGACTGTCCCATTAACATCACTAAGATTACCGAGCCCAGTCCGCCAATCGCACCGATCTTAATGAGTGGACTTAACCAACGCAAGCCAGGCCCTGCTTTATCAATAGCCAGCGCAATGGGTGCAGGTGTATTCAACTCCGCATACGGTGCGATCCCGGTCATGACCAATGCGATCAATACATAAACAACAGTGCAGATCACCAGGGATCCGAGTATTCCCCACGGCATATCGCGCTGGGGGTTGCGTGCTTCCTGGGCTGCAGTCGATACGGCATCGAATCCGATAAAGGCAAAGAAGATCACAGCAGATGCGCGTAAGACCCCGCTTACACCGAACGTTCCGAAGGAACCTGTGTTTTCGGGTATGAACGGGGTCCAGTTATCGGTTTGAATATACTTCCATCCGAAAATGATAAAGGCAAAGACTACGGCAAGTTTCAGTGCCACAGCAATGTTATTGAACGTTGCCGATTCCTTAATGCCCCGGATTAGCAAAAGAGAGATTGCGAAGATAATTAAGACGGCAGGTAAGTTAATGATGGCGCCTGTGAAGTGGAACTGGCCATGCGTATCAAACTCAAACAGTCCTGACGATAGTTCGGCAGGAATATGAATCCCTGTATCGCCCAGTAAGCTGACGAGATATCCCGACCAGCCGACTGCAACGGTTGACGCAGCGAACAGGTATTCCATGATCAATGCCCACCCAATGATCCACGCCACTCCTCTTCCCAATGTTACATAGGCGTACGCATACGCGCTGCCTGAGACAGGGATCATGGATGCGATCTCTGCATAGCACAAGCCTGCAAATGCACACGCTATCGCTGCAATAATAAATGAAATGGCAACTGCCGGGCCGGCATAGAGCGCTGCGGCCTGCCCGATCAGCACAAAGATCCCCGCTCCGATGATGGCCCCGATGCCAAGTGCAATCAGGTTTACTTTGCCAAGTGATCTTTTTAATTCGTTTGTTGATTGCGCTGAATCTGCGATCAGTGCGGCTAACGGTTTTTTACGGAAGAAGGAATGTGCCATGGGTAAGCGTTCGGGTAAGGCTATGAATGGCACGGGTATGATGGATGGCATGGATGACGGCAAAGAAGAGCATCTCCCGCGCAGTTAGCATGCCGAGGTTTGGATGCGGACAGGCGTATTGGTCGAGGTCGGAATCGGTCCATTCACTAATGGAGGTGATCAATGCATCAAGCGTACGCCTACCGGTTTCAAGTTCCAGGTGCAAGGCAATATCTTCGCTCGCAGCCGGATTAAACCGGGGAGTTGACACGGCACCTTCGCGAAGGCGATTCGTGTATAGGTGCAGCACGCCATCATACGTTCTCGAAACATGCGAAACAGTTCCAAACGTACTCTCAATTGTTTTGCGATCGAGCTTCAGGTAATCGCTTATCGCAGCAATACCTTTGTGCACATGTTGAAGATGCTGCAAGGCCGACCATTTTCCGTTCACGTTGAGGGCAAGCTGTGCGTGCTCCATGCTGCTGCATGCGTGCCATAAACTGTTATGCGTTTCCTTCAGCTCTTTGGGTAGCTCAGCGGTGCTCATAAAATATTCTTTTGGGTACGAATTTCATGTAGGCAAAACTCCGGGATCACGACTTTAAAAACTTTGGCTATTCAGTCAAAAACTTTTGCTAACCGGTCATTCAGCCTAAACGGTGCACGGAAACCTGGATAAGATCAGTAACGTTGTGCATGCGCAACATTTCAACTGAATCGATGTCACTCGTTAACAGCACCGTGTACATACTCGGTGCCGGGGCCATCGGTAAAGCACTGGCTGTTTTTTTAAGTAATTCTCAACGTAATGTTATGCTTGTCCGGACGAGTATAGATCACTATGCCATGCGTGAAGAAAGTTGTACGGTTGAACTCCACGATGGTTCATCGCTTCAGGCAAGCGTGCCAACCTGTGCGCTGGCGGAACTTAACGCATTGGAAGGGATCATTGTGCTCACCAACAAGGCGCACGCAAACGAAGCCATCGCTAAAAAGCTGATGAATAAAACCGGGAACTCACCGTTGATTGTGATGCAGAACGGTTTGGATGTGGAGAAGTCATTTCTGGAAAACTTTGACACAGTTTATCGATGTGTGTTGTTTGCTACCAGTGAGGTTACCGCTTCGCAGGGCGTTCGGTTCAAGCCCGTGCGCCCCTCGCCTATTGGAGTTGTGAAAGGTGATCCCTCAACCGTAGGGTCGATCATTCAACTGTTGGACACCGGGTATTTCCGATTCTGCGCTAGTGACAACATCATACCAATAATTTGGAAAAAGACAATTGCCAATTGTGTGTTCAACTCGATCTGCCCCTTGCTGGAGGTTGATAACGGCTTGTTCCACCGAAATGAAACTGCCCGATTGCTCGCGATCCGCGTGATCCATGAATGTGTTTCGCTCGCAAAAGAAGCCGGCATTCAACTTGATCCTGAAGATATTCTTCAGGTGGTGCTCATGATCAGCCGTGCGTCTGATGGCAACCTGATTTCGACTTTACAGGATATTCGCCATGGGCGCGATACGGAAATTGAGAGTTTAAATTTTGCGATTACCGCAATTGCAGCAGGCCTGAATAAAACCATGCTGGTCGCGGAAACCCGGTTGCTGGGTGAGCTTACCCGACTTAAAGCATCCGTGCACAAACGCGTACCGGCATGATGCTGAGAAAATCTTATTGTTTATTTTTAAGCCGCCCCTGGCGCATAACAAGTGACTCATGAAAGCTGTGGCCGTAAACTTGCCGGATTATTTCCATGCGGGAAAGCACGATGACTTTCATATTCACCATTATTCTTCATCGCAGTCGAGCGTAAAGCACAAAATCGTGCTTAGTCAGAACCTGATTTGCGTGCTGCTCAATGGATCAAAGGAAATTTATGGCTCGCACAATTCTGTTCGGATCAATAACAGCGAAATTGTGCTCCTTACTTCCGGCAGCGTGTTAATGTGGGAAAGCAGCGCTGATAACTGTGGCCTGGAAAGTTTTTTGATCTTTTTCAGTAACCGGCTATTGAAAGAATTCTGCGTAAAGCATAACCTGGATATCGGACCGAAGGGAGAAAAGACTGCTCCGATTTTAGCACTGAAGAAGGACGAGTTCCTGTACAACTTTCAGGAGTCACTGAAATTACTGGAAGACAGACGCTATGCCTCCCTCCACCAAACCAAGCTTGAAGAATTGCTTGTCTACCTGATGGTGAGTAACCGACACCGGTCTGTAGATGCGTTCATCCGCAACGCGCTAACCGAATCCCATGGCGACAAGCTGCGACAGGTTGTTGTATCGAATGGCAGCAATGGACTCTCCATCGAAGAGCTTGCCTTTTTATGCAATATGAGTGTATCTACTTTTAATAGACATTTCTTAAAAGCGTTTAACTGCAGTCCTAAAAAATACCTCACCGACAGGAAGATGGAAAGGGCACATGAGCTGTTGCTCCTGGATAAGCGGCCTTCGGAAATATATTTTGATCTTGGGTACCAGAGCCTTTCTTCTTTCAGCACGGAGTTTAAAAAATACTTCGGCATGTCGCCTGGGAAATACCAGCGCAAGGACGCATTGACGAATTCGCACTGAGTTTGAAGCCGGAGTGTTGTACGTAAGCATGACGGTTTTCAATGCGTCCTCAAACCGGTTGATGTTTACGTGTTATCTCGTTATGGGGATAAGATACCCCACTTGTTAGATCATTTAATCGTTGAGATTCGGGTCAACATCTACGATTTAATCATACCCAGCCGTTATTTCCGCTAGAATGCGTTTTGCGGCCAGCGAATTGCAAGCCTTCGAAAGGCTACTCACTATCGGGTAACAAAAAACTAAATCTCCAAAAAACATGATGAAATTCAATCTACTCACGGTATTACTGGCGTGTATGATAATCGGTACGGCCAGTGCCCAAAACGTCAACATCGGTATTAAAGGTGGCCTAAATTTGTACACCATCGCTGGCGATGGTGATGAAGGCAACGACTACAAGCCTTCTTTTCACATTGGCTTGCTCGGTCACATTCACATGAGCGACAATTTTGCACTGCAGCCTGAGCTGGTGTTTTCAGCACAAGGCGCAAAATACGGTGACGATCAAAAATTGGATCTGAACTATCTCAATGTTCCCGTAATGTTCCAATACATGTTCGACAATGGTTTCAGATTGCAGGCAGGTCCACAAGTTGGATTCTTGCTAAGTGCTGAAGCAGATGGCAATGACGTGAAAGATAATTTAACCGGCACTGACCTGGGTCTGGGCATCGGTATGGGCTATGTAAATCCTGAATCAAACTTCGGTTTTGATCTGCGGTACAATCATGGCCTGAGCAACATCAATGAAAATGACAACTTTGATTCATTCAACAGAGGTTTTCAGTTGGGTGTGTTCTATTTGTTCAAGCATCGTAATTAATTAAAAATCGAAAGAGAGATAGCAATGTCTCTCTTTTGTTTTTCTCTCAACCTGTTCCCTCACTATAAACATACAATTGTCATGACAACTCCCTCCGCCCCTAAAAAAATATCGTGGATTATCGGCTTAACACTTGGTATCCTCGGAATTATCGGTCACTATGCCCGTGTTCAGATTTTAACAGAATATAATTACGCGCTGCTGTTGAGTGGATTTATCGTACTCGCATTAGCGACCACGTTTAAGGAATTATAAGTTGTGTTGTCGCACGTGTTGCGTGTTCCCCGATCGTCATTTCGTTTTGCTGGTAATGTGAACTCACTTAAGAGCCATTACTTCTGCAAGTAACCTGGGAAGTGTATCAGGCGCTGCCTGATCGGTGTAATGGCTCATTACACATGCGATATAGTGGCCTCTTACTTCTGCGACTACATAGTATCCAACCAGCACATTGCTTCCTCCCATTACCATTTTTGGAATCTGAATTTTGACCTTTGTCCGGAGCGCTTTGGTTTCCTGTCCTTCGAATAGTACAGGAATCCATTTCTCTTCCAGTACATCAGCGATGTTTTTGCTTTTCGTCATGGCAACATAGCTGTCGCGGTAGGCTTCAGCTTCTTGTAATGTACCGAACATGGACCAACTCATTTGACCGTGAGGTGGGCACTGAATATTATGCGGACTCATCCACTGGCATGCCGGTCCGAGCTTGATGGTCCGGCCTGCAAAATCAATCGTATTGACAGCCATCGGTGTATAGACTGAATCGGGAATCGTGTTATTTATAAATGCCTGCATGAAAAAATGTTCTGACTCTACGGTGCGCGGCTGTAGGCGGCTAAAGCCTACCACTGTTGTGAGGTCTTCACGTTCTACCAGGTAATAGGTTGAATAGTTGGTGGTACCGTTACCCTTCTCGGTTGTGGTTAGCACGGTAAGCTGAAGCGCGGAATCAACATGGGTGGTCGCCTCCTTAATAGACAACTTGCGCTTGATCTTCTGGAGACCTTTTTCATCCGTGGCCTCTTTGAAAAACTTCACAAAGATGTTGTTGCCCTCACCTTCAAAAAACTTCAGGCCTGTTTCCGGTTGAACGATCCCCTGGTACCGGGCAAACCGGTGCGCATTCTGGGCGGTCGCTACATGCAAGTTACTGGCAACAAGGAAAATGAACAAAATGATCCGGTATTGCATTGTGGAATAGTTATGGGGTACAATGACCTAGCGAAATATACCAGTTTCGTACCGGAAATGGATATCATGTCGCTTCTGCAACTCGAACAGGTTGAGCACCTGCGAGCGGAAGCAATGCCCTTCCTCCAGCAGCCTGTAGATTATTATAAAACTCATTATCTTTAAGATCGTCAACCCCTTATGCATATGCGGTTCCGTATCTTAACTATTGGTCTGATCCTGAGTGTACTGTTTGTGGTATCCGGCCAATTAATGGCCCAGCCTGGAGGTGGACCGACCGAGCCCTCATTACCGTTCATAAACGGTGTAGCCACCTTGTCAGGATCCGTAGACCATACAGGTATAGAAGTTGAATTTTCAAGAATTGCACCCACACCGCTGGTCCAGATTTTTACCACAGATGCAGCCGGTAATTATTCCGGTGATTTGCCGGTTGGCCTCTATAATATTACCTACAAGCGCAATGGGTATTTTTCCAATTTCGTTTCGAACGTCAATTGCTTCACCCAACCCGTGCTGACTGCGCAGGTCCTTCACCCGCGGGGTACCCGCATTCATGTTCCACAATTTTTCACGTTGATTCAGCATGCTATTGACAACGCCAACCCCGGTGACACCATTATCCTGGAACCGGGCGTGTATTTGGAAAATATCGATATCAAAGGCAAACGGATCACCCTTACCTCGCAATTCATATTCTCGCGGGATACAAGCCACATTACTTCAACCATTATCGATGGCAAAAATGAAAAGACGGTGATTGCCTCTGATACCTATGTGAATAGTGAAACCCGCATCACTGGCTTAACCATCCGAAATGGTCGCGCAACGGGAGACTATCCACATTATTTTGGAGGTGGTATACGTGTCATTGAAGGCTCTCCCACCCTGACTCATCTTATTATTAAAAACAATTATGCTCAGTCCGGTGGCGGAGGCATCTTCCTGCTTCACTCGCAAAGCCAGATTTCGGATGTTAAGATTATCGGAAATTCAGCGGGAGTTGATGGAGGCGCAATCCGGATGAGCAGTTCGATTGTTACCATAAAGAATGCGATTATCGCAAACAATTCGGCTATTGAACGTGGTGGTGGGATTGCGTGTTCAAACTTCTCGTACGTAGGTACGGCTGAAATTATTAACAGCACAATTGTTAATAACTCAGTTGGATTCACTTCCGGTCCAAATGATCTATTCAGAGGTGGCGCAGCTATAAAGGCCTATGGGCACAACCTGGTTGTTAAAAACTCAATTGTCGCTTCAAACCACGGTGATTATGCGATCAGTTATTATTATTCCCTCGGATCAGATACCTATCCGTTTATTTCGCATTCCCTTTTCTGGGATAATCAGTCCGGCAACTTTTATGGCTGTAACCCCTTGTGCGGACCAACCATAACCCAGAATATTAATGGCACACCCGTGGATGCATTCTTTAATGTGTTCGGTAATCCAAGTTTTAAGGGTGGTACGTATAACTATTCACTGCAATCGATAAGCCCTGCGGTAGATGCTGGCTATAACGAATTTGCAGATGTTGAAACGGATATTTACTTAAGCTCCCGTGTTCAGAATAATAATAATTTAGCGGTGGCGAAAATAAACATCGGGGCAACTGAAGCGGTTGCCGGAATAAAGCCAGCCGTAAGTTTTGATGAAGCGATTTGTATCACTGAGTCAACAGCAGTAACAATATCCAGTCCTGGTCAGCAATTTGCGTGGTTCAGATCGGCAAACGGAGAAGGATTTTTAGCTAACTCAGATAACGAGCTCTTGCTGGACACACTCACCCGCTCGATCACCCTGTATGTAGCGAATGTAGACCACCTGATACCGTCTGAACTGACGCCTGTTTCCATTGGCATTTACTCCGTGCCCGATTTTTCGATTGATGTTACACCGCTAAACTCTGTGTCTTATCAGTTTTCAGCAAGCTCAACGGAGCATATAACCAACTTTGCCTGGACGGTTTCAAACACGTCCCTTACTTCGGATGCGGAGAGCCCGACATTTTCTTTTTCGGAAACAGGAAGTTTTGAGGTTTGCCTGCAAGCCTTTAACGCGGCTTGTCAAAGCACGCAATGCGAAACGCTGGAACTTGTGATCACAGGTTTACCGGAAGAGATTCAAACAGCATTTGAAGTGTTCCCCAATCCCGCAACCGAACGCATTACGATTCAAAGCAAGTACGGTGAAAAATTTGCAGTGGAGCTGATAAACGCCACCGGAGGTAAAATGGGTTCGCGGCAAAATGCCTCCTTCCACGAAATTAATATTGCACATTTTCAGAATGGCATTTACTTTCTCCTGGTAAAGTCAGATGCGTTACATGCAACTACCAGAGTGTACAAGTTCATTAAAACAAAGTAGACTGAGTAACTCGTGGTGACGTTAGCTTTTTGACTAGACAACCAGTCAGGAGTCAATAATTAATTTCCACCACCTTCTTACTTTGTAGCTTCTGCATGGCCTTAGGCACGATGCCGAGAATCTCTTCTTTCAATGTCTTGAGATGATTCATCTTTACATGATCGCGATGCGTGACCAGGCTTACTTCACGGGCGGGGCCTGGTGCTTTTAACTGCTTCACCAGTTTCAGCTGCTGCTTATTGAATTCCTTGATGGCCAGCTCAGGCAGGATAGTGATACCTTCACTGTTGTCGACCATGCGCTTCAGGGTTTCAATGTTTCCAGTTTCATACCGGAAATGGATGTCATGTCGCTTCTGCAGCTCGCACAGGTTGAGCACCTGCGAGCGGAAGCAATGCCCTTCCTCCAGCAGCCACAGCTCATTGGGGTTGATATCGGCCGCGAGCACGTACTTCTTATTATAGAGTGCGTTCTTCCGCGAGACGTATACGAACAGCTCCTCGTAAAAAAGTACATCTTCTTTGATCGCGGAATCATTTAAAGGAGTCGCTACCAATCCGCAGTCTAACCTATTGTTTTTCAGCTCGTTAATAATCTCTTCCGTAATTGTTTCTTTAATGATCAGATTAACTTGCGGATACTTCTCCCGCATCTGTCTAAAAAGCTGTGGCAACAAATACGGAGCGAGTGTTGGGATAATACCGATGCGCAGTTCACCTGTCATGTTCCCTTTTTGATCGTCAATCAACTGCCGGATGAGTTTCGCTTCCCGGAGCACCACCCGGGCCTGCGCGAGAATGGTCACTCCTATCTCTGTAGGAATCACGGGCTGCTTCGTGCGGTCAAAGATCTTCACGCCCAGGTCTTCCTCCAGCTTCTGGATCTGCATGCTTAGGGTTGGCTGTGTAACAAAACATTGCTCGGATGCCTGCGCGAAATGGCGATGGGTGTCTACCGCTACAATGTATTCGAGTTGCGTTAAGGTCATTCGTAGTAGGGGGTATTTAGTAATGAGTACTTAGTTTTAGCATGTTGGGATTATAGATAATATCTATGTAAGTATAAATATAATCAATTTGATTTATTACGCTAACAGTAGTACTATTGAGGATTAACAGGGTCACCTGCTAAATACTGATGACTAAATACTAACTACTAATTAAATGGAAAATAGCGCAACAAATGGCGAATCGAAATGCCCGTTTACCGGAGCACACAAGCAAGCTGCCGGTAGCGGATCCCGCAACCGCGACTGGTGGCCTAATCAGCTGAAGCTGAACATCCTTCGTCAGCATTCTTCTCTTTCTAATCCAATGGATGAAAAGTTTAACTATGCCGAAGAGTTTAAGAAACTTGATCTGGGAGCGTTAAAGAAAGATTTGACCGCGCTCATGACCGACTCTCAGGATTGGTGGCCGGCAGACTTTGGTCACTATGGCGGATTGTTCATTCGTATGGCCTGGCATAGTGCAGGCACCTATCGGGTATTTGATGGTCGCGGTGGTGGTGGTGCAGGACAACAGCGCTTTGCTCCCCTCAACAGCTGGCCCGACAACGTAAGTTTGGATAAAGCACGCAGACTTCTCTGGCCGATTAAGCAGAAGTATGGTAATAAAATTTCGTGGGCAGATTTAATGATTCTTGCCGGCAACGTAGCATTGGATTCCATGGGCTTTAAAACTTTTGGATTTGCCGGTGGCCGTGCGGATACCTGGGAAGCACAGGAAGATGTATACTGGGGATCTGAAAACAAATGGCTCGGCAGCGATATCCGCTATGCAGAAGGATCTCCGGGCGTAGTAGGTCGCGGTGTAGTTAATACCGATGATAATCCGAAGGGTGAAATTCATTCCCGAAATTTAGAAAAGCCATTGGCTGCGGCACACATGGGATTGATTTATGTAAATCCGGAAGGCCCGGATGGCACGCCTGATCCGCTTGCTGCAGCGAAAGATATCCGCGATACATTCGGCCGCATGGCGATGAACGATGAAGAAACCGTTGCGTTGATTGCTGGCGGACATTCATTTGGTAAAGCGCACGGTGCAGCTCCTTCTACCCACGTGGGGAAAGAACCTGAAGCTTCTGAACTGGAGTTACAAGGCTTTGGCTGGACCAACAGCTACGGTTCCGGTAAAGGTAAAGATACAATCACGAGTGGCCTGGAAGTAACCTGGTCAAAGACCCCTACTCAGTGGAGTAATAGCTTCTTTGAAAACCTTTTCGGGTTTGAATGGGAGTTAACGAAAAGTCCGGGTGGCGCACACCAGTGGGTTGCTAAAAATGCTGAAGCAATCATTCCAGATGCGTTTGATGCAACCAAAAAGCATAAGCCAACGATGCTTACTACGGATTTGTCGTTACGGGTTGATCCGATCTATGAAAAGATCTCCAGACGTTTCCTCGAAAACCCGGACGCGTTTGCCGATGCATTTGCACGCGCCTGGTTTAAGCTGACGCACCGCGACATGGGTCCGCGGTCACGTTACCTCGGCACAGACGTTCCGAAAGAAGAATTGATCTGGCAGGATCCTATTCCGGCTGTTGATCATAAGTTGATAGATGAAAATGATGTTAAGGCATTAAAAGCAAAAACACTCGAAGCAGGATTAACGGTTGCCCAATTGGTCTCTACTGCATGGGCCTCCGCTTCCACCTTCCGCGGATCAGACAAGCGTGGTGGTGCAAACGGTTCACGCATTCGTCTTGCCCCTCAGAAAGACTGGCCTGTAAACAATCCTGCTCAGTTGAAGAAAGTATTGGATAAGCTGGAAAGCATTCAGAAAGAATTCAACACTGCCCAGAAAGGCGGTAAAAAAGTTTCGCTTGCGGATTTAATTGTACTGGCCGGTGGTGCAGCGATTGAGAAAGCAGCAAAGGATGCCGGATACTCCATCACCGTTCCGTTTACAGCAGGCCGTATGGATGCGTCACAAGAGAAAACGGATGTTGAATCTATCGGATACCTCGAGCCGTTGGCTGACGGTTTCCGTAACTATCGCAGAACACAATTGCAGGCTTCTACGGAAGAATTATTGATTGATAAAGCACAATTGTTGAACCTCAGCGCACCGGAGCTTACGGTTTTGGTTGGAGGATTACGTGTGCTGAATGCCAATTTCGATGGCTCAGCACATGGTGTGTTTACGCAAACACCGGGTATGTTGACGAATGATTTCTTCATCAACCTGCTGGACATGAGCACAGCCTGGAAAGCAACCAGTGAAGACAAAGAATTGTATGCAGGAACTGATCGTACATCAGGCAAACAGAAATGGACTGCAACCCGTGCAGACCTTGTATTCGGCTCAAACTCCGAACTACGCGCGCTTGCCGAAGTTTATGCAAGTGCAGATGCACAAGAGAAATTTGTAAAAGACTTTGCAGCAGCCTGGAGTAAGGTGATGAACCTCGATCGGTTTGACATAAAATAGTGTTAATTGTAATAGTTGATTGATAGAGCGGCCTGGAAACGGGCCGCTTTTTTACTGGACACCTCTCAGATCAACTATAACCTTCGTGATTTTTCATATTTTTGGGATTGATCATTCCCTATAAATCAACGATATGAGAAGATGGCTTGAACAATTCTTGCTGATTACTTTCGTGACGCTGAACACCTTGTCCGCGAATGCGCAAAAGGCCGAGTGGATCAGGAATGCGGAACCTTCAGAAGATCCGTATGGTGAAACATGGGCAAGACGGGTTGCGGTCCATCCGGATGGAAGTGTGTTTGTTCTCGGAGGGTACTTTGGTGTAAATACGGTAAGCGGGCAACCTCTTAATTCTCCTCCTAATACGCTTGATGATGTCTTTCTTGCAAAGTATAATGCTCAGGGTGACTTACTCTGGCTTAAGCAGCCGTTTCAGTCGACCGGGTTTTCAAGTAATCGGGTCCTCGATCTGAAGGTTGATGCCGTTGGAGATTTAGTATTTACCGGCTCATTCTTTTCACCCAGTAGTATATTAGGTAGTGCAATGGCTACGGGACCTTTATTTATTGCCAAGATTGACAAAGAGGGAAATCTGATATGGATAAATTTCCAAACTACACCGGGTAATGTAATAGAACATGATATAGGCAGACGCGGAAACCGTATCGGCTTTGATGCTAACAATAATATTTATTGGCTAACGGATCAGATCGCCCAGTCTGGTCCGAGTGGCGCATTGGTGGTAATGAAATATACCCCTGCGG
>Ga0075154_10001970_pt1 | contig 13882 bp, 14 predicted proteins | sample JI71714BDNA_FD_70965 | JGI IMG/M metagenome (GOLD analysis project Ga0075154, IMG submission 70965) | Wastewater effluent complex algal communities from Wisconsin, to seasonally profile nutrient transformation and Carbon sequestration -... | ecosystem: Engineered > WWTP > Effluent > Algae... | reverse complement strand
CTTTTTAGTCCACTTATTGAAACGTTACGGAGTCCAATCAGTTGTTTAATTTTAATTTATTATCCTCAGCGATCGCACCTATTATTACCCTCACCAGCCTCGAAAATCCTCTATCTTCAGATAGAAGCAAGAGCATTCAGCAGTGGTTGATATTTGGGGCTTCAGCATTTTTAGTATCAATTCCAGTTTTTGTGCAAGCACCTTTAGTGCGTTTATATCCAGCAATCAGTTTGCTCTCAACTATCGCCTGGATAGCACTTAGTTTAATCCTAATTTTCCGCCCTAAAACCCAACTTTGGGGAGACTTATTATTAGGATTTGCCGGATGTTGGCTGGCTGGTTCCATCTATTGGGGCTGGTTTAGGTGGGAACCAATTTTGCATTTACCTATCGAATCAATTGGCTTACCATTTGCGATTTGGTGCTTGGGCAAATCTTGGGGAAAAGTGGGCGGCTATTTTTATTTAGGTTCCCTATTGGGCACTGCTATTACTGACTTATATTTCTACTTAACAGGTTTGATGCCCTACTGGCGTCAAGTCATGCACGCGGAACCGGAATTAGCAATGCCAATTTTTCAAAGTGCGATCGGACAAATTGACACTCCTTGGGGTATTGGCTGTGCGATCGTTTTAATCGCTGTACTGTTAACTGTGGGTTTGATCAGTTTGCGCGATCGCACTTTGCACTGGCGGGCATTCAGCGGAGCAGTTTTTAGTACGCTTTTAGTAGATGGTTTATTTTGGCTGGCTGCTTCTGCTGCTTAAGCTTTCTGGTTGGTTTTTATGTGTATAATTTTTGACCGCAGATGTGGATTGACGCAGATTAACGCAGATTTTTTGATAGATATAGTTTTTATTCTGTAGTCCGGTTGGATCGGAATGATTAAACCACAGAGGACACAGAGGACGCAGAGTTCGAGAAGAGAGAGATGAATAATTCGGAAGTCAACGGATTTGATCTAAGTCCTACTTGATATAAGTCACAGGATAATTAGGATTAGTGGGATTCCCGATTAAGCGCTGATTTCTACAGTCCACAAGCAAATCTAACTTCTCCAAAACCACCTGACCAATTAATACCTCATCACCTGTCACCAGAGCATCCTCGGTAGTCCTACGTCCCTCAATTTCAATGTTAATGCGTCCTGGACTACATATGATATCAAATCCGTTGGTATCGTCCTGTATTCATCTCTCTTTTCTCTTTCTCTGCGCCCTCTGCGCCCTCTGCGGTTAAATCATTCCGAAACATATGATGTAAAATCATAATTCAAAACTCAAAACTACTTAACTATGTCTTTCATTTCAATTCACGGTGTAGAACATTATTACGAGTGGATAACAGCAGACGCAAGCGCCCAACCCACCGGCAAACCTGTGATGGTATTCCTGCACGGATGGGCTGGCTCTGCCCGCTACTGGGAAAGCACCGCACAGGCGATCGCTGGTGACTTTGACTGCTTGCTTTACGACATGAGAGGTTTTGGGCGTTCTCCACTGCCACAAGAGCCTCCTGAGTCCAGCTACGAACTCGAAACCTATGCTGAGGACTTGGCCCAATTATTAGCAGCTTTGAATTTAAGTCGTGTCTACATTAATGCTCACTCCACAGGTGCATCAATTGCTACTTTATTTCTCAACCTTTATCCCGAAAAAGTAGAAAAAGCAATTCTGACTTGCAGTGGCATTTTTGAATACGATGAAAAAGCCTTTACAACTTTTCACAAATTCGGCGGCTATGTGGTCAAATTTCGGCCGCCTTGGTTGGCTTCTATTCCTTTTGCCGATCGCATATTTATGGCACGGTTTTTGCATCGTAGTCTGCCCACAGAGGTCAGTTTGGCATTTCTCAAGGATTTCTTAATGGCAGACGAGGCTGCGGCTATAGGTACAATGGTGACAGCAGTCAGCAAAAAAGCTGCGGAGGAAATGCCCCAAGAATTTGCGCGACTGAGTGTTCCCACGCTGCTGGTAGCTGGAGAATTCGATCAAATTATCCCCGCAATCATGGGTAAACAGGCGGCATCCCTCAGCAACAAAGTAGAATTTGTTATAATCCCAAATACATCTCACTTTCCGATGCTGGAGGATGCCGCAACATATTTGCAACGAATCCGAGACTTTTTGCCAGCAGCGGCATAGGTGAGTTTTTGTTCAATCTTTTTGTTCAATGTGCGATCGGGGAAGCTAGCTTTTAGAGCTGCCTTCACTCCGATCTTAATTTTTAATCCCTAATTTCTGAAAGCGAAAGGTGGTAATATGAACGACCTCGACCAATACTATAAGGTGCTGGGACTGCTGCCGGGAGCTTCCCCAGAAGAAATTAGCCAAGCCTACAAAGATTTAGCGTTCATTTGGCACCCCGATCGCATCCCCAAAGACAGGCCCAGACTGCACCAAAAAGCTGAAGAAAAGATTAAGGAAATTAATCAAGCCCGCGAACAATTGCGATCGATTCAGCCGAGAGCTCAGCACCAAAACACTCAGCACCAAAACACTCAGCACAAAAACACTCAGCACAAAAACACCCAGCACCAAAATACTCAGTATCAAAATACTCAGTATCAAAACACTCAGCACCAAAACACTCAGCACCAAAATACTCAGTATCAAAATACTCAGTATCAAAATACTCAGTATCAAAATACTCAGTATCAAAACACCCAGTACAAAAACACCCAGCACCAAAATACTCAGTATCAAAACACCCAGCACCAAAACACTCAGCACCAAAACACCCAGCACCAAAATACTCAGTATCAAAATACTCAGCACCAAAATACTCAGTACCAAAATACTCAGTACAGAAATACTCAGCCGCCGGCAACCCCAAAAGAACCCCGCTACTCTTCTGAGCCCCATTCAGGAAATTATGGGGGAAAATCTGCTAATCCTGCGGGGCCCTATTCAGATGCGTCCCGCTACCAATCGTCAACGCCATCTTCATCTTACCGCCCTGGCCCCCAACAAAATCCCGATTTGAGCGGTTCCAACTTCCAAGGAGCTTCCTTAAAAGAAAAGGATTTTTCTGGCAGAAACTTGAGCAATGCGAACCTGAGTCAAGCTGACTTAAGTGATACTTTTCTGCACAATGTGAACCTCACAGGGGCGAATTTGCACAAAGCAAACTTATTCAGAGCTAACCTGTTAGGAGCTTGTTTGATCAATGCCAACTTGAGAGAAACTAACTTAATCGGAGCCGATTTGAGCGGCACGGACTTGAGTGGTGCGGATTTAACAGGAGCGAAAATCGGTTATGGCGATCGAGTGATGGTAAAATTGACAGGAGCTAGATTATCGGGAACAATCTTACCCGACGGTACCGTTCACAGTTAATCACTGTTGATTAGTTATTAGTTATTAGTTATTAGTTATTAGTTATTTTTGGGTGATCAGTTGTTGCCTAATCACCAATGCCCGCTTGCCCAATCCCGGAGCTTCGCTCCGCCCTATGCCCTATGCCCTATGCCCTATGCCCTATGCCCTATGCCCTATGGCCTATGCCCTATGCCCTATGCCCTATGCCCTATGCCCATGAGTACCTCATTTTTCTGAGAAAGGCTATATTAGCTATCTTCCTCTGTTGTTTGCGGGCGACGTTTCCGAAAAATACCAGTCATATTGATTCCTGTTACCAGCAGCAAAATCACACCCAAACCCACCAAAAACACATAGATTGGCATCAAAAAATCTCCCAAATATTCTCCTTGGTGGATATTCAAAAAAACTTCTCCTACCTCTTTCGGCATCTTAAACCAGCTTCTGCCAACTCGATAGATTACACCTGTCACCGTACTGACTGTTAAAGGCAATAAAATAATCGGTGCAGCAATACGGTGAACCTTACGAAAATCAAGTTTAGCACCTGGTCTTTCAGGGCGTGCGCCACCCAAAAATTTGGTCATCGTCAAACCAGTGACTATCAGCCCAATCACTCCCAAAGCCAGCAAAAGCACATAAAAAGGTCTGAGTTCCTTTCCGAGATAGCTTCCTTGGTGAATCACCATAAAAATCTCGGCAGCATCATCTTCTATACCAAACCAACTTTGTGCGAGCCGATAGGTAACACCAGTTAATGCAGTCAATAGTAAAGGGATGAAAATAATCGGTGCAACTTGGCGGTGAAGTTTGCGAAAATTAATCCTAGCCATCTATTTATTCTCCTATTTTTTAGAGGTTTTGTTGTTGACAAATCAGATTCTCTTGGACGCACGGGTAGGCAGAAACCGGGTTTTTGCGAAAATATTTTGTGATCCCCGCAGATTCGGTAAAAAACCCGGTTTCTTTGGTCAAAATGGGTAATTCATGTTGCAAATAATTTCATTTTGATAGAAAGTGCCGTCACTTGTGTATCCATAATTGCTAAAACTCCCTGAAGTACCGCTTTGATAACCATAATTACTATGACAAAACAAAGTAAAGAACTCGGAAAGACCTAAAATGTATTTCATCCGCCTCCAAAACCTCCTAAATAGTCCTGGACGCACGACATCTATATCTCGTGTGAATGTAGGGGCAATCCCCCCGGTGGTTGCCCTTATTCCTTGGTCTCTTGCGTAAGTCCTGCTCAACCATTGAACCAGCAGCAAGTTTAAAAGCTTGTTGTCCTTGGGTACTTTCAATCACTAATTCCCCGCCCGTATAACTTGCAGGATAGCTGAGAAATAGAGTGAGAGACAAATCCGATCGCATTAGTTCTTCATCTCCCATAATCGCATTATCAATATGTGTGCCGTAGTACATTCCTCCCTGATAGCGACTCAACATAATCGGACGCATCGCTTTAGGGCGCGCCGCTATTTGGAATAAAGAATTTCGTTTTAGTGCTTGGTTGACTAAATTTCTGAGTTCTTGAGTTGGAGCCGCATCATTTTTTAGTTGAGCGTTATTTTTTACTTGTTGGGCGTACCAACCTGCTGTTAACTTCCCATCAACAAATTCAGCATTGGAGAAAGCGGTGAACAAGGAGAATCTGGGAAGAAGAGTTAAGGTTTTTTATTAATATCAACTCTTAAGCTACTGAGGATAATTTTACATGAAAACAGCTACCTACTCCTAGCTGACTGGTAACGCTAATTTCTCCTCGATGGCTTTGGACAATTGCTTGGGCGATCGCCAATCCCATCCCCAAACCCCCTTCGCGGCGATTTCTGGCTCGATCTGCTCTCCAAAATCTGTCGAAAACTAACTTTACATCTTCTGGAGCAATGCCGATACCAGTATCCTCTACACTCACAATTGTCGATCGGTTCTGTCTGCTCAGAGAAACAGTCACACTTCCGCCCGCTGGTGTGTAATGAATTGCGTTTCCGAGCAAGTTGGAAAACAAACGAGTTAGCTGTGCAGCATCTCCCATTACAGACGTATTAATGGCTAAATTTGACTTGAGAATAATTTGCTTTTCTTGAGCTTGCAGTTCCCACAAATCTAGCAAATCCTCTAATAGTTCATCTAACGGCACCGCTATCCACTCGCGGGCGATCTTGGCTGCTGGTGCATCCATTCTAGTTAATAAAAGTAAGTCTTCAACTAACTGAGTCATCTGTTTAGTAGCAGAGGCGATCGCCGCCATTTTCTTAACATCCGCTGCATGAATTCTCTCTGGATGACTCTGCATAACTTCCACAGAAGTTTTAATCGCTGTCAGCGGACTTCTCAACTCATGGGAAGCATCAGCAGTGAATTGTTTTAACTGCTGAAAACTATCCTCAATTGGCTTGAGAGATTGCTTAGTCAGCCACAAACCACCAACCGCAGTCAAGCTCATAACAATAATACTCCCATAACCCAAATTCCAGCGGAGTCTGCTGAGAACTTCTTCGACTTCTTTAGTAGATTCGCTGGTGCGAATATAACCTTTTAATTCTTGCTTTTTATTATCATAAGAAATGTAAACTGGAATGGTCGCCGAGCGAATTTGCCCGTTTTGTATGGTTTGGAAACCCGATTTTATCGGTACTGGCGGTAAAGTATTGCCGGAATTTCCTAACATTTTACCTGCTTCATTAAACCATTCTACAGCTTGATCTGGTTCCCGCAGATTTTGCCAGGGAATGTCTAAGTCTCCGTCTTTATCTAACTGGCGCGTTACTTTTTTGCGATGGAGTTCAATTTGAATATCATCATTGCGCTGTTCACTTTCTTGGTCAGATTCATCGCCTTTTTTTTCTGGATTTTCTGAAATATGCTGCTTTTCGATCGCAACTAAACTGTGAGAAGCTGCTTGAGCCAAAACCTCCAATCTCTGGTCTAATTCTTGATACAGACTGCTGGCAAATAATTCATAAACAGCAATAGCAGAAGCTCCTAAAATAGCTACCATTACTGTTAAGTAAGATAGCAATAAACGCCATCCCAAAGCTTGAAATTGGGGATTAGAGGTTTTGGTTGAGCCGATAACCGATGCCATAAATAGTCTCAATAAAATTAGCTGGTGCACCTGCAGCTTTCAGTTTTTGCCGCAAACCCCGGAGATGAACTTTTACGGTTTCTTCTCCTGGCGAGTCTTCAAAAGCCCATATATGGTCTAGGATAGCACTCCGTGTTAAAACGCGCCCTCCTGTTCGCAGGAATAATTCTAGCAAACTGTACTCCTTTGGTGTAAGATGCAGCAAATTATCGCGATAAGTAACTTCGCAGGTATTCGGGTTTAAACGCAGATTTTCCCACTCTAATACTGGTGGTAAAGTTGTACTTCCCCGCCGCAGTAAGGCTCTAATTCTTGCTGCTAATTCGGGCAAATCAAAAGGTTTAACGACATAATCATCGGCTCCCGCATCTAATCCCATGACTTTATCATTGCTGGTGTCTCTGGCTGTTAGCATTAACACGGGGGTTTTTAAACCTTGTCGGCGCAAGCGCTGACAAAGGCTAATTCCATCTAATTTTGGCAGCATCACATCTAGCAGAATTAAGTCATAAGTAAAAGCTTCTGCAAAGTTCCAACCTTCTTGACCGTCGGCGGCTATATCTACGGCATAATGTTGGTCGGTGAGGGCTTCTGCTAATGCTTGGGCAATGCGATAGTCATCTTCTACTAACAGAATCTTCATAGCTCGCTGCTAAATACTGACTGCTAAATACTGACTGCTAAACAGCAATATAAAAGATAATTGGCACACCAGACGGTTCCGAAGTATTTGATCTAAGTTGAGATTTATTGATCTCAATGTAGGGCGTTCGCTTTTCGGAGTATCATACAATATCAATGGTATTTTTGCACTCTTGTTATTTATTTATGAGAAAAATCACAATATTATCGATCGCCCTACTAATTTTTGCAGCAACTCTCGAACTGCCGAAGGTGGGGCTGCAACTAAGTGCGATCGGGCAAATAGAAACACCCCAACCAATCCCAACACCCCAACCAATCCCAACACCCCAACCAATCCCAACACCCCAACCACAAACACCCCAACAAATCCAAACACCCCAACAAATCCAAACACCCCCAATCCAAACACCCCAACCAAAAGCAAACGACCCCAAAAAGCTCGGCTACGTCTCCCCACAATTTGCCGAAAATTTCTCCCAGCAACAAATCGACCAAATCAACGCCAACGTCGAAACGCTGCTGCTAACTCAAAGCTGCTCCCGCTGCGACCTCCGAGCCGTAAAATTAGTTAACCTTAACTTAAAAAATCCCATCCTGACAGGATCGGATTTATCAGATGCCAACCTCAGCGGTAGTCGCTTCGAGATATCAGATTTTGTCAACACCAATCTAGCTCGCACAAACTTAAGCGGAGCCGAATTAGTAGGAGCGAGAATCAGCAACGCTAACCTTAGAAAAGCTAACTTGACAAAGACAAATCTAGACGGTGCAGACTTGCGATTTTCTGACTTGAGAGATGCCAATCTTTCCGATGCCAACCTCCGCAATGCTAATATAGATGGCGCTACTATCGATCGAGCAAGTATGGCCGGCACCACAATGCCAGACGGCAGAAAAAATCAATAATATAGTCTCGTTTCCGGCGCGATTGAAATCGCTTCTTGTCAAACAAAGTCCGCATGGTGCGCGGACTGCATCCCTTCCAGGCTCTGCCTCCTTGTCCTTGTTCCCAGGCAGAGCCTGGGAATAAACACCTAGAGGCTCTGCCTCATTTCCAGATTGTTAATTAATCCGTGTATCCGTGTCCAAATCCGTGTCGTGCCTTCCTTCTGAATCAAACAGCCAAAAACCTCTGAATCACCTCATCACTTAACTCGCTAGTGCTTCCCGAAGCCACAATCCCGCCTTTTTGCATAGCATAATACCAGTCAGCTTGCCGCACAAAATGCAAATGTTGCTCCACCAACAAAACAGAAATTCCCCTAGTCGCAACCACACGGCGCACCGCAGCTTCAATATCTAAAATAATCGATGGCTGAATCCCCTCCGTAGGTTCATCCAAAACCAGCAACTGCGGCTCACCCATCAAAGCCCTAGCAATAGCTAACTGCTGCTGCTGTCCCCCGCTCAAATCACCTCCCAGGCGATCGAGCATAGTTTTCAAAACCGGAAATAACTCAAAAATTTCATCAGGAACTTCAGGATTTTTGGTTTTGCTTGGTTTCGCTTCCAAACCTAACAAAAGATTTTCTTTTACAGTCAAACGTGGAATAATTTCACGCCCTTGAGGCACATAACCAATGCCTAATCTAGCCCGCTGGTAAGTCAACTTAGAAGCAATAGATTGTCCGCCAAAAGCAATAGTGCCACTGCGCGGTTGCAGCAACCCCATAATCGTTTTTAGCATCGTAGTTTTGCCCACACCATTGCGGCCGATCAAGCAAACCATTTGCCCAGCATTTACGCTTAAATCGACATCGCGCAAAATGTGACTTTCGCCGTAATAAACATTCAAATTAGAAACTTGTAGCATAGTTTTTAGATGGGTAATGGATAATTGGTAATTGGTAATTGGTAATTGGTAATTGGCCTCGTGTCCGTTGAATTACCCGCGCTCAAATTTGGTCGCTGGGGCGGGTTTCTGTAGATTGTCGGTGAGGATGAAAGATTGTTGGTTAACCCGCCCCTACAAATCTTGTGGTTAATTTACCAAAGATGATACGTCAACTGTCAACTGTCAACTGTCAACTGTCAGGTTTTCCCAAATATACCTCAATTACCCGATCGTCATTTTGCACCTCATCCATAGTCCCCTCACACAAAACCGCACCCTGATGCAACACCGTCACCTGCCGCGCAATTTGCCGCACAAACTCCATATCGTGTTCAATTACCAACACCGAATGACTTTCGGCCAACGAAATCAGCAACTCCCCAGTTAACATCGTTTCCTCATCCGTCAAACCCGCCACAGGTTCATCTACCAACAACAAATCAGGAGATTGAGCCACCAACATTCCAATTTCCAACCATTGCTTTTCCCCGTGAGAAAGCAAACCCGCCGAAATATCAGCCTTAGCAACTAAACCAATGGTTTCTAACAAACCAGAAACCGTGCGTTTTTCAGCAGCAGAAGCAGGCTGGAACAAAGTTGAAAAAACATTTTTGTGGCGACTGCAAGACAATTCCAAATTTTCGCGTGGCGTTAAATTCAAGTAAACTCGCGGCGTCTGAAACTTGCGGCCAATTCCCAAACGCGAAATCCTATCTTCCGACAACTTGCGTAAATTTTGTCCCTTAAATAACACCCTGCCCTCAGTCGGCTGCACCTTCCCAGTAATTGAATCGAGAAAAGTAGTTTTCCCCGCACCATTGGGCCCAATAATAACTCGCAGTTCGCCCGCATCCATACTAAAATTTAAACCGTTGATGGCTTTAAAACCATCAAAACTCACAGTCAAGTTTTCTATTTCTAATACTTTGCCATTCATAGGTAATTTCTCCGGGTAGGGTGCGTCAGTTAAAAGTCTCTCGGTAAGCCAGAAAATCTGTGGGCTGACGCACCTGAGAGCGCTGATTTTCTCTGAGAAGGTGCGTCAGTTAACAGTCTCTGGGTAAGCCGGAAAATCTGCTAGCTGACGCACCCTACACAAGCACATAAATGGTTATTTTACTCTAAACTAAAACTGCTAGAGCTGCTCGAAATAGGAGGTGGAGAAGCAGCTAAAATCCGTTCAGCTAACTTCGAGAGTGGCAAACTTTGCACGTATACTTTTCCCGGCCCAGTCATCTTTGCCAAAAACAAGCCTTCACCTCCAAATAAAGCATTTTTAAACCCGCCAACAAACTGAATATCGTAATCTACAGTCGCTGCAAAAGCTACTAAACAGCCGGTGTCTACTCGCAACACTTCGCCAACTCCCAAATTTTTCTCAACTATTGTTCCTCCCGCATGAACAAAAGCTAGCCCGTCACCCTGCAACTTTTGCAGAATAAAACCTTCTCCGCCAAAGAAACCGGCACCGAGCCGCTTCGTGAAAGCTACCTCAATGTCAATGCCGTTGGCCGCACAGAGAAATGAGTCTTTTTGACACAAAAATTTACCGCCAAGTTGGCCTAAATCAAGGGGAATTACTTTACCCGGATAGGGGGCGGCAAAAGCTACGCGGGCTTTACGATTTCCGGCGTTGACAAAGGTGGTAATGAAAAAACCCTCTCCTGTCAGCATTCGTTTGAAACCTTGAAATAAGCCGCCGCCTGTGGATGTTTGCATTTGGATGTCGCCTTCCATGTATGTCATGGTTCCAGCTTCAGCCCTGACGCCTTCTTTGGGGTCGAGTTCAATCTCGATGAGTTGCAAATCGTCGCCGTAGATTTTGTAGTCAATAATATCTGCCATATGTTATCCCTCAAGTTAAAGAACGAAGCTACTTGCTACGGATATCTAAGTAGGTGGACATATATATTGCGTCTCCTCAGAGAGAAACGCAGATTTTCCCAAGTCTATTGCGATTGCTTTGTTTGTCTGTTGTAGGTGACATTTATTTATGTCAGCCTACTTATAAATTACACGATATTTTTGCACTCAATGTTCAAGTTCTTCTTTTTCGAGCTGCACTTGGGGGTCTTGTTCCAGGCTGGGGTAAGTAGATACGTACTTCGGTTTTCTGAACAAGCTGCGGATTTGGTCGAAACTTTGATCTTGCAGCCATCCGACTATGCCGTCGGGCAGGACTGTGACTACTATTAAAAATAGCGCGCCTTGGAAAAATAGCCACACTTCGGGAAATTGTTCGCTCAAAAAACTCTTGCCAAAGTTGACTAGCAGCGCTCCTAATATTGCTCCAGATAATGTGGCGCGGCCTCCCACTGCGACCCAGATTACCATTTCAATTGAAAAGGCAATATCCATTGCTTTTGGCGAAATGATTCCGGTTTGTACGGTAAATAATGCGCCGGCAATCCCGGCTAAACCGGCGGAAATTGCAAAGACTAAAACTTTATATCCTGTGGGATTGTAACCTGAGAAACGCAGGCGCACTTCGTCGTCGCGAATTGCTACTAGCAGGCGACCGAAGCGTCCGCTGGTCAGCCATCGGCAGAGGGCATAACTTGCTGCTAGAAATAGTATGGTGAGAATGTAGAAAATATATTGAGTATCTCGGTCATTGACTGTGGCTCCGAACAAGGTTTTAAAGTCGGTGAGTCCGTTGGTGCCGTTAATCAGTTTTTGCTGACCGTTAAAGAAGTTGAAAAATACAATGGTTGCTGCTTGGGTGAGAATTGAAAAGTAAACGCCTCGAATTCGATTGCGGAATACTAAATAACCTAAAAGTGCACCCAAGATGGCGGGGATGAGAACTATTGCTAATGCTGAGAAGGGAAATGAATAAAATGGTTGCCAAAACCAGGGGAGTTCGGTAACGCCGTAGAGGTTCATAAATTCTGGCAATTGACTGCTGGCGGTTGGGGGAATTTGCAGTTTTAGGTGCATGGCGAAGGCGTAGCCGCCGATCGCAAAAAACACCCCATGTCCTAAACTAAGTAAACCCGTGTATCCCCAAATTAAGTCTATGCCGAGGGCTGCAATTGCTAGTGCTAAAAATCGCCCTAATTGATTGAGCCGAACGTCGGGGAGTATTCCTGGGAGGAGTAAGATGAATGTGAGGGCGATCGCGCTGACAATTGCCGCTTCTTTTACCCAGGGTTTTTGATGTTTTTTCTGCATTTTTCGCTACACTCGCAGTTGTAATTTTTAATTTTCTACCGTCCGCCCTTTTTGCGGGAAAATCCCTCCCGGCTTCACTTGCAGAAAAGCCATAATTAAGGCGAATACCATTACTTTTGCCATGCTGGTTGTGGCGAAAAATGTGAAGAAGTCGGCTAAAGGCTTGATAGGAGCGAACATTAATGCTAGAGTTCCCGAACCGATCAGGTAATTGGCAGTGCCGATCGCGATCGCAGCAACTACACTCCCCACAATCTTGCCAACACCGCCCACAACCACCACCATAAAGGTATCGACTATATAATTTTGTCCGGTATTTGACCCTACCGAACCAATCAAACTAATCGCGCACCCAGCGACACCAGCCAAGCCTGAACCCAAAGCAAAAGTCAGCGCGTCTACTTGTTCGGTAGGAATACCCAAACACGCACTCATGCTGCGATTTTGCGTCACGGATCTAATCCGCAATCCCCACACAGACTTTTGCAAAAATAGGTAAATTCCCGCCAAACAAATTCCGGTGAGGACAATAATAAAAATTCGCGCGTAGGGCAACTGAAAATTGCCCAGCGGTATGCCGCCCCGCAACCATTGCGGTGCAGTCACGTCCACATTTTGAGCGCCAAACCAAGGTTGAGTTACGGCCAGTTTGTAAGTTTGCCCTAAAAAGGTGCTCACCGCCCAGGAAATACCCAAAGATAAAGGCAAAATTATGGCGATAATTGTGCTGCGAATGCGATCGAAATCCAGGCGCGATTTCAGCACCCGCAAACCGCCAAAAAACAGCAAACAAAACACCGCAATCCCAATTACCAACACCCAACTCACGCTGCGGACAAACTGCTGCAAAATTAAACTTACGCCCCAAGTTGCCAGCAGAGTTTCTAGCGGCCGCCCGTAAAGATAGCGAATCACTCCCCGTTCGAGAATTAATCCTACCAATGCAGCCACTAAAAAAGCTAGGGGAATTGCAAATAAAATGTAGGTTTCAAAAGCAAATCCTCCGATACCTTTGAAGACATTTTGCACTACGAAAGTTGTATAAGCCCCCAGCATCATCAACTCGCCATGAGCCATATTAATTACGCCCATCAGCCCGAAAATAATCGCTAATCCCAGGGCTGCAATTAGTAAAACAGCGCCGATGCTAAGGCCGTTAAATAAACCATCTAATATCGCCAATTGTGTTACTCCTGCATCAAGTCGGTTAACTTTGTTCGCGGATAATTAGGGGCTGATTTTACCCCATTGGTGTCAAGTTAAGCATCGAGTTTTATATAAAAAATGCTTAGATTCAGTATCTCGATTCCCCTAAATCCCCCTTAATAAGGGGAGTAGGGGTTGACTTTGAAGAGTCCAGTTCCCCTATATTAAGGGGGAATTTGAAGACTCCGGTTATATCATGTCCGATCGAGTGACTGCGATTAAAAGGGCGGGTTTTTGAGATTGTCAATTATTGGCAGATATTTTTCGTGAACCCGCCCCTACCGTATTAGGAGTAATCGACCGGACATGATATTACCTCTTATTAAGGGGAGTAGGGATTGACGAAAGAATGCTCTTACTCCCCCCTTGGTAGGGGCGGTGCTACCCCTACTCCCCGTGCCCGCCCTTGGCTAGGGGGGATCGGGCTTCACCCAAGCGTATTGAAATTGGTATTACCTACTTATCAAACTTTGAATTTGCCACCTTTTGCGGGGTCTGACCAATCGCAAGCAAAGCCTTGTGTTTCAGCAACAAATTGATTCCAAGGCACCGGCTTCACTGCTTCGGGTGTAGCAAATGCGATGTTAAATAAACCGTCATCTCTAACTTCGC
>Ga0075154_10001969_pt1 | contig 13892 bp, 10 predicted proteins | sample JI71714BDNA_FD_70965 | JGI IMG/M metagenome (GOLD analysis project Ga0075154, IMG submission 70965) | Wastewater effluent complex algal communities from Wisconsin, to seasonally profile nutrient transformation and Carbon sequestration -... | ecosystem: Engineered > WWTP > Effluent > Algae... | reverse complement strand
AAGTTCTTGATCTCGTCGAGCGAGACCTCGGGATAGCCGGTGAGATATAGCAGGGAGTAGAGCAGCATCGAGCCGTGGCCGGCCGACAGGACCAGGCGGTCCCGGTCCGGCCATTCCGGCGCCGAAGCGTCGAACTTGATGAACTCCTGGAACAGCAGCGTCGCCACATCCGCAAAGCCCAGCGGCAGCCCGCAATGCCCGCTCTGGGCCTTCTCGACGGCATCCATGCTGAGCGCGCGGATCGCGTTGGCGAGCGGCAGGTTCGTGGCCATCGGAGGCTCCTGACAGGGGAATTCGCTGCTGGTTAACGGCAATGCGGGCTGCATCAAAGGGGTTTCGCTGCCGCATGCCGCCATTGCGCGGGTTGCTCACAGGCATCACATTGCGGCAACAGGATCGTGGGATGACTGAAGAACCGGAAAACAAGGCAGATATGGACGGCGCCCTGCAACAGCTGGAGGCGGCGATCGACCGGCTGGAAGGCCGGCTCGATGGCCTGTTTTCGCGCCTGGAAGGCCAGCGCAACCAGATGCGCGAGGCTGAGGCCCTGCGTCTCGACCGCGCTCGCCTGGCAGGCGACCTCGACGCCGCAAAGGCCCGCGAGCGGGAACTCCAGAAGCTGGCCGACGAGGCGTCCGAAGCCCTTGGCGCAGCGATTTCAGAGGTCCGCGAGGCTCTGGGTAAAGTCTAAAGCCGCCCCGGGGCGGGCGGGTGTTGCCGCGTTGCTGCGGGTTTCCAGTCGTGTAGCGCCTCTCTGGCGCACCCACGGGTGGAAGCGCTAGAATGTCCGGATTGGGGACGGCGGAAGAGGTAGTTGGCGTCGTGGCCAAGGCTGAGATCACCATTGCAGGAAAGCGCTATGCGCTGAGCTGCGCCCCCGGTCAGGAGGCGCGCCTTGAAGAATTGGGCGCGCGCTTCGACCAGCGCGTTATGGAACTGACCGAAGCGCTGGGCGATCTCGGCGCGGAACGGCTTTTCCTTGCCGCCGGAATTTCCATCCTCGACGAATTCGACGCTCAGGCCGCCGGCGTTGGCGCCAAGGCGCTCGATGATCGCATCCGCAATCTCGAAAACCGCGCCGCCACCCTGCTCACCGACGCCGCCGCGCGCATCGAAATGCTCTCCCGCCGCGTCGACGAAGCGAGCTGATCGCGCCCTAGACGGTTTGTCCTGCGGCCCAGCCTGAACTCCACGCCCACTGGAAATTGTAGCCCCCGAGCCAGCCGGTCACGTCGACGCACTCGCCGATGAAATAGAGCCCGGGTGCGGCCTTCGCCTCCATCGTCTTCGACGACAGGCCGTCCGTGTCCACGCCGCCCAGCGTCACCTCCGCCGTGCGCCAGCCTTCCGTCCCATCTGGCTTCACCCGCCACGCATTCAGCGCTGCGGCGACCTCGCGCAGCTTCGCATCGGACAAGTCCGCAAGGCGTGCCGTCCCGAACGTGCGCGCCGCCACCTGATCCGCCAGCCGCTTGGGCGCGAACGCCGCCAGTGCATTGTCGAGCTGCTGCTTCGGCCGTTCCACGCGCGCAGCCTTCAGCTCTGCCAAGACATCGCGCCCGCGTGCGAGATCGATCACCACATCCTCGCCGTCGCGCCAGTAGGACGAAATCTGCAGGATCGCCGGGCCCGACAGGCCGCGATGCGTGAACAACATCCCTTCGTCGAAACTCTTGTCCCCGGCTGATGCGCGCGCCTCAACCGAGACGCCGGCCAGCTCTGCGATCGGCGCCAGCTGCGGCTCGTTGAACATGAACGGCACGAGGGCAGGGCGCGGCTCGACGATCTTCAAACCAAACTGCCGCGCCACGTCATACGCATACCCGGTGGACCCCATCTTCGGGATCGAGAGCCCGCCAGTCGCCATCACCAGCGAGCGGCACTCGATCGCACCCAGCGATGTCGCGACGCGCCATCCATCGCCCACGTGCTCCACCGCGCCGGGCTCGACGCCAAGCCTCAACTCTCCACCCACCGCTTTCAGATCCTCCAGCAGCATGTCGATGATCTGCGTCGCCGACCCATCGCAGAACAGCTGGCCCAGGGTCTTCTCGTGGAAAGCAATGCCGCGCTCGCTCACCCGCTTGATGAAGTCGTGCTGCGTATAGCGCTTCAAAGCCGAGACGCAGAAATGCGGATTGTTCGACAGGAACTGCTTCGGCGTCACATGGAGGTTGGTGAAGTTGCAGCGACCGCCGCCAGAGATGCGAACCTTCTCCGCCGGCTTCTTGGCACGATCGATCACCACAACGCTGCGCCCGCGTCGACCCGCCTCGATGGCGCACATCAGGCCGGCCGCGCCCGCGCCGATCACCAGGACGTCACAACTGCTCATGGCCATAGCCATATCGCCGCACTGAGCCTCCTGTCGTGGCGTCATGCCGTCACGACGTACTTTCCGTTCGCGTCATACCCGCTAAGGTCGCGCAGACAAAACAAAAGCCCACGCGAAAAACCGGGAGCCTCACAATGACTGAAGCCTGGATCATCGACGCCTGCCGCACGCCACGCGGCATTGGCCGGCAGGGCAAGGGCGCACTGGCCGACATGCACCCCCAGCACCTCGGCGCCACCGTGCTTAAGGCGCTGGCCGAACGCACCGGCATCAAAACGGCCCATGTCGACGACATCATCTGGGGAACCTCCACCCAGGTCGGAAAGCAGGGGCGGGATCTGGGCCGCATGGCCGCGCTCGATGCGGGGTATGACGTGCGCGCCTCCGGCGTCACCATCGACCGCTTCTGCGGATCGGGCATCACGTCAGTGAACCTCGCCGCCGCCACCATCATGTCCGGCATGGCCGATCTCGCCATCGCGGGCGGCACCGAGATGATGAGCTACACGGCAGCCATCGCCGATCCGAAAGCGCCGCCCTTCATCGACGCTGGTAACGAGCGCCTGCGCGCCCATCATCCGCAAAGCCATCAGGGCGTCTGCGCCGACGCCATCGCGACACTCGAGAACATCCCGCGCGAAGCCCTCGACGCGCTCGCCTATGAGAGCCAGCAGCGCGCCGACCACGCCATCCGCAACGGCCATTTCGACAAGAGCCTGGTGACCGTCCACAAGGCGGACGGATCGCTCGCGCTCGACCGCGAGGAATTCCCGCGTCCGCAAACGACCATGGAAGGCCTCGCTGCGCTCAAGCCTGCGTTCGAGGCGATGGCCGAATTCCCGCTGAACGATCGGGGCGAGACCTATGGCGGTCTCATCCGCCAGGTTCATCCAGACCTTAAGATCAAGCACGTCCACCACGCCGGAAACTCGTCGGGCGTGGTCGATGGCGCCGCCGCCATCCTGCTGGCCTCGCCCGAGTATGCGCGCGCCAATGGCCTCAAGCCGCGTGGCCGCGTCATCGCCTCGGCCAATATGGGCGACAGTCCCACGTTGATGTTGAACGCGCCCGTCCCCGCTGCGCGCAAGGTGCTGGCCAAGGCCGGACTCACGCTCGATGACATCGACCTCTTCGAGATCAACGAGGCCTTCGCGGTTGTCGCCGAGAAGTTCATCCGCGACCTCAAGCTCGATCGCGACAAGGTCAACGTGAATGGCGGCGCCATGGCGCTTGGCCATCCCATCGGCGCGACAGGCTCGATCCTGATCGGCACGATCCTCGACGAACTCGAACGCCGCGACCTGAAGCGCGGCCTCGTCACCATGTGCGCCGCCGGCGGCATGGCGCCGGCGATCATCGTGGAGCGGGTCTAGTCCCGATCCTATTCCTCGTCGCGGCTGGTAGGGCCCGGCGCTGCGCCATTGGGAGGCGAGCGCAGGTCCGGCGCCTTGCCGACAGATGGCGACGACTTGAAAACCGCAACGGTCTGGCCGTTTGCTTCCGTCCGCGCCGGCCAGCTGAAGCCGGGGCAGGCGATGGTGCGGGCGTCGAGCGCCTGTTTCGCAAAGGCGACCCAGCAGGCGTGCACGAGGTCGGCGACCTGCTGATCTTCCGCTGTCGCCTTTCCGGCGATGCGGCGGTCGAGGTTCAGCGTGTCGAACACAAACGGGATTTCGGCGGCATGGGGCGCGCCGTTGGGATTGTCGGCGCGGCGCACGCCGGGAACGTAGTCGAAGAAATACTGGAACACGGGCGCGCCGGTCATGGCGTAGGTGGCCACGCGCTGCGTTCCGCTGAGCCTGCCTTCGTCGCTGTTTGTGCCGATGATGATGGGGATATCCATCGCCGTTCCCGCGGCGAAGGCGTCCATGATCGACTGCGTCTTGGTCGTACCATCGATGATCGTGCGCAGACCGCCCCGTGTCGCTGCATCGGCGAGGATTGCGTCGGCGGGAATCGCCCGAAGCTGTTCGATCGTTGCATCCTTGCCCGGCAAGCCGTGAGCCGTGGCGAAAGCTGCGCCCAATTCCTTCGCGCGTTCCAGCGTCGTTCCCTGCGTTGGAAGCGAGCCGGTGGACTCAATCACCGCCTTCTGGAACAGCCCCTTCGTCTGGGGAGACGTTATCAGATTGGCGACAATGGTCGCGCCCGCGGACTCGCCGAATAGTGTGACGTTGTCAGCGTCCCCGCCAAACGCGGCCGCGTTGGCCTTTATCCATTTCAGCGCCGCGATTGCGTCCAGCAGGTGGAAGTTCGCGTCGGCCGTTCCGTTTGCTTTTTCGACAGCAGGATGCGCAAACCCGGCGAGAACCCCATGGCGGTAATTCGCTGTCACGAGGATCACGCCGTCGCGGGCGAAGCTCGTTCCGTCATAGGTCGAAACAGTGCCAGACCCCATCGTGCCACCGCCGCCATAGAGCCACAGCATCACGGGCGCGTTTTTCGCGTCCACCGGCGCCCAGACGTTGAGATGGAGGCAATCCTCGGAAGATTGTCCGCTGACGCCGCCGCCATTCGGTCTGCCGTCGGCGGGCGTAGGTTGAAGGCAGGGGAAGCCCGTGGTGTTCGCGGTTTGAAGTGCTGGCAAAGACATCAGCTGAGGCGGCGCCCAGCGCAGGTCGCCCAGAGGCGGCTTTGCATACGGCACGCCGATGTATGCAACGACGCCGTCATTCTGTGTTCCGATGAGGAAGCGCGATGCGCCATCCTGCGGTGCTTTGTCGGTCACAGCCGGGCTGGCGCAGGCTGATAGACTGAATGCCGAGACAAGCGCGAGTATTCGCATGATGGTGCCTCAGACAGGAGGAAGAACCGGACCAAGCGCCTTCCAGGCGTCGGGCGCCGAGAGCTGTGCTGCACCAAAGCCCATGGTGGCGATCACCATGTCATGATCGGGCAGCACGAAGCAGAACTGCCCGCGCGCGCCTGCCGCGAAATACATGGAGCGCGGCGCGCCCGGCGTGCGCCCCGAACGGTTGAGCCACCAGAGATAGCCGTAGGCCGGGTTGTGCGCCGACGGATTCACGGCGTCGCGGATATAGTCCGCAGCGATCAGCTGCTCGCCGTTCCAGCGCCCCTTGTTGAGATAGAGCTGACCCAGCCGTGCGAGATCGCGGCAGGAGAGGGTGATCGACCCGCCGATGCGGATGTTGTCTTTGCTGTCCACGCCCTCGCGCTGGTAGTTGAAATTCTCGCAGCCGAGCGGAGCGACGATCTCCTCCATCATGTAGCGATGGCTCGTCTTGCCAGTCGCCGCCGTGATGATGTCGGCGAGGTGATCTGCTGGAGCGCCGTCGTAGAAGAAGCGTTCACCCGGCTGGATCGTCGTTCCATAGCCCGGTGGAGTGCCGCGTTCGGCTTCCTTGTACCATTCATACTCAACGCCCGGCCCCGGCGGCGTTGCATCGTCCAGCTTCTTCGGCGGCTTGGACGACGGCTTCATGTTCATCGTGCCGCCCGACGTCATGGTCAGCAGGTGACGGATGCGCGTCTGCGGCCTGAAGCCGGAGATTTCGGCGGGATGATATTTCGACGTCAGCTCGTCGATGTTCAGCCGCCCCGTCGTGACGGCGCGGCCCACCATCGCTCCGCCCCAAGACTTGCCCGCCGAGAACGAGACATTGCGCCATTCGGGAACGGCGCGCCCCCAGTCGTTCGCCCAGTAGCGCTCGAACACCAGTTCTCCATGGCGGATCACCACGAGCCCCTGCCGCTCGCCAGGCGCGGCAAGCTGCGCGGCGGCTGCTTCAAGCGCAGCGGGCGAAAGCCCATGCGCGTCCGGCGTTGACATGCGCCACGGTCCGCGACCGGGGCCGGGCGTCGCCGCCACGGATGGCCCCGTGGCGCAGGCTGACAACGCGGTCGTCGCGAGTGCTGATCCGATCAGCGAGCGGCGCGTGAGCATCTACAGACCCATCGCTTTCAGCACGTCGGCCGAGAATTTCGCCAGCTTGAACCCTTCGCCACGATCCAGCCCGCGCCGCACGATCACGACATTCTTCGAGGGGACGATCAGCGCATACTGACCAAGCGCGCCGCCGGGCGAGTAGGCGACATCGGGCAGGCCCTCCATCCCGCCATAGACCCAGAACTGCGCACCATACCCAGCGCCGCCGCGCGCACGCGATGCAGGCTGCGCGGGCGCCAGCGTCGAGACATAGTCCGACCATCCCGTCGGCAGGATGCGCTCGCCATTCCACACGCCGTCATTGAGATAGAGCATGCCGAAGCGTCCGAAATCCCGCGCCGTGCTCCAGCACTGGCCCGACGTGATGAAATCACCTGTCCAGTCGGTCTCGATCAGCGTGCGCGTCATGCCCAGCTTCCACAAAAGCTCGCGATGCGGAAAGCTGATCCACTCGGCGTCATTGTTGAACGCCTCGCGCACCGCCTTCGTGGCGAGGATCGTGTCCGAGCCGGCGTAGACATAACGCGTCCCCGGCTTCGCATCGACGATGTTGCCCATCGACACTTCGGAAGCCGGTGCGCCCGAGCCGTAGATCTCGCCCTGCGGATTGCGGCCGCTCTCGGTGTAGAGCCCACTCGCCATGTGCAGCATGTGGTTGAGCGTGATCTCCCCGCGCGGATCGCCCGGCTTGCGCCACGCGACCAGCGGCGCCTTGGCGTGAATGTCCAGCAGGCCCTTCTGCACGCCAATGCCCACCAGCGACACGCTCAGGCTCTTGCACATCGAATTGGTGCGCGAGGACGTGTGCACGCCCCAACCCGGCGCATAGCGTTCGGCGACGATCTTGCCGTCCTTGATGACAACGACGCCCCACGTGTTGCCCTTGTAGGGGCCTTCCTGATCGCGGAACGCCTCGTCGAACACGGTCGCGACAGCCTTCTCCTGCGCCGCCGGCAGCTTCGCCGTCGCGTTGGCGTCGCCCATCGGCCAGGCCTGCGTGTCGAAGTTCGGAATCGAGATCGACTCCGGCAGGCGCGGCAGGTGTTTCACCGCTTCCATCGTCGCCCCGATGGGAAGCTGCGTGCAGCCCAGACCGGGCCGCCACGCCGCAATGCGCGGCTCCATGTCATCGGCAAACTTCACCGTCACGGTCTTCGCGACAGCATCGATCTTCGTCTCACCCGTCGCGGATTGCCCGCTACCGGTGCGATCAACGATGTCCTGCGGAAGTCCCGACGAGAACGTCGCCGTGCAAAGATGCAACGCGCGATAACCTGCCGCCTGCGCCGCCGCATGTCGCGGCGTGCCGGTGGATGCGCCTTCATCCGCCGCCGCTGTCGCCGCAGGGCGTGGCCCGGTCGGCGTCTGCTGGGCGAGTGCCGGAAGGGCGAGGCAGGCGGCGGCGGCAAGGGCCGCCATGCTGGTGGTGATCGTTCTCATTGTTCTCTCCCCGTAACTCAGTCCATCGCCTGACGATGCAGCGCATTGCCGCCATCCTGCTGGCTCGGATAGCGCGCCATGAATTCGCGCTCCGCCTTGTGCGGATCTTCCACAGCAACGCTTGGAACATCGAACATCATCGTGTTCCGTTGCTGCAGGTCGTACGGCTCCCACTTCGGAACGCTGGCATTGTTGGGGTCGCCCGTGCGCGCAAACGCGATCCAGCTGTTCGCCATGTTGTCGACCATCGCGCGCGTCGCGTCCGTATCCGGCCCCGTCATGTTCTCGCCCGCCGCGACATTGTCGAACATGAAGGGCAGGCACAGCGAATGCTGCGAAACGCGCCGCCCGCCTTCAACCGGCTGGCGCCACATCAGGCGATAGACATACGTCTTGCCGCGCCCGCCCGCCTTCACGCGCTGCTCGGCCATGATGGTCTGGTCGCGGCAATATCCGCGCGCCGACACGATGGTGAAGAACACTTCCGATGCGTTCGCCTGCGGCCGTGATGCCTGGAAGGTGCGGAAAGCCTCGTCGATATCCTTCTCGTCAATGAAAGCTCTCAGGCGCTCCTTCGCCTGCGCTTCGTTCATGTCGAAGATGCCGGGCTCGCGGCCCATCTGGTTGGTCAGCTCGGTGCGCGTCGTGCCCAGCATCATGGGCAAATGGTTCGAGATCGCCGGCGCATCGGGCAGGAAAGGATGCGCGGTGAAGCTCACGCCATCCAGCATCGGTGAAAACCGCGCGCCCGCCGTCGCGATCACCTTGCGCTGTGCGGTGGACAGCGTCTCGATGTCCATCGTCTGCAGCTTGCGCGCATCCGCCTTCGCAATGCCCAGCTCCGCCAGCAGCGCCTCGGTGAGTCCATTCGCGCGCTCCGGCGTCTGCACCTTCAGGTGCGATCCACTCTGCACCACGCCCTTATGGAACAGGCCCTGCGCCTCACGCCCCGCATAGCAGAGACTAACCTTCCGCCCGCCGCCAGACTGGCCGTAGATCATCACATTGTTTGGGTCGCCGCCGAAGCTCGCGATATTCTCCCGCACCCACTTCATCGCCGCGATCAGGTCGAGATATCCGGCATTGCCCGACTGCGCGAACGCATCCCCCAGCACGCCGCCGAGATAGCAGTGGCCGAACACGTTGAGGCGGTGGTTGATCGTGGCGACCACCACATCCCCGCGCCTCGCCATGCGCGTGCCGTCATAAAGTGCGCTTGAACCGGAGCCGGCCTCGAACCCGCCGCCGTGGAACCAGAGCAACACAGGCCGTCGCCCACCATCGAGCCCCGGCGTCCACACATTGATGCGCAGGCAGTCGTCCGACATCGCCGTGCCCGCATGCGCCAGCGAGCCGCGCGCCTGCGGGCTCTGGTCGCCATAGTCCAGCACGTCCTTGATGCCCGCCCAGGATGGCGGCGCGACCGGCGGCATGAAGCGCGCCGCGGTCGCATAGCGCATGCCCTTGAACGCCGTGACCTCGTTCGCCTGCACCAGCCCGCGCACCTTGCCCTGCGCGGTCTCCGCAAGCGGCAGCCCGGTCGATTGCGCAAGCGTCGGGCCGGTGCTGCACGCGCCGAGCCCGGCGACAGCGCCCAGCATCAGCCCCCTGCGGGTCATGCGCATCGAAACCTCCCCGGATCGTCTTCTTGTTGTCCGCCTTGTTCACCCCGAACGGCGCCGCTGTAAAGTATTTGCGGTCTAGCCGAACGGCAAATTACTGTTACTCCTCGGCGTATCGAGAGGCCGAACCGACCGGCCCGGCGGGAGGACCGACATGAAGACAAGATCAGTTCGCGCGCGCGGAACGCACAGCCGTCGCGAAGCCCTCGGCGTAGGCGCCCTCGGTCTCGGCGCCGTGCTTGGCGGCTGCGTTACGTCGCCGGAGCAGGGGACGGCAGAGGCGCAACCGGTCCAGCCGCCGGCCGCATCCGGACCCGCAACGCAAGCCGCCGCGCCGCGCATTCCTCGCGGAGACGGTCGCCTGCTGACGCCGACGATCAGCAGCTACATCGCCAACATCCGCACCGCGCAGGTGAACCCGGAATTCCTCGAACTGGGCAAGCGCCACATCCTCGACACGCTGGCCGCCGCCGTCTCGTGCAAGGATCTCGAACCGGCCATGCTCGGCCGCAAATACGCGCTTGCAAAATCCGCCGACGCAAAGAACGGCGCGACGATGCTGGCCACGAAGGAGCGCGTCGGTCTGGTTGATGCCGCCTTCGGCAGCGCCATGATCGTGCACGGCTCGGAGATCAACGATTTCATTCCCTCCGCGTTCGTTCAGCCCGGCCCCGCCGTCGTCGGCGTTGCGTTCGCGCTGGCCGAGAATCGTGGCGGCTCAGGCCATGACGTGCTGCGCGCGTGCGTCGCCGGTTATGAGATGTGCGGCCGCTTGCCCAAGGCGCTCGGCGTCCAGACGCTCTATGCGTCAGGCATCGCCAACCATGGCATCGGCCCCTGTTTCGGCGCTGCGGCGACCGCCGCCTCCATGCTCGGCCTTTCGGCGGAGAAAGTCGCGCTGGTGATGTCCTATGCGGCGCAACAGGCGTCCGGCTCATGGCAATGGCTGCTCGACAACGACCATGTCGAGAAGACGTTCGTCTTCGCCGGCGTCGGCGCGCGCAATGGCATCGAGGCCGCTCTGATGGTCGAGGCCGGCTATACCGGCGTCACTGACTGCTTCGACAACGAAGCCGGCTACATGAACCACAAGCTGTTCAGGGAGGGGGAGGACCACGATCCTTTCTATCTGATCGAGGATCTCGATACGCGCTCGGAACTTCACCACACGGCCTACAAGCGCTATCCCGTCGGAGGCCCGACGCAGGCAGCCGTGCAGGCCCTGCTCGAACTCCTGCCGAAGACATCGCCCGAAACGGTCGATAGCATCGTCATGGAAATGCCGGGCCGCTGGGAGGCCTTCCGCAATGCCGAAATGCCCGCGCTCAACCTGCGCTATCTCGCGTCAATCATCCTGATCGACGGCCGCCTCGATCTCGTCTCCGCGCAGGACCGCGTCCGCTTCAGCACAGACACGCGCGTGCATGAGCTGATGAAGAAGATGGACGTCGTCCACGCCCCCGATCTCGAAACCCCCGCAGGCCAGGCGCGCGAGGAGCCAGCCCGCGTGAAGATCGTCGACGCCCGCACCGGCCGCCACGAACTCCACGTCCCCTTCGTGCGCGGCTTCCCCTCGCACCCGATGACGCGCGAAGACGTGACGACAAAGGCGATGGAACTCATGTGGCCCGTCCTCGGCCGCCCACGCACCACCGAAGTCATCGACGCCACAATGAACCTCGAACGCCTCGCCAACGCGACAGACCTCGCGCGCATGATCGCAACCTGAGGGCGAGGACGAGGGAGGGAAGAGTGGTGCTGCCTAGGTGACTTGAACACCTGACCCCCGCATTACGAAATTACACATGTAATCTAGTCTGGTGTTTCGTGCTGACGCCGCGCGTGTCAGATTCTGCCAACAAATCCTCGCTCTAGAGGCGATTGGCGCGCGCATGTGTTTCCTGCTGTTTCCTCAAATCACCCCGAGTTCCCCGCTCCGGTGTTTACTATGTGCTTCCAAGTCTGACCCTCGCATTAGTTCACGACGGGCAAACGGAGGCTCGCCGTGAAGCTTACAAAACGGAGCATCGAAGCACTCGCGGCTCCCAAGCAAGCGCGCATCGTGTTCGACGAAGACCTGCCTGGTTTCGGCGTTCGGATCGCTCCTTCAGGCCGGAAGACTTTCGTCGTTCAGTATCGCGTAGGCGGCGGCCGGGGAGGCCGGCAGCGTCGCGTCTCTGTCGGAGTCTTCGGCACCATCACGCCAGAGGATGCGCGTACTGAGGCTAAGAAGATCCTGGCGCGTGCGCACCTGGGAGACGACTTCGCGGACCAGCGCGACAAAACCCGCAACTCGAAAACCGTAAGCGAACTCATCGACGAGTGGTCCAAGGGCGGAGTGCTCATCAACCGGCGCACCGGCACGAGACGACAGCAGGTCAATATCAACAATGATATAGCGCTCGCCAACCATCACCTGAAGCCTCTGATCGGCAACCGCACGCTGGAAAGTCTTTCCAAAGGTGACATCCAGTTGCTGCGCAACCGCATCGCTGGCGGTGACACCAAGACAACCCGCAAAGGCCGTCGACGCGGCAAGATCAATGTCACCGGCGGGGAGGGAACGGCGACAAGAACGATTCGGCTGTTTTCGTCGATCCTCTCCTATGCGGTCGATATGGAACTGATCCCGCGAAATCCTGCCCTTGGCATCAAGCTGCCGCCGGGCGGCCAGCGGCATCGCTACCTGTCTGCGGATGAGCTTCGCCGGTTGGGAGAGGTTCTTGAAAGACCAGCATCCACAACGACCGCGGGTGCTGCCGCCATCATCCTGCGCCTGCTCATCCTTACCGGTGCGCGTCGCGGTGAGATCGAAGGGTTGAAATGGTCAGAAGTCGATTTCAACTTCGGCATGCTGCGCAAGAAGACCAGCAAGACAGGAGCCAAGGTGATACCGCTGGCCCGGGTTGCGGTCGAGATTCTCGAAGAGCAAAGGCGCTGGATAGACCGCAGCCAGACCTGGGTTTTTCCCGCGCACCGAGGCGAAGGACACTTCGATGGTCTAAACAAGGAATGGCATCGCATCCGCAAACTTGCGGGGGTCGAAGACGTTCGCATTCACGACCTGCGGCATACCTTTGCAAGCGTGGGTGCAGGCGGCGGTGTGGGACTGCCGCTCATTGGCGGAATTCTCGGGCATCGCCAAGCATCGACGACGCAACGCTATGCGCACCTGGCCGATGGGCCTCTGCGTACGGCGGCTGATTTGATTGGTAGTGAGTTGGCAGCGGCGCTGGCCGGGGCCTCGTTCCGGTAAGGATACGCAGCCGCCTTGAGCGTGAACAAGCGCTGGATGCGGCCCCCGTGGTTTGCAGCGGAATCAATCATGCAACGCAGCCTTCGGCGCCCTGACCCAACACCGGTTTACGGTCCGCCCTCCCGAAACGCTCCGTCAGCGAATTTCCACCACGTCAGTGGACGCCGACTGAGCGGCGCTATGGATCATCGCTCGGAGCCGCATCACTTAGAAGGTCAAGGTATCGACGATAGGAGTAGACGCGTCCACGCTTCTTGCCAGTGACCTCGACTACCATGCCCAGCTTCACCAGCTGATCGAGCGCGGCATTGACCGTAGGCAGAGCCAGCCCACTTTTCTTCCGCGCTCCTGGCGCTGTCACGTAGGGGCTGGTTTGTAGCAATTCATGTACGCGGAGAACGGAGTTTGGTGCGGCGGCTTCTGCGCCAATCCGCTGGCGGTCTTCTTGAAACAGCGCAACGATTTTGTTGGCAGTTTGGAACGCCTGGTTTGCGGTGTCGGCGATGCCCTCCAGAAAGAACTCGAGCCAAGCCTCCCATGCGCCTCGCTCACGTACCTCTTGGAGGAGGCGATAGTATGTCTCGCGGTGCTGCTTGAAGTAGAGGCTGAGGTAAAGAAGCGGCGCACGCAGGACACCGCGCTCGCAAAGGTACAGCGTGATCAAAAGACGACCCAAGCGTCCGTTGCCGTCGAGAAATGGGTGGATGGTCTCGAATTGCACGTGTGCGAGGCCAGCCTTGATCAAGGGCGGTAGGCGATCCTTCTTATCATGCAGAAATGACTCTAAATCATGGAGCGCAGGCATTACCTCTTGCGGAGGGGGCGGGACGAATATCGCATTGCCGGGCCGTGTGCCCCCGATCCAATTTTGCGACGTGCGAAAAGCGCCTGGCTGTTTAGTCATGCCCCGACCGCTCGCCATCAGCTTCTCATGCATCTCGCGTATCAGCCTTAGCGAGAGGGGCAGCTTGGACAGGCGAGCGAGTCCATGCTCCATCGCCGCGATGTAGTTGGAAACCTCGCGGATATCGTCGACCGGTGCGCCAGCTGCCGCGTCGCTTTCGAAGCGCAGGAGATCGTTCAGCGTGGACTGCGTCCCTTCGATCTGAGACGACAAGACCGCCTCTTTTCGCACGTACATGTAGAGGAAGAGGCTAGTGTCCGGGACAAGCGCCGTGATGCCGTCTAATCGCCCCACCGCTCGATCGGCTTCGCTGAGAGGCCCCAAGAGTGACAGGAGGTCGAGTTGCGGGACAGGCGGCAAGGGCGGCGGCACAAATGCCCGGACCTTTTCGCCAGCGACAGCAGTGCCGACATAGCGCCCCAGGCGCG